>QQTW01000120.1_pt1 | contig 43977 bp, 32 predicted proteins | sample 1904831 | NCBI WGS metagenome assembly QQTW01 (sample SAMN09435610, study PRJNA476489) | Subsurface metagenome, whole genome shotgun sequencing project.
AGAAACCCTGCATCGAGTCACTAAAGACCTGCAACTCGACGATCTGATACACATGCCAGCAAACACTCTAAGCAGTGGGCAGAAACGGCGCGCAAGAATTGCTAAACACTTGATGCGGAGGCCGGAGGCGCTTCTGCTCGATAAACCATTCAGTATGTGGCCATGCTGCCTACTCCGTCCTTGGCTAAGAAGCGATTGACACAAGTGAACCTGGATCCATTGACCGCGCTAAAGCTGGACGGATATCTTCAGAAATTGAGCGAAGCTGCATCTCCCCTACTCTTCCTTGGCCTTGGACCCCAGGACGATGTTCCTGAATGGATCACTCATTTGGTTTATGCCGACAAAGAGTTCAATGTGCTCGGCATAGGCCCTCGAAATGAGATTATTGAGACTCTTCGAGATCTATCCACACAGCTGCCCCCAGGTATCGGAAACACTCCGGTTGCTCGGCCTGTTGACGCTATAGGCGCTGTAGGAGGGACAACTCGTCCTAATGGTGCGTTATTCTATATGACCTCCTCACTGGGAAACGATTGAATGATTTGAATGAAAGTTGGTATAACAACTAACGATTTGGTAGTGAATACTGTAACATTCACAAGTGGTACAGATGTATCAGGCCGAAGCAAAGAAATTCTTATCGACATGGAAGGGGTGAAGATCAAGTATGGCCAAAGAATAATACTTGGAGACTGGACTCAGAAAGTGAATGGTCGCAACAAAGAAGGGCTCTGGTGGCGCGTCCGGCGGGGCCAGCGGTGGGGCCTGTTTGGACCAAACGGTAACGATTGCGCCTCCATTCTGGCTCTTCCACCAAGCCTGACTGTGACCCAGGATCGGGAAAGAGTACACTTCTTTCTCTCATTACTTCTGACCACCCACAGTCTTACTCTGAGCCGATTCGGCTGTTTCAATGCTCCAGACTGCCATCTCCTGGCATCCCTGGAATCTCAATATTTGACCTGCAATCCAGAATGGGACACTCATCTGCTGAGGTGCACGCTCTGTTTCCTCGTGGACTGACCATTCGACGCGTGCTAAGGTCGGCATGGGCCGACACTCCTCTAAGCAAACCTTCGGTCTCTCATGAGGCCAATGAAATTATCAACTCCTCCTTGATATTCTTCCGAGAGGAGTTGAGGCCTAACATACAGCTTATGCCCTCACAGGTCTCGTCAAATTTCACTGATCAACAGTGGCGGAAAGGCGGTAACCGGAAAACTGAACAAGAGAATGAACTGAGTTGGGCCGACGAAGTCTTGTTTAGGGATCTGTCGTTCAGCGGCCAGCGTGTCGCCCTTTTTCTACGCGCCCTAGTTCGCAGTCCGGATGTGGTCATCTTGGATGAGGCATTCAGCGGTATGGATGACGTATCCCGACATAAATGCTTTCAATTTCTTGCTCATGGGGGCGCAAAGATGCGCAATAGCGACGAAACCGCTGGAGAGTCAAAGGTTCGTTCATTGTCTTGAGCGTGACCGGCTTAGCTATACTGATGATCAATGCTAGTTTGTGGGGGCGCGTGAAAGGTCGTGCATGATGGGGTTGCAAGAGCATCAGACGCTTATTGTGGTGAGCCACCGCCGGGAAGAAGTACCTGATTGCATTGATGAGTGGATGGTTCTGCCGGAGGCGGGCCAGGGATCTCCACGCTTCGGGCATTTCCATGCACCATTGAGCTCAGATCCACAGGCTTGGAGCGCTCTCTGGCAGCGAGCCACCCAGCTAGATTGAAATGCGCTTCTATCCATGCGTTCGGCTGACATCGCTCAATAAAATCAACAGCTGGTGTCGGCAATACTTGACATTATTATACCCATGAGCGGATATTACCAAATTATATTCGGAGGAAAATTTTCACTGATTACCTCACCGATGTATCACAAGTGAGTGAAGTTATCAGTAGGGACACATATGGAGTCATATGTTGAGATAGTACATGTTCTTTTACAAGGCTTCCTATGTAAACACTAAACAACACATGTTCGCTCATTTAGAGTCCTTTCTTTTCACGGATGGTATCCTGGCTATCTTCTTCTTCGCCTGGCACCGCATCAACCTCCACTCCCTCCCCAGCAAGCCGGTCCACACCACTTTGACTCGTGGCATGCTTCTCCACCCGGTCGTGGCCTTTTGCGGCTGGATTGCTCGCTCCCACGTGCAATCTCTTAGTCTCGACCTCCGCCGGCAGCTGATCGCCAGTGCCTGTGACGACTTCTCCGGTAACGCCAGTGTCCTGATTACGCCGCGGCAGGTCTGTTGCGTTGTCCGCAGCGGACTGAGGCTCGGCGAAACCTGTGCCGGCAGAGTCAAACTCTGAATGGCCGGATTTCTGGTCAGGCCGCGGAACAGAGCTGATTACGTTCTGCTTCCCGGCGTCGTTGGGAATCTTGGTTCCATCGACCGCCATCTGGCAACTGTCAGTGCCAATTCGTTCCTTCGCAGACCGTCATTGGAAGCTCCACACACCTCGGACAGGCTTCCGCCAGTATGTGGATCTGAAGACGCCATTTTTCCAATTAGGTTTTAAATTTTGGGGAGATTCTGCGTGTGCTCGCTGAATTAAGTCAGAGAGAGAATATGCTAAACCAAGGTTGTAGATGTTGATGAGATTATTTGATCGTACCTCCAGCTATGGCATCAAGGGTCTATGATGTAGTCCATGGCGTCAGAGCCGCTTATCGATAGATATGCACGCTAAAAAAACACGCTAATCGGCGCCGGGTAACTGTGAGAATTTGCCGACGTTACTCCAGAGTGAGGGCCCGTGGGCCCTTCGGCCACGACTAAGGGATACCTACATATCGCTTGATACCCTGCATGTGCTTGTTAACGCTTACAGTGTCAACCGCGTCAACGACTTGCTCAGTCATTCGCTCCAGCTTTGTGTCATTCTTTCTGACCAAAAGTTGCGATGCCAGGTCAAGAACCAGACAAGCGTCAGGCTGCCCGTGAGGTGATTGACGTTCTTCACGAGATAGCTACTTTGCTGGTATTTCCGGAGACTCCATTCGGCCGATATAGGAAGCAAGCTTACCATGAACTTGTAGAACACACATTTGAGTCGGCAGCAGCTATCGTATTGTGTCTCGCTCGTTGAGAATGGTGTGAATCCTGAAGCACTCGCTGTAAGACTCCATATGCGCGCTTGATGAACCCCTTGCGGCGTGTATGCTTTCGCAAAAGTGGCGGATCATAATGCAAGCAAGATATTGAGAAATAATCCGTCTCCGTCATAGAATGTTATCAAAGAGCTACGAATACGATATCCGGACAGCGTTCCAGCAGCAGAGAAAGCAGCAGTCATACGCTGAGTGTCCTTAAATCATGGCTCTGGCGTCAATGGTATCCCGGGACTTGGGAACAAGATACGGCAGCATTTCGGGTGGCATTTGATGGCCATGGGCAGTGCATTGAGGAGGCCAAGCTGTCCTTTTCTGCGTGCGGCAAGTTGGTAGTATCAATTGATGTTTCGAGTGAGGTGCAACTCTGTTAAAGTGTTCGGCATCATTGCCCGGATCGGTTCGATGAACAGCTGGCGCGATGTAATGGCTTGTTTAGACAGATTATCGCGAGACCAATAGTCTGTCAGTAGGAGTAGGCTTATCTTGCATCTTTTGATAGCAAAAACTTTGAGAGTATGCGCGCTCTAGGCTTTGTTGCTCCAGATGTCGAGTGCTGTTCACCGTCCTTGATTCTAGCCGATTCATCAACCAAAGTTTGAAGGACGTTGACCCTCGCTTGGGGCTCAATTTGGGTAGTAAATCAATACCTCCTTCCAGGCCTTTCCTCTACACACTGCCTTGACCGTACAAAATTCTCGCGTCAGTCGGCACTTTGCTATACGCTGGGGGTCTTTTATTATATTGAAGCATGGTTTACTACTTCACTAGCAGTGTTGTGTCACCGTCGGCGTTCCTCTACGTAGGAAAGGACAAGTTCGAAAGTAAGGTATTCAAAGCTTATTTGCAAGAAGCTAGAGTTAAATCCATTCGACAGACGAGGAGCTCATTAAGCACGGATGGGAGAACGACGTGTGGTATGTGTTGTTTCGTCACTGACCACTCAGAAGTGTGCACATTTCTCACTCTTGAAGGGTAAGAGCACTGCCTTGATGAATCGGCCCAGCGAACCAATTATTCTGTAGTTTCACGTTGACAACCTATCGAGTGCACACGTCTACGCCCGGTTGAGGGATGGCGAATCTTGGGATGCAATGCCAAAGGAGCTGATTGTAGACTGCGCCCAATTGACCAAGGCAAACTCCATCGAAGGTAAGCGGCGTCGCCTTGCCCAAGCACCATAGCCTCACTTGATTTAGGTAACAAAAAAGACAACATCACCGTCATATACACACCATGGTCCAATTTGAAGAAAGATGGTGGTATGGCGGCCGGTCAAGTTGGGTTTAAAGACCCAAAGAAGGTGAAGAAGGACCCGGGGGACTACTTTGGCATTACTCATGCCTTTCGTAGGTCAAGAAGGTCCACGTTGCTCAGCGAGAGAACCCGATTGTCAATCGCCTGAACAAAACGAAGGTTGAGAGATTTCCAAACCTTCAGCAGGAGAGGGAAGATAGAGAGAAGGAGTTGAGGTCCAAAGACCGCGCGGCCCAAACGGCTCGGGTATTCCCTTATCAATTCTATCAGGTGACGTTGACAGCTAATGTTTCGTCTCTACAGCAGAAGGAAGATGCCAAAATCGCCAGAGAAAGGAAAGAGAAGGCCTGGCAAAGGGATCACGCATACGACGAGCTGCATTCCGCCGATGCGATAGCTGCGGCGAGTAACCAAGACCGTGATGATGATTTTTTCGATGACTTTATGTGATCGGTCTCATCAAGTCGCAATTCAAGGTTGACTTGATCGGGGCCGATGGTCCAAGGCCTTTGCAGCTTTCTCATCTGGTGAAGCGCAAGCAATTCCTTAGGAGCGGTATACGGTATGAGTTTGCAGAGTATCGGCATCGACGGGCCGGATACAGTTTTATAGTATCATATACACAATCCCATGCTGTCGTTCAGCATTTTGATCGCATGGTTGAAATAGCCATACGCAGACCTTGTACCTTCGCTCATGGATCTGGAGGAGTGACTGTTAGTACAAATTCCGCATCAATCCACGCAGTTAACTGGCACTTACTTCCGTCCGCTTGTGGCCCGATTAACCGCATCCGCTTCGTGGAACCAGACAAATGCCAATGTCTTGACAATTTTGTGCTCTAAGCCTCTAGCACGTGCAGCATTGTCTAGAAAGCCGATGGTCTTCTGGATTCGGGCTGCATCAAAGTCCTCCAGCTTGCCGGCTCGGAAGACGCGCCGAAGTCGATCGCGAACGGCATACCGCGCGGGTGAGGAGTACTGCACAGCACGAAGCGAGTGCTGGTAGAGATGACGGTAGGCATTGAGAACTACCCTCCGTCCTGTCATGGGAGGAGTGCGTGTGCCATCAACCGCCGTTTCGGATGTGGTGAACAACTGAAGACTGTCAAGCTCAGGTAAAGGCGCGAGAAGAGGGTTTATTTACCACACTAGGCTATTTCGAGATACGGTACCATACTTGTATCTTTAGCTACTCATAGGTACGCGTAACACCTCATCTTCTCAACCTTCCCAAATGCCCTAGCCTTCTTAAGAGATACTCTCAACGCGTTGATGAGCCAAAATGGCCAGGCTCAGCGTGAGTACATACGCGGTTAACGACCGCCTGTAAATCAGCGCTCATACAAGTCGTCGTAGCGTCAAGACGACGCTACGTACCTATCAGTGCTCTAGAAGCCGCCGTTACAGTTGGATGTGGCTGTAGACAAGGGACGATATGCAACTAACGAACAGGGTCAACCGCCGTGTAACACGTTCATACGCCGGCAGGGCTGTTGGAGACTCCGGAAATGTCGAGAAGATAGAGCCTCGCAAGAGAAAATCCTACAAGGTTGTCCTCGAAACGGTTACTCAGGAGAAGAAGAAATTACGCTCCACTGTAAGTCATCATATGACAAGGGACTGGCCTCCGAGCTGATGATTTACAGGCTTCCTACAACGCTGCTGCCCCTCCTGGCTACACGTTTGTGCCTGCAGGCACCCCTGAGTTGACCGAATACTGCAAAGAGATATGTAGGAACCGTGGTCTGACGGTTCATGTTGTGTCAGTAAGTAGATTGCGGACGCCGAGCATCTTCAATTTCTCTTATTCTTGGATAGGCCCGTCCACGGAATAAAATTCATAGTAACCCTGATCGAATATCGCACCATGTTCACAGAATTGGCTACCACTTTCCGAACCATGTTGTCGACCAAGGTTGCAACTGGCTCGGATATCGTAGCCACGGAGTCGGCTACCGCAAGGAGCGCGCCCTTGTTGACAATTCACGTCTCGCTAGGTCACTTGAGGTGCACAGCAGGCGGCTGGGACTTCGCACTGCGAGTGATGCAAGTCAGGAAACCAGGGAGCAGATAGGAGCTGCGATCCGAGACCTTTTCCCAAAGATTCCTGAGGAAGACCTTCGTGCAATCATCGAACATGCTTTCCGAGAGGTAGCCTGCCCAGACCCTCGATATGGTACCAATACTGATTGGACGTCAGGGTACAAGTAGGGTGGGGAATGCCGCCGAGCTTACTCTTTCGAGACGAGTACAGCTCGCCGTGGTTGCCCACATACGACATGTGTACACCGAATATGACAATCTCTTAAGAAGCGGGACGTATCTTGACGCCAGAGCAAAGGTCGAACAATCGTGCCTCGACCAGCTCGTAAAGTGGAGAGGCGAGGATAGCGGGGATCAGGTTGAGACGGAGGACATATTCCGAGAGTTTATCGTCATTGATGACGACGAAAGCGATGACAGTGATGGTTTTAGCTCCGGCGAAGAGACCGCGGAAAGCCGAGAATCCAGCGTTGAGTTCATCTCAAGCAAGGCTGCTGATCTTGATTTAGAGCAAGACGATGATCCGGATCACATCGAAGAAGTAGATGCGTCGAGTGGTCGTACCTATGCACGGAGAGCATATGTTCTTCGTCCACTGAACCGCGACATACAAACAGCTCATGCAACGAGAAGCAACGACATACTTGTTGACGACGTGGTTCCGCGGACTCATCATGGTCACTCTTTCCCGGCCCGTATGCTACGTCCTTCTGCAACAACCTCGACTCTTGCACAACCTCCAGCGAGAGTCCTGGGTCACGGAGAGATTGCAGGTGCAGTGTCGCAAAGGCGTACCTCTGGACACCCGTCTCTTGGTTATCGGTGAGTTACGCTCATACCGACAACTTTGAAACGGGTAACTGAATGATATTCACTCAGGTCTTTGGATGATGACGTTGTACTTGTTAGACGGCCCATACAAGCTCAGGGGTCCACTGAGAAGGTTTATCAACAGGTCTGTATACCTCAAAGAATCTCCTCACGACTAGCGCCTGACGCAGCACGCTCAATATTGCAGATTCATGGCCAGAGGCCTGCCGATATTTTCTCACAAGGTGAAGAGATATGGCCCCGCAGCGGGGTGTTCCCAATGCGCAACTCCGATGGAAACGCTGTCCGATTTCAACCTCAGCCCTTGCCGCAAACTCGGCGACATTCTTACAGAGAGCTCCCTTTAGTTGCTCATGAGCGAACGGACCGGACGACTTTGAACAGCATGAAGCTCGCCGAAGACGGGTATCGAAGAAGTCTGACAATTACAGGGACTGAATTTGTCGTGCCATCGATTGAAAATCGCGAAGATTTGATAGCATCAGGTGAACGTACGCAAGCACTGGGAACTTATAGTTCCAACACAACGCAGCCCAATCTCGCTTCACAGCTGGGTCTCTCCCGGCGTTCAGCGAAGCGCCGATCGCTACCCTTACCCTTAGAAGCGGATTCTTCGCAGATGGAACGTTCCAAGCGTGCAAGAGTCGATGTTGACTTGACAGTCAGTCCTAGAGGATCAACTCACCTCGTACATCTTCCAGAACCCCGTACATATATGCCTTCAAGGATGGAAGATTCTTTCATGATTTCGCCCGGGCAGGCTATCACCGCGCGTTACCACTTAAGGCCGCGCAATGGAGATAGAGGTACGTTCATCAACATCCACTGTACGTCCTTGCAAGATCAACTTACCGGATAAATCACACTGTCCAGGGCCCGACTTTCGAGATAGCATTCACACGACATCATATGCTGGCAACAAAGTGCAACCATCAGCGTTGGCGCTGACAGACAATGACACGTCAGATTGCACAATCATGTATGCCCGGCGTATACCAAGACTTCACCCTCCAGAGGCACCTTCTGCACAGCATAGGCCTGCTGCCAACCGGACCTTACCCTCCAGATATCTGCGTTTGTCGGAAGATGACGCCGTCTCCAGTCAGGAGTACCATGATACCGCTGATGTCACGCATCGTGAACCACTCTAGGCGAAATCTTGAGTGTGATTTTGCACATGACTTGATCTTTTTCCAGCATCGAGCTCCATTCCTACGCCCGCGACACCGGTCTGAGTGAGTAGGTGCACTCTATTTACGATTTTCTAAAGACTGGACGGTCTGTGGTAACACAGGGCAGCCGGAATGTCCCTTCTCTCTATGGAGGAGCCTCTGTGCAAGCATGACATAACATAGTTCGGTGCCTCTTTCGGACACATCCTTCGTCACCTTCACTTCACGTTGAGCCGGGTTTGACCTAAATTAAAGAGCTCAAGAAGCATGAATCGCTCTTACAGGAACGTTTCACGTGCTTCTCAATGATCAATGTCAGCTTCTACGCCCTTCAGATCTCTTTCACGAGTCATCAGGACCACACGTCAGTCAAGAGAAACTAGGATACCGCCGTCCGGCTATCTTCTTTCGATGTAGAAGTTACGGGCGAAGACCAAAGTGGCTCTATTATAGAGCTCTGGTTTTATGTTTTGCATGAATCTCATCGCATTGTACCTCACCGGTAACACGCAGGATTGGCACTTTGCAGCGTGCCCTCTGGATCAAGCTGGCTTCGAACGAGGACAGTGGAGCTGGGAAAGCCGTTTCCGTGGATTGTAGAAATAGTGGTTGAGGCGGTTATTGCTGTTCGCTTGCCCTAGTGACCTATCTGTGACTATGTAATGCTTTAGAAGACATCGTCGTTAGTTGCAAACTACTGTCTTTCCATACCTACTGATTATATTTGATAAGCAGTGAACATGCATCGCCGTAGCGTTGAACAGCTCTTCCAAGGTTCTATCAAGATAACCTTTTCGCCCCATATTTTTCTAACCGCTACTTCCACTACCGATGCCAGCTTTGCAACCTCATAATTTCGCAGCGCAATACATGTCGTCTAAAACTCACCCTAAGAAAAGGAATAAAGTTTGTGCTGCGATCTTTTGCTGGCTAAATGGGCTGTCAGCCCGATTTCTCGAAGAGCTTGGAATTTCTACAGAGTTGCTTGTCGCCGAATGTCCGTTATCTTACATGATCTATGATCCTTTACTTGTCCTACCATCCAGTGCCTTTCAAGGAGTCTCGTGGAGAAGACTTTTTGAAGGGCTTGAGATTGATCAAATCAATACGCTCTATGCAATGCTCGCGCAGTCTACGGGTGTCACTCACATTGCCATAAATGCACCTATCCCCTCGAAAATTTCGCCTCATGATGGATTCGACGGCACTTCAGATCCCAACAACGTCACACGTCGGCCGATGCACTTCAAACCTCTTTACGGGAATTTTGGCGCAGTTCACTGCCACGACCCCTCGAAGGACGACTTTAACCAAGCTTTGTGGGTAAAGGCTCGTCAGAATGGCATCGATCAGGTCTGGGCGCCCATGTACACAATGTTCTCACGTGGAAACGTCAAAGAGAAAGCAAGGCTGCTACACATGTCAAGTGTTCAACAAGCCGTCCATGATGGCCGCAAAGACGGCTGCGGATGGGCAGCCGTCGACATGTACGCCGGAATAGGGTACTTTGCTTTCAGTTATGTCAAGGCAGGCGCATCGAAGGTGCTGTGCTGGGAACTGAACTCTTGGAGCATTGAGGGACTACGGCGAGGTGCTGCAATGAACAAGTGGGAGTCTACCATCGTTGACACAAACAATGGTATCTCGCTGAAGACGAGTGACCTCGGTGATGGCAGCCACAATTTAATTATCTTCCACGAGTCAAACGAGAACGCCGCCGCGAGAATCAAATCAATGAGAGGGCAGCTGCCTCCCGTCCGCCATGTGAATTGCGGACTATTACCAAGCTCTTCAGCTAGCTGGGAAGCCGCTGCATCAATCCTCGACCCGATCGATGGAGGTTGGATCCATGTACATGAGAATCTAGCCGCTGATTCTGTCAACGAACAAGCACAGGATATCGTAAGCCAGATACAAAAACTCGCCAGTCAGCTCTTCCGTGACGGGGTACTGATGGAAAGCGTGGACCAAACGAGCAATTCCGAGCCGATCGTGCTGCTAGAGCATGTCGAGATTGTCAAGAGCTATGCCCCGCGAGTACTTCACTGCGTACTCGATATATGGGTTGGAAGAATTCCTCCCTAGGATGTCATTGGTATCATGAAACATGTCAAGCTTCACAAGACAGCTTCAGTTGGAATCAAGTCCTCCAACCGCAGGGAAAAATCTGGTGGACATCAAAGCCCTTGGATCGTCTCCCATGCACATCGAGGCGGAAATCTGAAGGATGTGCTGGAGAGATTTGAAAGCATTCTGGTAGTGGACCGCTTCCCCAACTCGCAGATGAGGTGCTACGATCCTCGACGGTACTTGGCTGGAATATTGGACTCAATAATTGTCATCTGGTCGAACTTTTCCTGTGCCTCGGCTGCGTCCTCTTCAGCGTCATGCTTCTTGAAATGCGCAATGTCCTCCGGATGTATAAGGTCCTCCGCTCGCGTATCTTCGCCGCTATGGTATTTTTCGAAGTGATGCAACTCATCTGGTCCAACTTGATTAGCAAGAATCAAACAGGCTTGCATCGATAGAGTTCCTGCTCACACTCGTACTCATCGTCTCCATGATGACCCGGTCCAAATCCAAAGTCTGGAAGCGTAATCCCCTTGGCGGTGCCCACAATGTACTCCGGGTAAGAAATCGTGCCACTGCGATCCGAGTCGAAAAGCTCCATCACTTTGGCTACGGCTTCTGCTTTCTTCTCTTCTGGGATATCTTTCGTGGACTCGTCCATGAGCCCGTACATCTGCCTGATGTCGGTTGGGGTCCAGCTGTCGTCACTAGCGTGGAGTTTGAAGAACGAATCAGAGTCAAAAGCGTTTATGTGGTGCTCCTCTGCATCACATTTGCTTAGCAATGATTCTGGGGCGACGGGGAGGTGAATTGCGGCAAACCTGCCATGTGCCTGGTTGCCCAGTCTGCACCAACTGGTACCTGGTCATGATCTCCGTGAGCAATGGCACGCTGTGTAAACCCGGAGAAGCACAGCGCCAGACTGAGGAGGTGGGTTAATTCTAACATTGTTACTTGTGAGAACTTGAGGGTGATTTGAAGCCCTCAGTCTAATGGTTAGTTGTTCACCCAGAGCGTTCGAGCAACAAAGGTGAATCAGATACAAAGTACACTCACGTGACCCTACGTAATCGCAAAGATGGAAGATCTCTTAATTAAATTTCAAAGGTGCAAGCTGTACAGGACATCCCGTGATACTGAACGTTCTTTATACATGTTAGGAACGCCCTGAACAAGAGCTTTGAACCAATGCCTACAGCAAGGAACGCTATAGCACAGCCCTCCTCTACCGTTTCGTGGTTGCGAGAGCTTGATGAGGCATGATTACACCGACCTCTATCCACGATCCCAAAAGTATTACTTGTTGACGCTCAACCCACACAATTCGAACAACAAAGGATTCCCTTCCACTGCTAGCCAGGCGATGCCTACGTCAAAGTCAGTATCATTGTTCCTTGAGAGGCCATACGAACGTTGGAAGCATACCGGAATATACGATTAGTTTTGTGACTACCTCTACATCGTATCTAACGCGCGGTTTCTCAAGCGATGATACTTGCCAGCTGTCGGTCTTCTTTAGCGCCGTTGCTGAGCCCATATGCTCTGTTTTGATGGTTGCGTTGACACTGCTTGCGGACGAAGCTCGCCGGCGAAGGGAGAGGTCACTAGAACCCATCATTTGCTCATATATGTTGAGATATGAAGAGAGCGACATCTGCGAAGACATCCGGCCATTTCCAAGTTGCACAGCTTCTCTCGGTAGGAGCGCCTTGTCTTGTTCGTCGGACGCCGAATAATTTTCATTCGTCGTGGAGTCCTGACTTGAGGAAATAAGCGGATTTGATGCTTGAGCTGTAGACATGCTCTCACGCCGTCTATGATCTCTGTATGCAATGGCCTCATAGAAATCGGCGGCAGACTGCGGTCCCACAGAAACAGCACGCTTTCGTGGATGCCTCAGCGAGTTGATCAAGGATGGTATCTCAGAGGCAGACGGTATCACGTTATCATCTTTCTTCAAACTCGGCACACTTTTGTATTGGCTATTGCACTATTATCAGTTGGTGCAGTAGGTCGAAATGGATCCAACTTACGAAGCCCGGACGAAGTATCTTCTTGGAAGTAGTAAACCCATGTGATCAAATACCCTGAAGACAGGCGGCAGATATTGCAAGAGGGCGGCTTTCATGAATCCTCTCCAAGCGAATATGGTACCCACGCCCAAGAGAATGCGTGTGATATTCTTTCCCCACCAGACTGTGTTATTGGGTGCATAAATCGTGGCATGCTCAGTCGGATGTCGAAGGCCCGCATAATGCCAGCTTCCTAATTCGACTCCTATGATGACGCCAGCGAATGCAACGCTATCGTCGAAACATGGACAGTCGTCTGCGGGTTCGGGGTGTAGACGGACTAAAACTAACACCACAAACACGACTAGCAGAGGGTTCGCATAGCTTCCTTGATACAGCCAATCGTCGAATGATTCTCCGTACTGGCATTGTATGGCAGTCAGCATAGCCCCAAGAGCACTGCCCACAGCGACATCTACAAAGCCATGCATGCCGCAATAGAGCCTGCCAGCGACAATGGACACGACGTAGCCGAATAAGACAACGGTGCAAATGGCTTGAGTTACTGGGTGCAGAGACTGTCCAGCGTTTCGTAGAGCGAAGAATGCATATGTAGCGACGGACATAGCATTTGTCGAGTGGGTGGAAGGAAACCCATACTCGAGCGCGGCCGATCCGGAAAGGGTTATACGCTGCAAAGGAGGCGACAACGGTCGAGGCAGGCATAGAAGATCCTTCATAAACCCACTAAAGAAGACACCGGAGGCAAGTACGTGAACCATGCTTCGCGACGGTCAGCTTGCCACACGATTCAGCTGTTCATAACATAATCACGTACGCTTTGCCCAGCTCCCGCCACCCACACCAGAAGAGAATTGGGAGTATTATCATGAAGAATGTATGAGTGCCAAGATTGGCGGAGCGAGCGAAGTAGGCGTCGAGAGTCGGAGTTCGAAGCTTGCGCTGCAGCAATGCGAGATATGGAGTCTCTGCGCGCAACTGTGGGAGAAGCCATTGCCTCGCCGAGTATCGCCATTTTGGTAATTTCTTCGCATCTACGAGGCCGATTCGGCTTTCGTCAGCGTCAGCTCTCGAACAGCCAGTTATTGCGGTCAATGGGAGCTCACGCACAATGGTTCAATTCGCGCAAGCCCGCGTCGGCCTGGTGAGCAGCACCAGAATCTGGAGTGTCATTGTACTCGTTTTCGGCACCTTCGGTTACCGTCGTCTCCAAGGATGAAGCTCGCCATCGGCACATATTCGCGTGGCAATCGGTCGCTGCCGTTGCGTCGAGAATGCTTCGCGGCACATCTCTGCTTGAAGGTACCCCGTAAATCACGAGTAAAATTAGAAACCAAACGTTAACCCACATCTCCACAAGCAGCAGACGGTCGGAGCGCCTAACCGAAAATGGCTCGTTGCCCTGACAACCCGGCAATTACACGTAAACGTGGATTTCAGTTGCGGGCATCACGAGCAACTCCTAAAAATCCACCCACAAACCATTATTTCCAATATCAGCTACTTTGCACTCTTTGAACCGTTCTCGCATTGTCGTGAGCTCTGGCTTTAGCTTAGAATTCCGTTGACAGTCAGAGAATCGCAATCATCATGTCTGCCCAGACGTCGCAGAACTACGATTACTTGCGTCGCAAAGGCTCAGAGAAGGCTCCTTCGGCTTATCGATCCACACACCGCAAGCCTGTGCGGCGACACAGTGAGCGCAATAGTAACGGCACTGTTGACTCACATACGACGAGCATCACTGGCACAGATTCAGCCGCGACTGATATCACTGAGCCGCCCGCCTATTCCAAAAAGCTTGTGGTCGTGGGCGATGGCGGTTGTGGGAAGACATGCCTTCTCATAAGCTACAGTCAAGGTTACTTTCCGGAGGTACGGCAATACAACATTACTCAAGCCCACATGTTGATTGTAAAGCAGAAATATGTCCCCACAGTTTTCGAAAACTACATCACCCACACAACTCACAAACCAACGGGCAAGACCGTAGAGCTTGCCCTCTGGGACACCGCCGGTCAGGAGGAGTACGATCGTCTCAGACCACTCTCTTACCCAGAAACAAATCTCCTTTTTGTCTGCTTCGCGATTGACTGCCCAAACTCACTCGAGAACGTCATGGACAAGGTTGGTTTCCGCAAAAGAAAGAGCATGAGCTGTTACTCTGGCTAACTTCGCTTTAGTGGTATCCCGAAGTTCTTCACTTCTGCCCAACAACCCCAATAATCCTGCTCGGTCTGAAGTCGGACTTGCGATACAAGAAGACCTGCATTGATCTGCTCAAAACCCAAGGGTTGACCCCCGTCACTCAAGAACAAGGGAAGGCCGTTGCGCAACGGATGGGTGCACTGTACATGGAATGCAGTAGCAAAGAGATGACTGGTGTGGACGAGATCTTCGACACAGCTGTGACCATTGCTGTAGGCGAAGACAACAAAGCTGCGGACGGAGGAGGACCTCTGGCCAGAAAGTCCCGCAAAGGGAAGAAGAGAAGCTGCCAGATTCTCTAAATTACTATCTTGTAAGGATTCGCGCAGCTACAGCGGGCTGTCACTGTTACGAGGAACGTCGGTTTTTTGGCTCATGTCTTTTCTTGTGGAAAGTCCCAGAACATATCACGGCCGATGAACACTGCTTTTTGGTCTTCTGCCACCGGGGTGTGGTTTTACCGGTTTGCTGGAAAGTTGGTATTTCATGTACCTAGTCTTTTCTTCCAACCCGACAGCGAGGGTGGAGAACACGAATACTAGCTGTATTATCACATTGCAAGCCGAATGGGCAACGAAGGACACATCTCATTGACAGCATCGTCCAGATCGGCTTCTGACTGTCTCACCTGTTAGGTCCATCTTTCGAGGCAGAGTTCTCGTCTTTTGTTGCATCTGCTTCTTGTTCGGCCTCCGGCGACTTCACCATGAAACTCTCAAACTGTGACCACAAAGTCTCCACCGAACCAAGCTCATTTCCGACCTAGGGTAATTATCAGATTAGCGGGTCCACCCCTTGATGGCGCCAGGCCTTGGGCGTATTACAACTTTGTTCACTTACCGCAAGGACACCCTCGAGGCTACGGTTTAGTCTGTTAATATTATGCAAAACACTCTCCAAATTCTGTCTCAAATATGAGTTGAATGATGGCGCTCAGCAGAGAAAAAGGTCCCATACCTCTTCGATTTCAGACATCAATGCTCTCCGCTGTAGCTCGAATTGTGTTTCGATCTCCCCATTTGTCTTACTTGGAATTGAACGGATGCTTTGTTCAGCCATGGCTGGGCTGCTGTCGTATTGCCCTCAATCCGACTTCTTCGACGGATTATCTACAATTGCCCATGCGTGGTCCATGGATCTGCGTCGGTATCATTTGTTGCGGTGCAGCGAAGTGCTTTCATAGGTAAATACATAGGTAGGAGTAGGTATTATGGTATTCTACGAAAGCTGTGACAGCGTCGCGCCACGTGACCGTTTCATTACTGTTTTTACTGTGGTAGTTTTGGCCCTAGCCGCTGAGGTAAGCGAGCGACGCGATTGGCGTTCTTCGACGCGGATTTTCCCTGCAAGTAAATAATATCTCCGCTGGTTCTAGTGGTTCCAAGGTTCCATTGCAGCACCGTTGATGGGAGCTCTATTCCACCACATCTCCTCTACAAGCCGACGTACGCGGGTCATACCGGCTGTTACTCGCAATTCATAGAGAACGGCCTTTCTATCCGGAAGTCCTTTACTCTGCACGAATCTCGCTGAGCCTCCCAACCCCTTAATGCAAGTTAGAAAGCTCCATGCAAACAGGTAGCGGAACCTGATGTCCGCTCACAATCCTCCTTGAACACAACATGGAGGGACCGGTGGTCCCGATGGCTTTGCTGCCGCAGCAGGAGAATGGTCCAGCTCTGGATACTGTTGCGATCGTCGAGCATCTTGCAAGTGTCCTCCAGATCACGCTGGGGGCGTTGAGAGCGGACCTCGAGGCTCGCAACAACCTATTATCGCCGTCCAAAAAGCATGATACTCTGCAAAAGTGTACACGCTTTGCCCTGGAGCCGCAGGCGGCAGTTCTCTACGTGCGGCAGGACAAGACCGAGGCCGATCAGCCGAATGGAGAGGATAGAGATGACGGTAATTCATCTGCCGTTTCATGTGCATTTCTGACTCACGTTGCAGCATCACCAAACCCTTTTGCGTACTCCATCCACCCCGACCTGTCCCTGGCACCAACCACTGTAGCTTGCGTCGCTATCCTCAAGCGGCCGCAGCCCATTGACCCGGCGTTTCCTCTGAGCTCGCAGATACAGGTTATGAATCTACCAGGCTTGGTAGATCCATCGGGTGTTGGCTACAATGAGGGACCGGTGGTGTCGCCGTTCGAGATAGTTCATTCCATTGTCCACCATGCTCTGGGGCCCTACTTCGACGCTTACGCGAAGACCAGACATGGTGATACCCTGACTAGCGCCAAAGGAGATGGAGATTCAAAAACTGGGATACCTGGAGCGAAGAAGAAGCTCGCAGAGTTGGAACTCAGCTTGCTACATCTACAACAAAACATCGAAATCCCTCAGCTTCTCTTACCGATTCACCCCTTGATACAATCTATACTTGATTCTGCCGAAGAGCGTCAAGTGAAGGCCACTGTCGACCTCGTTCCGGCACCATACCCTAGCGACAGTACCTTCCTGAACAGTCTGCAGTCAATGGTGAATGGCTGGGTGAAATCAATACAAAGTATCACCAAAACCTCTAGGGATCCCACCACCGGAACTGCCGCTCAGGAGATTAACTTTTGGCTCTCGATGGAATCGACATTGGAAAATATCGAGAGACAGCTCCGCAGCGACAGCGTTCAGCTGACCATGGAAATATTGCGCAATGCGAAGCGTTTCCAGGCCACGTTCAGTTTCACTGCGGATACTGGCTTGAAAGAGGCAACTGACATGGTCCAGAAGTACAACCAACTCATGCGTGACTTTCCCTTAGACGAATTACTCTCCGCTACTTCGTTGGAAAAAGTGCAAGAATCTCTCGATCGCATATTCAATCACTTGAACAAAAAGCTTCGCGTCTGCAGTTACCCCATCCGCAGAGCGCTTCCCCTGGTTGAGGCTATCTCTGGAGATCTCGATTCGCGACTTCAATTGCTCCTCCAGGGCCGCTCCATCATGCATATCAACTTCGACGAGTTTCTCTACATTAAGAAGATGGCTGAGACAGTGTGGCGAACGTGGGATGAAAACGTCAAAGAGTTTACGAATGTTGCCCGAGAAGTTACTCGCAGACGAAATGAAAAGTTCATCCCCATCAAAATCACCGCCAGACACATCAAGACTCAAGACCGATTCCGATACGTCACTAATTTTCGCCAAAACCACGAGCAGCTTCAGAGCACCATAGTTCACGTTCTCGGTCCCAGCAGCGGCAGCGGCAAATTTATCGACAGCCACAGTGAATCTGCAGCCGTTCTCGTGGAAGAGATTGGTGACATTGATGCCGTGGAGGAGGTGGCTCAGGCATACGCGGCTCTCAAGGATGTTGACGTGTTGGACGTGTCTCCTGAAGGAACCAAGACATGGGTGCAGACCGAAATGATCTACAACGAAAGGACGGCGAGAGTGGAGAACTCCATTATTGCGAGGTTAAGGGATCGATTGGCGACTGCGAAGACGGCGAACGAGATGTTTCGTGTGTTTTCAAAGTTCAATGCGCTCTTTGTGCGACCCAAGATACGAGGTGCCATCTCGGAGTATCAAACTCAACTCATCGAGAACGTCAAGCGTGATATACTGGCATTGCATGAACGGTTCAAGCAACAGTATGGACATTCTGAAGCCCATGCTATGGCCCAGCTCCGCGATTTGCCACCAGTGTCCGGAGCCATCATATGGGCTCATCAAATCGAGCATCAGTTGGATGGCTATATGAAGAAGGTCGAGGACATACTCGGCAAGGAGTGGACTCTTCACGCTGAAGGGCAGAAGCTTCAAGGAGAAAGCGGCATGTTCAAGAAGAAACTGCAGACGAAGCCCATATTCGACTCTTGGCTCCATGAGGTAGCTCGAAGGAACCTCTCAATCACTGGCCGACTTTTCAACGTGTCTCGCAATCGCTCTGCCGGAAATGCACTTGAGCTTGCGGTCAACTTCGATGCTCAAGTCATCGCACTCTTCAAGGAAGTACGAAACTTACTGTGGTTGAACTTTCAAGTGCCACATGCCATCAACAATGTCTCTAAAGAGGCGAAGCGGGTTTACCCGTATGCTGTAAGTCTGATGGAAAGTGTCCGTACGTTCTCCCAGACTGCCAAGATCATCAACGACATGGGAGATGTCTCCGTACTTTTGAATGGGTACCAGAATGATGTCCAGGGCCTGGTGGCAAAAGGCTTGCCACTGCGGTGGGAGTCGTTTGTCCATGCCTATGACCTTCACATCAGGCAGAACTCCTACCAGACCGAAACAGCTCAGTCCGGACGATCTGAGAGCAAGCATGTTCAATTCGTACGACAGTTTGCTACGGCATCTTCGCTACTTCAGGGCAAGACGTCGACCCTGCGTACAATCCATGTCACCATCCAGCAAGCGGTGAACCAATTGGAATCGTGTCCGTACCAGTACGACAACTTTGCCCGAGCGCTCGAAATCATCCAAGCCTCCGTCGATCAGCTCAACTTGGAAAATTACGTGAATCTGTCTCATTGGGTTACCGGAGTAAACACACACTTGCAGAATATCCTTCTCCTTCGATTGAACAAGGCAATCGAGGATTGGACGCGCACGTTCAACAGTAACGACGCTTCGGGTTGGTCAGAGCGCCGTCCGGTGAGCCAAGGTTCCAGAGATGAGCTCCAGGCAACCTATTCCCCAAAATTGGAGCGAGTCGAGCACGAGATATCGATGCAGAATCAAACCATTCATGTCACTCCGCCATTGGAACATGCTCGAGCGAGCTGGCTTCGTCAGCTGCATGATTGGCTTGGCACCGTTTGCAAGCTGCCAAAAATCAAAGCCTCTCGGTACGAAATGAGGTTGAATGCAAACAGCGATGTGTCCGATCGGTTTTCCGACCTTCCAAGCCGCTCCATCGGCCCCTTGTTAAATGTGTATGCCGCAATAGACGCCAAGATGACTGTGATCGAGGAATACGTCGACAAATGGCTACAATTCCAGTCCCTCTGGGATCTTCAGTCGGAGCAGGTTTTCGAAGCACTTGGAGACGACTTGTTCAGATGGCTCCAGCTGCTGCAGGAGATCCGCAAGACTCGCTCTACTTTTGATACGTCCGAGGTCAGCCGCTCATTTGGATCTGTTACAATCGACTACGAGCAGGCGCAGATGAAGGTGAACGCCAAGTACGATCAATGGCAGCACGAGATACTGCTAAAATTCGGCGGTCGATTGGGCAACCGCACGACTGAGATCTATACCGATATAGAGAAGGCTCGCAAATCTCTTGAAGGTCAGTCTATGGAAGCCTCATCCACCGCGCAGGCCGTGATGTTCATCACAACCGTTCAACAATGCAAGAGAAAGGTCAAAAGTTGGGGTCCGGAGATGGACGTTATTCGAAAAGGCCAGACGACGCTTTCTCGCCATCGCTATCAATTCCCGACTGACTGGCTCTACGTTGATCAATTGGAACACGAATGGACAGCCCTCAACGACGTGCTGGATCGCAAGAATAAAGTCGTGCAAGACCAAATGGATGCGCTCCGTGCTAAAATCATTGCCGAAGATAGGATCGTGGCGCAAAAAGTGGTTGAAATCACAGCGCAATGGGACGAGCAAAAGCCTGTCTCTGGAACAATACCACCCGAGCAAGCATCTGCCAGCCTCAACGAATTCGACTCTCAAATCAGTCAACTGCGGTCCGAGTCTGAGCTGGTGTCCAAAGCGAAAGAAGCACTTGACCTGCCACTATCCTCTGATGACGTTCTCGTAACGGTTCAAGAGGAAGTTCAAGACTTCAAGAGCGTATGGGCTGGACTCTCCACTATTTGGAAGAGTCTCAGTGAGCTACAAGATACGCCCTGGTCCAGTGTGCAGCCAAGGAAATTACGGCAATCTCTGGAAAATCTCCTGAAGACTATGAAAGAAATGCCAAGCCGCATGCGCCAATATGCCGCCTTTGAGCACGTGCAGACTGTGCTGCGGCAGTTGTTGAAAGTCAATACATTACTCTCGGATCTCAGATCAGAGGCAATACGTGAGCGACACTGGACCAAGATATTCAGAGCGTTGGCGCCGTCTAAGAGATACTCGCAACTTTCCATGACCCTTGGGGACGTCTGGGATCTTCAACTGGGACCCAGCGAGCCGATCATTCGCGATGTGATCTCTCAAGCCCAGGGAGAAATGGCCTTGGAGGAGTTCGTCAGGCAAGTGCGTGAGACATGGCAAAACTATTCATTGGATCTGGTGAATTATCAGAACAAATGTCGTCTTATCCGTGGTTGGGACGAGCTATTCGCCAAATGTAGCGAGAACCTGAATTCATTACAAGCTATGAGGTACTCACCGTATTACCGAGAGTTTGAGGAAGAGGCTTCGGCTTGGGAGGAGAAGCTGAATCGGGTTCATGTGCTCTTCGATGTCTGGATTGATGTGCAGCGGCAGTGGGTCTATCTGGAGGGAGTCTTTACCGGCAACGCTGACATCAAACACCTTCTGCCTACCGAGTCGTCGCGCTTCCAGAACATCAACTCAGAATTCTTTTCTGTCATGAAAAAGGTTTACAAATCACCTTTGGTTCTAGAAGTGCTGGCTATATCTGGAGTGCAAAAATCCTTGGAACGGCTTGCTGAGCTACTCAACAAAATCCAGAAGGCGCTTGGAGAATATTTGGAGAAGGAGAGGGTGGCGTTCCCGCGCTTTTACTTTGTGGGTGATGAAGACCTATTGGAAATAATAGGCAATGGCAACGACACGGTCAGGATAGCCAAGCACCTCAGGAAGATGTTTGCCGGAATCTCAGGCCTAATCACTGATGACGACTCAGTCATAACTGGCTTTACCTCAAAGGAAGGCGAAACAGTGAATCTGAAGACCGGCCTTTCGCTTGCGAAGCTGCCAAAAGTCAATGAATGGCTCGGAGCGCTAGAGCAGGCCATGAAGGATACGATCACAAGGCTTCTCACCGACGCCGTCGACGACTTTGGAAGGATTATTCAAGGAGAAAAAATCGACAGCGCCGGCTTTCAAGGCTATATCTCGTCATACCCGGCTCAAGTGGTAATCTTGGGATCTCAAGTCTGCTGGACTAACGCCGTCGAAGCAGCATTCAAGACCGGAACTCTTTCAGATCTGCATCAGAAGCAAGTCGATCTCCTTCGGGTACTGGCTTCTTTGGTGTTGGAAGACCTGGATATCCTACACCGGAAGAAATGTGAACATCTGATCACAGAGTTTGTGCACCAACGGGACGTAATTGGGCGGCTGATTGAAGTGCAAGCTCAGTCTGCCGAACATCATATCTGGCTCTCCCAGATGCGCTACGTCTATAATCCAAGCGTGAATAGCCGGGGCCGACTCCAAGTCAAGATGGCGAGCGCAACGCTAGACTATGGCTTCGAATACCTTGGCGTACCTGAACGCCTTGTGCGGACACCACTAACGGATCGCTGCTTTCTGACGTTGACTCAGGCACTGTCACAAAAGCTAGGTGGCTCACCTTACGGGCCAGCGGGCACTGGTAAAACTGAGTCCGTCAAAGCTTTGGGCTTACAGCTTGGGCGCTTCACCATCGTTTTCTGTTGCGATGACACCTTTGACTTCCAGGCCATGGGGCGAATATTTCTCGGGATTTGCCAGGTCGGAGCATGGGGCTGCTTTGACGAGTTCAATCGACTCGAAGAACGTATTCTTTCGGCGGTGTCGCAACAGGTTCAAAATATACAGCTTGGACTGCGACGAAGTCTGCCGGATACGAATGCTGAGATCGAGCTGATTGGCCGTAGTCTTCGCGTCAATCCTAGCACTGGCATATTCATAACCATGAATCCAGGATACGCTGGACGTTCGAACCTGCCTGACAATCTCAAGAAGCTTTTCCGCAGTGTTGCCATGTCCAAGCCTGACAAACAGCTCATTGCGGAGGTCATGCTGTATTCACAGGGATTCTCACTCGCCAAGAACCTCTCGCGACAGATCGTTCCTTTCTTCGAGGAATGTGGCCATCGCCTGTCAAATCAAGCTCATTATGACTTCGGCTTGAGGGCGCTGAAAAGTGTGCTTGTCAGTTCGGGTGGGCTTAAACGAGCCCGCGCAAGCGCTGGAGCTGAAGCTTCAGCTCACCCCGAAGAGGTCTTCGAACCTCAGATTATCGTTCAGAGCATACGCGAAACTATCGCCCCGAAATTGGTCCGAAGCGACGTGAAGATAATGGAGGTCATCGAAACCGAGTCGTTCCCCGGTATCCAATATGTTCCTGCGCCTTTGGAGAGTCTGCAAAAAGCTATTCGTGCTGCCGCCACGGAAGCCAGACTGGTAGTCGGCGAAGCCTGGATGACCAAGGTACTGCAGCTGTATCAAATACAGAGTCTTCATCATGGCGTGATGATGGTCGGTTCTTCAGGAACCGGTAAATCAACGGCCTGGAAAATTCTGTCACAAGCTCTTCAGCGCGTGGAAGGTGTTGAGAGTGTATGCCACGTCATTGACCCAAAGGTCATGTCCAAAGAAAGTCTGTACGGCAGTCTAGACTCCACTACTAGAGAATGGACCGATGGGCTTTTCACCGGCATTCTCCGAAGAATCGTGGACAACCTCCGCGGAGAGGACTCAAAGCGACACTGGATTGTGTTCGATGGTGATGTCGACCCGGAGTGGGTCGAAAATCTGAACAGTGTTCTGGACGACAACAAGTTGCTCACGCTTCCCAATGGAGAACGACTAAGCTTGCCTCCCAATGTTCGCATCATGTTCGAGGTTGAAACCCTCAAATATGCTACCTTAGCAACCGTCAGTCGTTGCGGGATGGTCTGGTTCACCGATGATACCGTCACTTCTGACATGATGGTTACCAATTACCTCAGATGCCTGCGAGAGATTCCATTCGAGGACCTTGATGATGATACCGTGGCCCCCGGACAATTGGCTCAAAGCTCGCTTGCCGTTCAAGAAAAAGTGGCAGATCACCTCGAGGCGCGTTTAACGGATCAGCAGTTCTTGCAAACGGCTCTTGGCGCCTCGCGTGGGTTCCATCACATTATGGAATTCACAGAAATGAGAGCCCTGAACACGTTATTCTCGTTGCTGAACAAAAGCTGTCGGACCATACTGGAGTACAATTTGCAACATCAGGAATTTCAGTTAGATGTAGAGGCGATCAAGGATTTCATGTCGAAAAAGCTTCTTATAGCCGTTGTCTGGTCCTTCACGGGAGACTGCCCTCTCGCTGAGCGCAAGGCATTTGGAGACTTCATTGCAGGGCGCTCGACCGTGGACTGTCCACCACTCAACGAAAGCCTTTCTCTAATTGACTTCGACGTCACACTGCCCAAAACGGAGTGGGTGTTGTGGCAGTCTCAGGTTCCGCATATCGAAGTCAACACTCACTCTGTTATCCAGACGGACGTGGTAATACCCACACTCGACACTATTCGACACGAGGACATCCTGTATTCGTGGTTAGCGGAGCACAAACCACTTTTACTCTGCGGGCCACCTGGCTCCGGCAAAACCATGACACTGTTCAGCTCTCTTCGGAAACTTCCCAACATGGAAGTCGTTGGGCTAAATTTTTCTAGTGCTACCACACCTGAGCTCATTATCAAGACGTTCGAGCAATATTGCGAATACCGGAAGACACTGAATGGAGTGGTGCTCAGCCCATCACAAATTGGACGCTGGTTGGTCATCTTTTGCGACGAGATCAATCTACCTGCTCCCGATAAATATGGAACACAGAGGGCCATTGCATTCCTACGCCAACTCGTGGAGCACAATGGATATTGGAGAACCTCGGACAAGGCCTGGGTGACCCTGGATCGCGTGCAATTTGTCGGCGCCTGCAATCCACCTACGGACGCTGGCAGAACTCCAATGGGACTACGTTTCCTGCGGCATTGCCCCCTCATAATGGTCGATTATCCTGGCACTCTTTCGCTGCTTCAGATCTATGGAACCTTCAATAGTGCCGTTCTCAAAATCATTCCGGCCCTCCGCGGTTTCTCCGAGGCCCTTACGAAAGCCATGGTACAGCTCTATACCGAGTCTCAGCAGCGATTCACTCCTGACATTCAGCCGCATTATGTCTACTCGCCTCGTGAGCTCACGAGGTGGGTTAGAGGCGTCTACGAAGCTATCAAACCCCTCGAGAGCCTATCTATCGAGGGTCTGGTCCGAGTTTGGGCTCATGAGGCGTTGAGACTGTTCCAAGATCGACTCATCTCAGATGTCGAGCGCAAATGGACCGAAGAATGTGTTCATCGAGTGGCTCTAGAGTACTTCCAAACGATTGATGAAGAGAAGGCGCTCGGTGGACCTATCCTATTCTCTAACTGGCTGTCGAAACATTATGTTTCCGTCGATCGCGGCGAGCTTCGTGATTTTGTCAAAGCACGCCTCCGAACCTTTTGTGAAGAAGAAGTCGACGTACCCCTGATCCTTTTCAACGACGTACTGGACCATGTCTTGAGGATCGACCGTGTATTCCGGCAGCCTCAGGGCCATCTGATACTCATCGGGGTCAGCGGCAGTGGTAAGACGACGCTGTCACGCTTTGTCGCATGGATGAATGGTCTCAAAGTGTATCAAATCAAAGTACACGGCAAGTACTCGGCTGAAGATTTCGACGAAGACCTTCGCAATATACTTCGCAGGAGCGGTTGCAAAGGCGAGAAGATATGTTTCATCATGGATGAGTCTAACGTGTTGGACTCCGGTTTCCTCGAGCGAATGAACACGCTGCTTGCAAATGCTGAAATCCCAGGGCTTTTCGAAGGCGACGAATTCGCTTCCCTGATGACATCCTGCAAAGAGGGTGCTCAGCGCCAAGGGCTCCTGTTGGATTCTCAGGACGAGCTTTACAAGTGGTTCACTCAGCAGATCGTGAAGAATTTGCACGTTGTCTTCACTATGAATCCACCTGACGATGGCTTGTCGTCGAAAGCTGCGACGAGTCCAGCCCTATTCAATAGGTGTGTGCTCAATTGGTTCGGGGATTGGTCCGACCAGGCCCTTTTCCAAGTCGGGTCAGAATTGACTCAATCTGTCGACATCGACCGTGCGAACTACAACGCTCCGGACAGTGTTCCCGTGGCTTACAAGGATCTATCCCTCCCACCTTCTCATCGCGAAGCGGTGGTCAACGCCATGGTTTACGTTCATCACTCTCTCCGTCGTTTCAACGCCCGGATCCAGAAACAGAGGAAGAAGGCAATATACCTGACTCCGCGTCACTTCCTTGATTTCGTCGCTCAGTATGTCAAACTCTATAATGAGAAACGGGAAGAGCTTGAAGAGCAGCAGAGGCATCTCAACGTAGGTCTTGAGAAGCTGAGGGAGACCGTGGACAAGGTCAAGGATCTCCGCCAGAGTTTGGCCGATAAACAGAAACAGCTCGAGCAAAAGGATGCTGAAGCGAACGACAAATTGCAGAAGATGCTCGTTGACCAGCAGAAGGCGGAAAGTCGCAAGGCAACATCTCTGGAAATTCAAGCGGCGCTGGACAAGCAGGAAAAGGAAGTTGCAATGCGCAAGGAAGTTGTGCTCAACGACTTGGCCAACGCAGAGCCGGCTGTCTTGGAGGCTCAAAAGAGCGTCAGTAACATCAAGAGGCAGCATCTGACCGAAGTTCGCTCGATGCAAAATCCCCCCGCCGGAGTAAAGCTTGCCCTTGAAGCTGTGTGCACACTGCTGGGCCATAAGGTGGACGGGTGGAAGACGATCCTCGCCATTGTTCGCCGCGACGATTTCATTGCAAGCATCGTCAATTACGACAACGAGCACCAGATGACTCGCAGCCACAGAGTGAAGATGCGGTCAGAGTTTCTTTCCAAGGAGGAATTCACGTACGAGCGAGTCAATCGAGCCAGTAAAGCTTGCGGTCCACTCGTGCAGTGGGTCGAAGCTCAAGTGAATTTCTCCGAGATTCTTGACAGGGTTGGCCCTCTCCGAGAAGAGGTCGGTCATCTTGAAGATGCTGCAATGCAAACCAAGGCAGAAGCCCAGGCCATCGAAAACACCATCGTATCGCTCGAAAGCAGCATTGCTCGTTACAAGAATGAATATGCAGCTCTCGTCAGCGAGACTCAAGCCATCAAATCAGAAATGTCTCGGGTCCAGTTCAAGGTCGACCGCAGCGTGCGATTGCTCGACAGCCTATCTTCTGAAAGGACGCGATGGGAGGAGAGCAGCAAGCTGTTCGAGGCTCAAATCGATACCATTGTCGGAGATGTTCTCGTCGCGGCTGCATTCATTGCTTACGGTGGTTATTACGATCAGCAGTTTCGCAGAGCCATGCTGGACGACTGGCTTCACGCTCTTGGGCTCTCAGGCATCAGTTTCAAAGCTCATAATCCCGTGGCTGAGTATCTCTCGACAGCCGATGAGCGGCTCGCCTGGCAGGAGAACTCCCTCCCTGTGGATGATCTCTGCACCGAGAATGCAATTATACTCAAGAGATTCAATCGCTATCCATTGATCATCGATCCGTCCGGAAGAGTCGGGGAATTCTTGCGTCATGAATGCAGCGACCGGCGACTTACTGTGACTAGCTTCTTGGACGACTCCTTCACGAAGCAGTTGGAGAGTGCTCTTCGATTTGGCAATCCTATCCTGATCCAGGATGCTGAACACCTTGACCCTATCCTCAACCACGTTCTCAACAAGGAATACCAGAAGACCGGTGGTCGCGTACTCATCCAACTCGGGAAGCAAGAGATTGACTTTTCGCCATCTTTCAAGCTCTTCCTTTCGACCAGGGACCCCTCCGCAACATTCGCTCCTGACATTTGCAGCCGAGTCACGTTCGTCAACTTTACCGTCACCCAGAGCAGCCTGCAAACCCAGTCACTCAACGAGGTGTTGAAGTCCGAGCGTCCTGACGTGAATGAGAGACGCTCTAATTTGATCAAGATGCAAGGCGAATTCAGGGTACATCTCCGGCACCTAGAGAAGAGATTGCTCTCTGCGCTTAACCAGTCCCGCGGAAATATATTGGATGACGATAACGTCATCCAAACCCTGGAAACGTTGAAGAAGGAGGCCGCTGAGATAAGCGCCAAAGTCTCACAGACTGAAGGCGTCATGAGCGAGGTCGAGAGCGTTACCTCTCAATATTCCGTGATTGCCCGGTCCTGCTCTGCGATATTCGCTGTCCTCGAACAGTTGCACCATCTCAACCACTTCTATCAGTTTTCGCTTCAATATTTTGTGGACATTTTCCAGCTCGCGCTACGGACAACAAGAGCGTCAGCAGAGAAAAGCACTCATGCGGAGCGAGTCGACAAGATTATACGCCAGCTTTTCTCTCACACATATCGCCGCACCTCTCTGGCCATGCTTCAGCGAGATCGGGTCACACTTGCGATGCTCTTAGCCCAAGCTGCCCCATTCAAAATGGACAAGAGTCTCCTTGACAAGGTTCTCGACGACGAGTTGGAAGGTGTTGACCTCTCCACTCAGAGCGAACGAAGAGAAGAGGTCATGGCACGAGCGTCGAAGCAACCGATTTTCAAGGACTACCTACACAAAGTTACGGATGCATCTTGGAACATCTTTCTCACCGAGGAACTGGCGGAGAATTTTGCACCTGAAGCCTGGGCTCCTGACACAGACGAGCTGAGTCAACACCTACGAGCGCTGATACTGATCAAGCTATTCCGCTTTGATCGATTTGTACCCGCCGCAGAAAGATTCGTTGCCAAAGTCTTCGGTCGTGATCTTTTCGAATCTAGCGGAGATCTAAATGAGGTTGTGGAACAGGTCTCCGCCGTGACACCGGTCGCGCTCAGTTCCAGTCCTGGCTTCGATGCGAGCTACAAAGTCGAGAATCTGGTCGACATGAAGGGTGCTACCTGCACGAACATCGCAATGGGCTCTAACGAAGGCCTCGTCAGTGCGGACAGTGCTGTCAGCAACGCTGCAGCAACGGGCAATTGGGTATTGGTCAAGAATGTACATCTTGCCCCACACTGGTTGCAGAGCCTGGAAAAGCGTATAGACTCTCTCAAACCGCATCCTAACTTCAGGCTTTTCCTGTCCATGGAGGCGAGTCCGAAGATTCCAGTGAACTTGCTGCGTGCTTCCCGAGTCTTGACGTACGAGCAACCGGCTGGCATTCGAGCAAATATGAAGGACTCACTCTCGTCGTTATCATCGAGAGCCAAGAGGGAACCTGTCGAGAGAGCAAGACTGTACCTCATGCTCTCGCTCTTGCATGCTGTTGTACAGGAAAGACTGCGATACGCACCAAATCTGGGCTGGAAGGGGTTCTGGGAGTTCAATGATAGCGACGTAAGCATTGACATTACACTCTCCACCTCGAGCTGAGAGACTAATTCTTGAGATAGTATGAGTGCTGCAGCCAAATCATCGATTTTTGGATCGACTCTGTTGCACAAGGAAGGACGAATGTTGCACCCAAGAACATCCCGTGGGAAATGATCCGCTTGCTGATTACGGAGATGTACGGTGGCAAAGTTGATGACGAGGGCGACTTCGGGACCTTGAGGGGCCTCGTGAGCAAATTCATGACACCAGCTGCGTTCGAAGAAAACTACTGCATTACTGGAGACGGTTCTAGTGCGAATTCCTTCAACGAAGACGTTCGGGGGCTCGCTCTGCCCTCTAGTACAGGGTGGGAGCAGTTCATCAGCTGGGTCAACGCATTGCCCGAGCGGGAGCCTCCGTCCTACCTTGGGCTTCCACCCAATGCGGAGAAGCTACTTCTCGTTGAGCAGGCGAAAGGACTGATTCAAAACTTCGAACTGGTCATGAGCTTGCTTGAAGAGAACGAGCAGATCATGGCAGATTCTGAACCCTGACTTTTCTATCAACAAAAGTCAGCAGACTCGAGCTTGAAATTTCGGTTTACTTGGGCTCGCTTTTCCTTTGTTCCTGGGAACAGTTTTTCGCATGGCGGTGATTTGGCTCTAGCGTAGAACGTGGTTTGGGCATGCATGGCACACCGGCGTTAGCACAATACCCAATTGCGGCTTGCACTTTTGCACTGTACAGTCATTCTCTTCTAGTTCTTATGTATCATTCAAAGACAGTCAGAGAGAGTCAGTTAATAAATTCGCGATAGCATATTCAGACGCTCGTCCGTCATCTCACCGTCGGTGAGCTTTCTCTGTTTATCACAGGGAGTGACGAGCTCTTTGGTATTTGCTCAGACTGTACAGCTAGTCTCTTCTTGAGCATACTATGCGCTCGTTTGTCCCTCTCGTCGAAGACCGCATTCAGGGGCCTAGGCAGGACGCGGGTGGTATCTTACACACAAATGAGGATCTCGCACATGACGTGTTACGGGTTGCTCACAAGCATTGTCATCTGCAAGGACGATATCATGGCAGTTCCGCTCGTGAGCCGATTTGATCGCATCTTGAAGCAAGGCGCCGCCCACTCCTTTACCGCGGTATTTCAGACATACCTTAGGGGACGATTATCAACGACAGCCATGCTTGGGTATCTCTCGGGATGAAACCTACAGTCCAGGCTCGGATTAAGCCTTTGACATGCTTTGCGTCATCCCCCTTCTCCGCTACTTCATAGTCAAGTATCAGCGTGCCAATGATCTCGTCGCCAAACCGGGTGACCAGAACATCGTCGTCGCCGAGCCAGGCCCAGGTGATTCCTTCGGCCAGAGCAACGTAACCGGACGTCAACCAGCGGACTGATACCAGACCGGCGGCACCAGCGCCAGCTGCGGTGGTCATAACCAAGGGCAAGTCACCGCTGTGGTGATACAATAGCCGCACAAGAACGGCCAGAAGCACGGCATAGAGCGTCAGCGTCACCGGGTGGAAGACGAGCACCCTGGCGGCCACCTGGCTCTGTTGAGCAACGCTGTCGGCGACTAGTTTGAGCGCAGCAACTTTGTCCTCTGTTGAGGTCGCGTGGTATGTCGAGAGTTCTGGAACGCCTGCCAGTGGGTCATGTTGCTCGGCTCGTTCCATCGTGGCTTCGGGTTTCTTCTTCTCTCGACGTCCTGTCGTTTGAGAAAATAAAGAAACTGAGTTGATTGGATCTTCAAACTGTTCAATCCGAGTTCATTGAAACGGCAAAGATGTATACAAAGAACAACAGCGGAAAGACTATGATTCGAAGAAATGACTTATCCAGCGCAATCTCAATGGTGACAACTTTGCAACATTTGAATGGCGGGAGGCGCCGAGTTGGCGATCAATTCTTTAGCAAATCAAGAATAAGACGCTCCGCACGAGCTGATGAGTCTGGCTTTCAAATCACGAAGGACGAGTTGCTCCATGCTATCGCAGTCAAGGTTTTGTCTGCCAAGGGGACGAGGGAATGGCCCGCAAACACGTAGCCCAGATCAAGGCTGAGAATACGCGAGCGTTGTGTGTTGAGAACCATGATGTTTGGAGATCATGTCTGCAAACTTATACGGTCAGGTGTGACTGATCCGTTGTCATTTATGACTTGCCACCTTGCATACCCCCTATAGGTATAAGTGGAGTAGACGATCAGAGCGGACCAACGCGCCAGAAAAATTTTTGTAATTAGTGACCGCGAGGGTCCGATCGTGAGAAGCATCTGTTAGCATACAACTCGGGTCATAAAGCCGTTGGATAGCCTTCCGACCACGCGAAATGTGACCAAGCCTGTGAAAGCACGCTTTTCTAGCAAAGAATCAGGACCGCTAGCTCTATGCAAGAGAACCCTTATTCCCAATCAGCGCCACGGTGCAACTCTCTCTCATCAATCCGGTTAGTGCCAAGTCGGTAGCTCTCAAATCATTACCACCCTCAGGTGTCCTTCCTGCTCAAGAGGTCGTGGGCGCAGTGCCAACCACAAGAGTATGCTCATGGCCAGGAGCATGGACGACATGTTCGCCCTCTGCCCAGCACACAGCGCAGCTCGCGATCCATTTGTCGGCCAGTATCTCCTCCATTGTCGCCCGCTTGTTCGGATCCACCTCGAGCATTCGGCCGATGATATGACGCGTCTCGCGCGGAAGCAATCGCAAGAGACGCCAAGGCCCTTTGATCGGTTGCTGCGACACGCCTTCGCTTTTCTCTGTGTCTGGTGTAGATGGTACTCGATTTGACTCTCCGTGATGATGGTGACCATGATGGTGGGAGGTCGGTGTCTCGCTGTTCGAGGGTTCTCTTGTGACGGGTTCAGATGGACCGAGTCGACGTCGATCCTCTTTGACGCTGTCGTGGAGGTCACCGGTCGATCGGTTGGCGTGTTCCATCACCCGTTTGGGCCGTTCGGTGTTGGGAGTTGAGACGAAGAGCTTGTATGAGTTATCGGACAGTTGCGCCATCTTCCAGGGGAAGCGCCTCAAAGTCATGCAGCAGAATATGATGGCAAGTGACCAGATATCCACTGGTCGTGGATCGTACGTGGTAAGCTCGAACACTTCAGGTGCGAGATAAGGATCTGATCCAACAACACCTGAGTCGCGTCAGCGGCATCCTCGCCGAGCATGTAGAGAGATGCTTACCACTTGCAAGAATCAATTCTTTCTCGAGCGGGTACTTGAAGACTGAAGCGCTCCCGAAGTCGATGATCTTCATGATACCCTCACGGCTCACGACCACGTTGTCCAGCTTCAAGTCTCGATGCGCGATGCCCAGACTGTGCATGTGTTCGACTCCGCGGAGTATCTGGAGGAAGCAGCAGTGGACTTCTTCTTTTGACATCTTCCCCGTCATGACGATTGCGAAAAGATCGTAAGGCGCGTACTCCATAACCTCCCACCATTTGCCGTTCACGTACACAATATCCATCGTTTCTATTATGTTTCCGTGATGGAGCATCGAACCGATGCAGTATTCGGCCGTCACTTTCTTCTTGTATTCCCTCTCGCTCTCGTGCACGTGTCTGGGTTGGAACTCCTTTGCCGCGAAGGTGATGCCGTCTCCGCGCTTCACGATTCTGACCGACCCGCCCGCTCCTTTGCCTAAGACCTTGCCCAACTTGCCATATTTCATCTCGAGACCGTCACTTTCCGAAAATGTGCTTTGGCCCTGCACTGCCTTGTGTGGTGAAATAGTAGTGCCCGTGCTGGCAGGGATTTTCCCCCGTTTGTCCTTAATTCTGCTGCCACCAAGCTTGAAAAAGCGCTTCAAATCTGACATGGAACCATGAGACTTCCCTCCACTCGTAGAATTATCAGTGTGCTCATGCTTCTTACCGAAAAGGCTGCTGTGCCTACGATCATCGGAAGGTCTCAGTTCGGGGCTGCTGCCGGTGGCTCGAGGGAACTTGGGACTGGAATGACCACTGCGTTTCCGAGAGTCTATCGCTTCGAAAACAAACCGCGGATCAATCGAGTTGATATTGGTCGGCTGCGGTCGTCTCTTGCTTCTTGCATAAGGATCGTCTCGGTCGCCTACAGGCGTAAAGGGCCTTGAGCCAGGGGCCGTGGCACCTTGACCACCAGTGCTGGGAAGGGCAGCGCTTTGCGATTCGTCGGGACTGGTGTCTTGTGCCGGAGGACGCCCCTCTTCTCGGTGCTTTGCCATCTCGTTTATAGAAGACGGTGATTCATGCGGAGATGATGCTTGTGGTGTGATAAGCGTGGCGTGGGGAACACCTTTGCCCGTCGAAGGAGGGAGAGCGGGACTGCTTGAGCCCTCCCGAGCTGAGTCGGAGGGTGTGAGCGGGGGTGATTGCAAATTGTGCTGGGGTGGAGACGGTCTCGGCGAGAGAAAATCTGTGTGTTGACGTGACGAAGGCCGGGAACCCGATGCGCTCGAGGGAACCTATGTTGTTCGTGAGCGCAACACTTGATCCACAACATTGGATGACTAACCCTCGAGACGGGCAAAGACACTGGCTCGAATGCAAACTTTTCCATTCTTTTAGACTGCAACCTCGATTGCCGCAGCGATACCGAAAGAATTCGTAACTCCTCCTGCGCATCCGGACTGAACTCTTCAACCGGCGCATGGTCCGGCGCAGTTACTTCCTCCACATTCTGTAGCCCTCCATGACTCCTAATCTCTTCATCGACCGAATTAAAACGAACGGCTTGCTGAGGCTGATCAATGTGTCCGTGTTCAGCCATGCTGAGGCCACCATATACAATCTATACTATTACGAATATCAGCATGTGATCCACATCTAAGATCGAAGACGATGACCGTGTTTGCGGTATACCTTGAACTGTTTTTGATAGTGACAGAGAAATGTGTTAACGAAAGACTGCAGGCCACGCTATCTGCTCCTCTTAATCGATCATACCGTGACAGACACGTTGCAAACGATGTGGTTTATGAAAGCCTAGTATTGCTCGAGAAGCGGATAACAGCGGAAAGGATGAAGAGCAAGACAGCAGTGGATTGAGAAAGAGCCTGAGGATGAGGATGAGGAAGGTGTTACGGCTACCAGCCAGGCATCAACATGAGCAATCTTGAGGATGAGCTGGTCGCATCCGCAATATTGGATTTGAAGAGTTATCACAATGATCTCCAGCCTCAGCGCTAGTTTCCATTGGGGAGGCCGTATGCGACGTAATCACTTCGGCTGTCATCGCAGATCCGTCAGGCGCTTTTCCATTTGTGACCGTTGAGTGGAGCGATCCAGGAAAACCTCGGACGTTTCAGGGACGGCTAATCGGCGCGGTTATCTAAGGCTATCGGTCTTCGGATCTACGGCGCAACTATCATCCGATTCCATGACCGGCATGACGGAGTGGACGGCAACCTGCATGTGTCTGTTGCCGATCCGCTTGTGGGTGACAGTTTTCCCACATGGGAGGTTTGGGTCCATAGCAACCATAACAGCAGAACGGACGAGCGATTCTACCAAGCACCTTCTCTATCTGTTATACACATATCTCCGGCGCAAATCTGAGTCGACGAACAGCTTTGGTAGACAAGGTTTTAGGTCTCATAGATCCATGCCCATCGCCGACCTTTGCAAGCTCCGATACTGCTGAAGCCAACCAGATATGTTTAACTGGGCCAAACAACAGTTAGACTCTCACGTATAACTTATGGCATCAAAACTAAACTAAGACTTTTTAGACTGGCCAATGTTGCCGGCACACAGGAGCCCATATATGGGCCATCGGCCATCCAGCCTGTGACAGCTCAAGCCGAGGACACTCCATACACGGAACTGAAGAAAGATGACCTTCGATGGGTTGCAATGGACTCGACTTGTGTGGAAACTCAAACGTTCTACTTCATGGCGGACAGCGGACACATGGGCATGAACCAAATTATCTATAGTAATGTGGCGTGAGAAGCATCCACTTGTAGGTACTTGAGCTTTACTGAGCCAAGTCATATCACAGAGGCATCAGGGTCACATGTCAATTCAGCTGCAAGGTCTTCTATCCCGATGCCTCCTTACCTCCCCTCTGGGCATCGGATGCTCTCACGAACTACGGATTCGACGAGGAAAGATTCAACTTCCACGCAGACAAGTGCTCGATCAACCTATCCGAGGACGGCTCAGATTACACAATCAAGTCATCGGTGAACATGAAATCAATAGTCGACCTGAAAGTCACAAGAGCAGCTCCGGGATTTATGGTAGGCAAGAATGGTACGAGCTATTTTGGCACAGATCCAGCAGCTCCATGGGGCTCCATGAGGCATACGTTCTGGCCCAGGTGTCGAGTGGAAGGTCACATGCTCACCCAAGGTGGTGAGATCGACTTCAAGGGCCGGGGGTTTTTCGTGCATGCGCTGCAAGGCATGAAGCCACATCACGCAGGTGGGCCCTACTGAAACATAGAAAAACGGGCGTGTCCGCTTTACTGATCATCTTCGGTGAAGCTGCACGCTGGAATTTTCTTTCCCTTCAGTCGCCAACCTATTCCGCCGTCATGATGGAATATACGACTCCGCCCTCTTACGGATCCACGGTGGTCAACGTCGGGGGTATAGCGGTTGATGACGCTCTTCTGTTTGCGGGTGCTTCAAATTCATGCAAGCACACCGCGATTGAGGACGATCCTGAGAATGACTGGCCAGAACCCACCGCAATGAGCTATCATTGGGAAGGGAAAACGCAAGACGGTAAAGCTGTCAGTGCCGATGTCATTGGAGACTTGGGCAAGCGGCTTGACAAGATTGATATAATGGTTGAAGTACCCAAGTTTGTGAAGCAGATTGTGGCTGGAGCTGCGGGTACTAAGCCGTACATATATCAGGTATGGTGAATGCATTGCACAGTTGTGATCTATGCAGCGCTGACAAGAACAGTTTGGTCCGGAGCTCACGCTGAAGCTACGTGTAGGTGAGGAGGAAAGGGAGGAGAAAGGAAAGATTCTTGCTGAAGCTACCTTCATCTCATGAGTCCTCTGCTTTTCGCGATCTGAAGGCATTTTACCCCTCTACGTTACCCATCCGCAAGCAGCATGGGCTGCTGCTAGTGAGAGTCTTATAGCGCTGTAGTGGCAGATGGGTCTCTCTCAGATTCCATCTGCTCGAGCAGGTGATTCTGTGTTAATAGTGCAATTCCAACGTGTTGCGTAACTAGAAATTACGAAAACCTTCAGTGTTTCAGTTCTGCTTGAAACCCAGGAAATGTGGGACACTTCAACGACATGCCGGAAATCCTCATCCTTTTTGTATTTCACTCCTTAGCTCCAGTGTAGTGCCTGGCCTGGTGGAATTCCAACCTTCTCGTCTGCATTTAACCGTCAGCCACCACCCCACACATCTACCTAGGTAGCGCCCGACTGCCCCGCCAACAACGGTTGAACCAAAACATCCCCACACCAAAACAATCGTCGTCAGAACATCGACAAAGATGGCCAAATTAACAGCCAACAGCTCGTCTAACCTATTGCGCGCGACTGTAGGAGGTGCGGCAGGAGGCCATCGATTCGGAACTGCAAGGCCCCTTAAACGTCACAGGTAACTATTTCAGCTCTGCTTGAGGCGCACTGCCTTATCCTTCGCGCGCTAATTGAGGGATGTAGGAGAGTTTTGAAAGATACGGTGCTCGGAGTAACAAAGTCAGACATACGGTAGGTTTATGAGAGAGTTGCAACATCATATCTCCTTTATTGACCGGAGCAACCTCAATTTCTGCCCCGAATCTCTTGTTGCCGTGTTTTTGATGTGGCGATCTTGCAACACTACACCGTCGAGTCCCTGTGCATTCGAGACCTTACTGCAAAGTGCTACATAGGTCCATCCCTCCAAACTTTCATGATGTTATCTTGCTAACTGTTGCGCTACTCAGGCGACTAGCTCGCCGTGGCGGCGTCAAGCGCATATCTGGCCTCATTTACGACGATATGAGATGCGTGATCAAAAATCGTCTACAGGTGGTCAGTGACTACGGATCGACTCGTTTGTGAGGAACTTGCTAACTGACTACGCGCAATTCAGGTTCTGAAAGAAGTCTCTCAGGTGGTCGGTATGCGACTCGGGCATCTCTGTCAATCCAACATTTGCTGTCAGTGTGCTGACTATAACCAGATCATTGCCACCGCAAGACAGTGATGATCAGTGACGTAAGGAAACTGCTTCCATTCTCATGACTCCGAATGCTCACATTCTTCCAGATCATATTTGTGTTGAATCGCGTTAGTGATCATTCCTTTTCGCATACATTATGCCGGAATAATACTGACGCAGATACGCCTGCAGCTAGGCACTCCTATCTACGTGAGACCTTACCTTTGATGAGTTGTCTCGAAATCAAGCTGACGGACTCAGGGGTTCGGTATCGCCGAGAGATGAGCCCCCCCAACCTGCCATTACCTTCTTCGACGCCCAGCTACTCTACCGGCATTGTCTTGTGGCTCCTTTACAGTTATCGAAACAGATCTCGGATCGCCCTTTCGCGCCAACTGCGATGGACAGGGAGATGGGCGCGCGGTATGCTGAGATCACCGTTCCCATCAGTGTACGGAAGACCACGGGAGGATTTTGCATGTCAGCATTGGCACTGGGGATGTTTGGGGTCAAGCCTACGGGCCTTGCTGTAATGATCATGACGCGATGAGAATCTAGACGAATATGGATGTGTCTCTGCTTGGGCTTTTGTAAGAGGTAGCGATTTTGGAGGACCGAGCAATCTGAGATCAGGGCGTGCATACAGTTCATACTTCAATCGGAGCAGTGTGCGGAGTCTTCGACTCTCCGTTTACACAGTATGAGCTACGTTGTACTTTTCATTTGCACGCTAGATCCTGATAGCAGCACCCATGACGTTCGAGAGATCCCAACCGCAAACTTGCCTTGATATGTCTTCATCCTACAGTACAGTGTGCATTGCTGTCCTGTTCCGCAAGTCAAACATCCCCAGTTTGTGATGGATACGGTTGGCTGACGCTTGCTAAAAAGACTGCCGTGTCTTGGCAACAAAAAGTACCGAGTTTCCAATCTCCGAGAACTAGAGCGGCCTCACCGAGTCACTGGCTGGCTGACACTCGCTTTTCCGACTCAGTCGCCGACACATTATCGTCCTGCATCCGCTCAGAACGCAGCATCTTGTCGTCTACTCGTGCTACTGCTTTTACATGTCTCGAGAAGCTTAAAGGCTGTCACGACGGTCGTGCAACGAAAAGATAAGGCATCACGCGCGTGACTGCCCGCCGCAGACGCGGTGCTATCTCCGACCACATCTGCGACTGCAGGTTTCTTTAGCGGCGCATCAGAGATTAGGTTGGAATATTAGAGGACCTTATACGCAATCCCTGCTGCATATCCTCACGTCTTCCCGTCATTCTCTCCTCGCTTCCCTCAAGGCCGCTTCCATGCGATCCTTTGGCGGCGGGTGTAGATTAGAGTTGCGGCGTTCAGAACGTGTTTAGCGCCACGAAGTTTCACGGGATACCTAGGTAGGAACCGCTCACTCGGCTCTTTATCCATTGTTTCAACCCCTCGACACCGCATGCCCTTCCGCGGCAACTGGGTTTCTCCCAGTGGAACTCCCAAAGTGGCTGATTCTGACTCTCCTTGTGTAATCTGAATGGATGCAGCTTTCCGCCCCTGGCAGAGATGAGTATCGCACTCAAAAAGCGGCATCGCCCACATGAAGATTGGTTCTGATTTCCCTTTCTCTCTCTCAAGCTGGCGCTTCTGATTCATCTGTGTCGGACACTGTCGTTCTCTTTTCACCTCAAGTCGCTCCTTTGACTCGCTCTTTTCTCCAGTCCGCTCATATCATTCACACTGGTCTTGACGGCCTCTTCTGTAGCTACACTCTTTTGTCGATATCAACCTTATCAGATTACATATCGTGCTTTCGCTCCTGCTCGGTCGGGATACCTTCTATAGCGCCATTACGTACAGTACCACTCGGCAATTGAGTTGACAACCCTGTTACAATGGTCCATCTATCACTCCCGAATGCGCTTCTTCTCGCAGTGGCTGCTGGTGGTGCCGTCCAGGCCCATACCGCTTTCACGACCCTTTTCGTGAACGGTCAAAACCAGGTGCGTATAATCACATATTGCGGTCGAAGACTGATATATTTGCTAAGTCTCTTTTTCTAGGGCGATGGTACCTGTATCAGAATGAAAAGGGATGGTTACACGGCTACCTTCCCAATTCCTAGCGTATACAGCAACGACCTAGCTTGCAGTACGTCCTCCATCAGTTCTGGATGTTCTGTCTTTTGTTTGCTTTTCCTAAGCCCGGCACTGCTTCAAGATATCACAGTTATTTTTGCTGCATTTCAAACCCCTTGAGTTGATAAGATCCACGAAGACTAACGCAGCAAAACGCAGATGTCGATGGAGGGAAGGGTGTGGCCCGAGTGTGTCCTGTCGAAGACGGTGCAACCCTCAGCTTTGAGTTCCGCGCTCGTCCAGGCGAGCCAGGCGACATTGTGCTGGACCGGTCCCACAAGGGTCCCTGTGCGGTTTACGTGAAGAAAGTGGACTCTGCAATCGACGATCCCGGTAAGAGCGTCACGCCATGGTTGCGATGCTTTACTGATTAACAATGTCCCAGGTCATGGCGATGGCTGGTCCAAGATATGGCACGAGGGTTACGACGAGACCGATGGCCGGTGGTGCACCGACAAGCTCATCGACAACGGTGGCTTTCTGTCCGTCAAACTGCCCCCGGGCATGAAAGGTGGTTACTACCTTGTGCGCCCTGAAGTGCTCGCGCTTCACCTTGCCGCTGCGGGAGACCCGCAATTCTATACGGGCTGCGCCCAGATCTTCCTCGAATCTTCCGGAGACGCTGAGCCGACCGAAACCGTGTCCATCCCTGGATACGTTGATGTTCAGGAGCCCGGCTTGAGTTACAACATCTACGTCTCCCCTCCGGAGGAGTACCCCATCCCGGGTCCTGAACTGGCTGAGTTTGCCTCTGGATCCAACTATGCTCAACAGACCGAACAAACCGAAGGTTTGAAACCGGAGGGCTGCATCCTGGAAAATGACAACTGGTGCGCCATGGAGGTGGATGACTATTCAACAGAGCAGGAATGCTGGGATGTACGTTCTCAGACTCCTTCGAAAAGTCAATCCGGCCTTATATACTCTTTTGCTAACCACTTGTCCTACTTAGTCCGTCGACGCTTGCTACGCTCAAGCAGACACCTGCTGGAAGACCGCACTGCCATCAGGGAACAAAGGCTGTCAAGTCTTTTCGGACGAGAAGTGCCAAGTAATCAGCAATGGATGCAGCAGCGGGCAATTCAGCGGTCCTCCAAACAAGGGTGTCAATATCACTCCGACGAAGAGGTCTCCCAATCTCCCCGCGCCTTATGGCATGGGATCCAGTGGATCTCAGGGCCCGTCTCGGTCTTCTGTAGAGTCAAGCTCAAGCTCAGCCACCACCTCCGCCGCATCCTCGGCTACTCCCTCGTCATCTACGAGCTCGACACTGGTCTATTACAACAGCACCAGCTCGTCTACTGAGCTGTCGACTTCTTCTTCAGGGCTTGCGACATCCACCAAAGACTCGACGCCCACTACTACAATCACGCTTGTGGATTCCGGCAACAGCTCCAGCTTGAAGGGAAGCGCAACTCCTACGTCGAAAGCAACGCCGACTGCAACTGTCGTCGCTAGCGAAGATGAGGACGATGAGGAAGGCGATGAAGACAAGGTCAACGTGAAATCTGATGCGAAAGGCGGCGCGAAAGCCGACAAGAAAAAAGCCAAGTCCTCTACGACTGCGGCGCCAACAGTCGGCGCATGCGCGGCCGTCACAGAGACAGTCAGTGTGATGATTTACGAGACCGTGTACCCCAAGGTTCGCAGGTATGCGCCTCATCTTACCATCTGATACCTACATCGAAGTGTGAGATCAGCACTTTTCCTCCGGTCGAGATCGATGGAGTGCCAGCCTGGGTCAACTATTGCCCTGGGTGTGCCCAGCTGGCCTGCGGCCAATACAGATCACCGGCCGCTCTTTTCTTACGTGTCCAGAACACAAGGATTCACCGGTCCCTTGAGACACGAGGATCTCATTCCGTTCAACTTGTAGATATTTGACGCTTTTACCCGATACAGGGTGCAGACTGCATCTGCCAAAAGTTCTGGAAAGGCTACATATCGCCTTTTCAAAGTCATCGCTTTTTGTGCGCATTTGTGCACTCCTCTCATGACTGCTCAGGAGTATCATTATTGACGTCTCTGGGGACTTTGTTCTTCCCTTTCCTGAAGACCCTCTCGTCTGCCGGGTCGAAGCCGCCATTGCCCCAAAGCGCCCAGTCTGGTGTAGGCGGACCCATATAGTCTTCCGGAGAGAACTCTTTGCCCCTTTCAAGGCACTCAAAGAACCGCTCGTAGTCGATAAGCGTATGCCAGTTTCCATCCTTCTGGAACCTGGTGCTTGCGATGAGCACGCAGCAGCTGTGCGCGTGCTCGGCCGCAATACCGTACTCCAGCCCGCGACGACGAAGCTCGTCGTTGAGTGCCACCACGAAGGCGCAGACTTCTGCATAAAACGGCACGTTTTGCATCGTGAGCCCCGCGGACGAAGACGAGGATGTCCCGCAGTAAGTAACCCCCTTCACCTCCACGAAGCACGGCAGACCGCGCGCCACAAGATCAGCGTAGCCCTCGACTTCGTCTTCAATATTGAAACCCTTGACAAGCGTGAGCCTGAACACAGTGCGCTGCGTGAACCGCTTCTCGTGCAGGATATCGAGGCAGCGGCAGAAGCGCTCCCAGAAATCACGATGTAGAGGCCGGTCGATCTTGCGCAGGCTCTCCTTGTTCGACGCGTCGATGGAGACGTACAGCTGCGTCACCGGCTTCAGTGCCGCCAGCTGGTCGGGATGCTGCGCGTTGCAGACGAGAAAGGAGGAGATGCGCTGGGCGTGCAGAAGGCCGACGAACTCGTTGATGTGAGGGTAGAAGATGGGTTCTCCCACCAGGCTCAGGGCGCAGTGTCGGATGCGCATCGCCTCGGCAAACCGCTCCGCACGCACGCCTGGAACGCCTTTCATCATCTTGATCTTCTGGTAGTGGCCTTCGGTGACGCCGGCGAAGATCTTCTCGGGTGGATCGACTTGCCAGCGCCAGACGGTGCCGACGGGGTTTGTACCGTGGCGCCAACAGAAGACGCATTTGTTGCTGCAGGACAGTGAAGGCGTGGTTTCCATGCACAGGTGGGACTTGATTCCATAGAATGAGAATTTGTAGCAGGATCCCCTGCCGCGGAGTGCAGATTTCGTCCAGCGACATATCTTCACGCCGGAGTGGGAACCGACGATGGTGTAGCCCTGCTTTGTGAGGGCGGCGTAGGTCGGTGAGGACTTTGGAACCATTTCTAGTGTAGTAGCTTGCGATTTTGGAGCCGATTTGGAGTTGTAGGATGTGAAGTCGACCGCGAGAGCTGTAGGGCTTGCGTGAGGCGAGTCGCGCTGCTTAGAGACTGTAAGACCGAGATCCTCGACGTCGTCGAGCCGTGACTCCTTCGATGGCTTTCGTCTCCTTTTCCTAGCGGACTTCATGTTCTTTCCGTCATCCGCTTCGCCGTCATCGTCATCCTGGTCCTCGACATCGCTTTCGAGAGCATCTCCACTCCCAGCTACGCCCTCGCCCAGGCCTCCACCGGCAGCGATGTCGACGAGGACATCCTGAACACCTAGCCGCCATTCTCTCAATCTCTCTTCAGCATCCCCTCTGACATCTCCTAGGCCCAGTGGAAAGGCCCGTTTGCCCCCTGTCAATCTTGCTAGCCACTTGTCGACCTCTCTTGCCTGTGAGCAGAAGCCCTCCTCCTCCGTTGGCCAGCCTTCTCTATCACCAAACCCGAACACTGAAAACCCAAGAATTCCAGAAAGCGAGGCGGTGTTCAGCCGAAAGTCATGATGAGTGTCTCGCAGATGCTCGAGAAAAGTGTTTAGGTTGGTGTCAATGTTATATGAGGGGATAAGAACAAGGTAGAAGTAGACCGTGTCAGCTTTGTGGCTAGGAGCGGAAATGAAGTAATCGTCATATTCAATGTAAGCAAGATCGTGAGCTACTAAAGGAAGCGGATCGTAGTGGGCCGTTTGATTCTCTTGATCCTCTGGGATACAAACTTCCGCAGCCAGCTTCAGAGCAGCCTTTTCCGTAGTTCCGGAGAGCGAGGAGTAGAAGACCAGAACTTGGAGCTTTGATATTTTGCCATGTGCATTTGCATTCCCATTTAGCCGCTGTAAAATAGGCTTGAGACCTTGGATCCGCTTCGGCCCAAGATGTTCACGAGAAGCCGCTTTTTCTTGAGTCGCAATAATATGTTGGTCGTGACCTTTTTTCTCATTTGACGCTACAGTTCTCCAGCGATCGAGAAGCCAATAATCATCACTTCTTTTATTGACATTGAGAGGACCCTTTTCTCGCCGTCGTCGAAGATATGATACAAACTGGGTCGTAGCAATTACGGCGATCGCCAGCAATAAGACCGGAAATCGAAAACTGTGCCATGTCGCGATCCAGCCGTCTATAAGAGATAAATGAGTGCATAATCCATATACCACAGCCACATTCAGTTCATTACCTGGTGGAATATTGTGTAGAACATCCATCGTTTTTCGCTGATGGATCGATTGGTGGGTCGAAGAGATGGAAATACGAAAGTCCCGAAAAGGTAGTGCGTGGTCACCGGTCGCCCGACGTCAGATGTCACGATGCTTTCGACCAAACAACAAATAAACGGACAGACGCGAAAGATGGCCTCCCAAGGTCGCGCGCTCGGTCTGCTCCTCACAACATTTGCGCACTGTCTCCGCTGAGCTCCCATTCGAACACGATCCGTGACTGAACGCGTATGGCGGTTACTTTAAGTGGTCGCTGCGATGAGCTCGCATCTCCCAACGTTTTCAACTTCGTCCTCTCACTGTACGAAGCCTGTGTTCCACTCTACTAGTTTGGACGATGATGGCTTATACATCTG
>QQTW01000121.1_pt1 | contig 43871 bp, 38 predicted proteins | sample 1904831 | NCBI WGS metagenome assembly QQTW01 (sample SAMN09435610, study PRJNA476489) | Subsurface metagenome, whole genome shotgun sequencing project.
ACTAAAAATCTAATAAAACATCAAAAAAAACTAGGTAAATTTGGTTACATTAGTTGCCAGCAATGGTATTATTGCGGTGAGTTAAAACTATTAAATAGAGGGCAATAGACTTATGACCCAAGCACCTGTCGCTCCCGTGGTGCTAGTCATTTTAGACGGGTGGGGCTACCGCGAGGAAAAGGATGGCAATGCGATCGCCAACGCAAAAATTCCTGTCATGGATAGCCTCTGGGCTGCCTATCCTCACACTTTAATTAAGACCTCTGGTAAGGCTGTAGGCTTGCCAGAAGGACAAATGGGTAACTCTGAAGTGGGACATCTAAATATTGGCGCTGGGCGTGTAGTACCCCAAGAATTGGTGCGGATCTCAGACGCGGTGGAAGATGGAACGCTGTTGCAAAATCCGGCATTAGTCAAAATTTGTACAGAAGTACGCGATCGCAACGGTAAACTGCACTTAATCGGACTAACTTCCGAAGGCGGCGTACATTCTCATTTGAGTCATTTGTTAGGATTGATTGACTTAGCTAAGGAGCAAGGAATTAGTAATGTTTGCATTCATGCCATTACAGACGGACGAGATACAAGTCCAAATGATGGCATAGAGGCTATTGAGAAAGTTCAAAAACACATTGATAGTGTAGGTGTAGGGCAGATTGTCACGGTTAGCGGTCGTTATTACGCAATGGATCGCGACCGCCGTTGGGATCGGGTGCAAAAAGCTTACGACGTGATGACAAGAAATGGAGAAAGCGGCGGTTCGGCATTAGAGATAATGCAATCATCCTATGCCCAAAATATCACCGATGAATTTATTATGCCCACGCGGGTAGCCCCTGGTGCGATTGAATCAGGAGACGGGGTAATATTTTTCAATTTCCGCCCGGATCGCTCAAGACAATTAACCCAGGCATTAGTAAATAAAGAATTTAACGGTTTTGAACGCCAGCAAATTAAGCCTTTATCCTTTGTGACATTCACACAGTACGAGCCAGATTTGCCCGTAAAAGTTGCCTTTGAACCGCAAAACTTGAACAATATCCTAGGGGAAGTAATTGCTCAACATGGTTTAAAGCAGTTTCGCACCGCAGAAACGGAGAAATATGCTCACGTCACTTACTTTTTTAATGGTGGCTTAGAGGAGCCATTAGAGGGGGAAGATCGAGAATTGGTTATGAGTCCAATGGTAGCGACTTACGATCGCGCGCCAGCAATGTCGGCAGAAGCAGTAACCGATATCGCCACCGCCGCCATTAAAAAACGCATCTATTCTTTAGTTGTAATCAACTACGCTAATCCAGATATGGTAGGGCATACAGGACAAATACCTGCCACAGTTCAGGCATTAGAAACGGTGGATCTATGTTTGGGAAGATTGCTTGAAAGTATCAGCAAAGTGGGCGGAACAGCGATCGTTACTGCCGATCACGGTAATGCCGAAACTATGATTGATGACGAAGGAAACCCTTGGACGGCTCATACTACAAACCCTGTACCTTTAATCTTGATTGAAGGCGAACAAGCAAAGATACCCGGCTATGGCGCAGAAGTCGGAATGAGAAATGATGGCGCGCTAGGCGATATTGCTCCCACGATTTTGCAAATTTTACAGTTACCACAACCTGTAGAAATGACTGGACGTTCTTTGTTAGAACCATCTCAGTACCAACTGTCAGCAATTCGGACTCCGGTGGAAGTAAGTTTGTAGTTGAGTGTGCCGATCGCAATTAGGTTAAAATTTGAAGTGCTGGCAGCTAGTAGTAACGGTTGCCAGAAAAAACTGTTGGTTTAGGAACTTGTTAAATGACGTTATATAAAATAGTAGAAGCAATCTGGTCAATATCTGCGGTAGGTTTAACAATTTTGGTATTGCTTCATAGTCCTAAAGGTGATGGAATTGGCGCGATTGGCGGGCAAGCTCAATTATTTAGCAGTACAAAAAGTGCCGAAAGTACATTAAATAGAATTACTTGGGCGCTAGCAGTGATTTTTTTAGGATTGTCTTTAGTTTTAAGTGCAAACTGGATTCCTAGATAGTTGATTCTGTTGAGAAATGCGAAGCCCGTTACCGGGTGCGCTTGCGCTATCGCACTGGGACAATGGCAACACTTAAAGCGATCGCAACAGCAATTACTAATTGCTATTGTTATGGGGTTATTGATAGTTCTAACTTCTACAGATTTTAGTGCGGCGAAACCTATTAATTTTTTAACTGCAACTAAAAGCCATCCGTTACCAAGAAGCTTAAATCAGTGGCAAGACTTAACAAATAGCGGTGACTACTTTAATCAAGTAAAGTTAACGGAGGTTGGCTATTTAATTTGGTCGCAGTTTCCTGTCAAAGTTTATATAGATGACACTGCTATCCAAAAGTGGTTGCTGGTTCAAGCAGCAGTCAAAGAGTGGAATGGTTATTTACCTTTGCAAATAGTTGGGCAAAAAGAAATAGCTGATATTAGGATATCGTTTAAAACTCCGCCTCTAAAAACGACAAAATTATTACGGGCGCGATCAGCTTTAACTCGCTATGAATTGTATGTTAAGCACTTTTCTAACTCTGATGCAGTTTTAGCTCACCGTTGCACAATTGTTTTAAGTCCCCACCAGCCCAGCAAGTATATTAAAGCTGCTGCATTGCATGAATTAGGTCATGCTTTAGGAATTTGGGGGCATAGTTTAGTTACGAGCGATGCTTTGTACTTTTCTCAAGTATCAAATCCGCCGAGTATTTCCCCTAGAGATATCAATACTCTTAAACGGATTTATCAACAACCAACCCTTTTAGGGTGGAAGGTAGCAAGCAAATAAAACTATCTTAACGATCGCCCTATTACAGATTACTTAATCATATACTTTTATATTCATACCCTGACTCGCTTTTGCTCCAAAACCTGACCGTACAACTGCTCTAAACAGGTAATGTTGTAGTTGAGAGTATAGCGCTCTAACACTCTTTGTCGGGCTTTTTTACCTAGCATTGGTGCGAGTTCAGGGTGATCTTGAAATAATGGTAATAATGTTCGCAACTGCGATCCGACGCGGCGAGTATTTAATAAAACCCCAACTTCTTCTAATACTTCCCCATCAGCACCGACATCGGTTGCCAAACAAGCAATCCCACAAGCCATTGCTTCTAATAAAGACAATGATAACCCTTCTACTAAAGAAGGCAAGATAAATACATCTGCGCCTCTAAGAATTTCAATTCGCCGCTTTTCGTCGGCTACAAACCCTAACCAAATAATCCCATGGTCGGAGCCGTAAAAAGGCTTTAATGAAGGTGTTAAAGGACCATCCCCCACAATCAATAGTTTACTCTCTGGCTTCATTTCGGCTTGCTTCCAAGCTCTTAAAAGTGCCTCTACGTTCTTTTCTGCGGCTAGTCTGCCTTGATAGACAAATAAAGTTTGAGCATTAAACTCGGCTTTAATCGCCGAAGCACCAGGAGAATATCTTTGGACATCTACGCCGTTGGGAATCACGGCTACATTGTTTGCAGGTACACCCAAACGTGCTAAAACTTCTCGTTGTACTTGGGAAAAAACAATCGTGCGATCATAGTTAACTAAAAACGGCGCGTAGAGTTGGTAGGCTAAAAGTTGGGTTCCTGATTTAAACTTTGCTCCTTTACCTGCAAAAGGTGTATGAAAAGTAGCAACGAGCGGTAAATTTAGTTCGGCGCAGATTTCTGGTAAAAGAAAATCCAAAGGCGATAAAGTTAGCGAAGCATGAACCAAATCCGGCTTTAGCTGTCGCAGAGAGTCGGATAAAACTTTACTCGATTTAAACGAGGGAATGGTATAAACCTGAGATTTGTAGAGAAACGGTAACGAAAATTCTGCGCAGTCAGAATCGGTATCTCTACTAGCGTCTTCTTGAGCAAAATGAAGAAAACTTACTTGGTGTCCTCGGTCTAAAAGAGCATTAGTAATTTCTCTACCGTAAGTGACATTGCCACAAAAAGGGGTTTTTTTTCCAAGCCAAGCAATATGCATTCTTTAAGCACTTTGAGTTTAGAAACTTTAGCGATCGCACGTAAGATCGCCAAATTTCAGTTATTTACAAGTATTCAATAGAAATTATCTATCTAAATGTGGTAAATTTTCTGCTTCTGTACGGCAAATATACCAGGTTAAGATGCCTCCTGCGATCGCAATTGCTGCCAAAATTGAAAAAACTGCTTGCAAGCCAATCATTGTCTCAGCTACTCCCGCTAAAGCAAGAGGTAAACTTAGAGCAATATTTACTACATTATTTTGCAACCCGAAGACTTTACCCCGCATTTGAGGCGGAGTTTCTTGTTGGATGGTTGTTTGCATGGGAATAGACACTAACGACGAAAACACCCCTAACAAGGTGAGTGCCGTTAAAATAATCCACAGTTCTTTAGTAAATATAGATAAAGTAATTAAGCAAATCGCCATCCCGATAGAGCCGTACAAACTCAATCGGACATGAGAAAAACTCTGCCCGTATTGTCCCAAAAGAGTAGCTCCGGCGGCAACTCCTACGCCACCCGCCGCTAGTAAAAAGCCAAATTGGGAGGATTTCAAGCCGGGGATAATTTCCGCCATTCTCACCGCTAAAACTGCTAAGGCGGCAAAAATTGAGAATAAAATTACCAGTTGAATTAGAGCATTACGAATGCGTTTATTTTCGCCTAAATAGCGGAAACCGTCGCGTAAATCTTCAAAAACGTGGTTTTGTTCCTGTTCGGGTTTTGGCTCTTTTTCACCAGTTTTTAGCAGTAATAACAGTATTCCGGAAGTCGCATAACTACCACCTACGACTAATTCTTTGCCAATTCCCACTCCTACCCCGATTTGATTTGTAATAGTATCGGCAAAAGCAAGTAACGGTTCCCCCACTGCAAACCCGACAATTACCAAAGCCATCATGGTTGTGGTGTAAAGCGAGTTAGCCGATAATAAATGCTTTTCTTCTACAACTAAGGGAATTGCCGCTTGCTCGGCGGGAGCAAAAAACTGTGTCAAGGTAGAAATTAAAAATGATAGCAGGAGTAAAATTCCAAACCCTACAGGCAATCCGGCAATTGCTTTCCAGTCTTGAGTTATCCACAGCAATACTGGAATCGATAATACTAAAATGCCACGCAAGATATTTGTTGATACTAAAACAGTTTTTTTCGACCAGCGATCAACAAATACCCCAGCTACGGAACCAAATAGCACGGCGGGGATAGTAAATGCCATCATAATCGCCGATACCCAGCCGCTAATACTTTGATCGCTGGCTTGGAAGCGAGTAGAAATAATCGCAATCATCAGCACTAAATAAACTTTATCGGCTAATTGCGAAAAAACCTGACCACTCCACAGGGTTAAAAAGTTACGATTTTTTAAAACAGGGAGAAAACCAGGCTCTTGCTCGGCGAATGATTGCGGCGCAATGTAAGATGAGCTATTGTCCATCGGCGGGTCTATTGCCTCTGCACCTTTAGTTAGGTTTAATTCTACCGTAGGCATTTTGTCGTCTGAGCGGTTATTTTTTTGCTCAAAAGTGGAGTTAGATGGCATTTTTTGAGATTTTTTATTAAATGTCTTTGACTGGGACTTTTTAGATTTAAAAGATGAATCGGTAATAGATTTATGATTAGAGGAAATTATTTTTGTATTTGAATCGGGCTTTTGAGTCATACTTTTGGGACGCAAATAGGAGTAAAATAACTTTCAATTAAGGCAGCCGAACGAATTGGGCGATCAAAATGGTACTCAACGTATTGACGTAAAATCTTTTCAATCGATAGCCAGCTAGGATTAGATTGTTCTACTTGACTTAGCTCGGTATCTGCTAGTTGCTGCATTAAAGAGAGTTCGTGACTACTAAAACGAGCATTTAATTGTGGTAGTGCTGGATTTGTGAGGTAATGTGTCTCCGTTTCTTTTACCAAGCTAGTTTTTCCTGGCTTGGTGTGGGGGTAAATTGCAGCTAGGTTTTGCGATCGCAAGCTTTCCCAAGCATCGATACTAATTATCCCTCCCGCAGCTATACTAAACCCCACTTGCTCGGTTGTGTGAAGGCTGGAGTCAGGAATAATAGTTTCATGGGTCAACTGGCATTGTTGAACTTGCGGGGTAATCCCAGCGATCGTGAGTAAGTGAAAAACTGCTTGACACAAATAAGCCAAAACCAAAAACTCACCATTGCTAGGCAATTGCTCTAATCTTTTCAAATGTTCGTTAAATAGGCAAAACAATTCTACTTGAGGTTGTTCGCTCAAAGATTGACACAATACCATTTCTGCTAGGTATTGACACGCGGCTAACTTGCCCAAATCGCGGCTAAGACGAGGGTAAGTTGTAATCGTTTCAGCTTGAGTAATTTTATCAAGCGATCGCCCTTTAGCAATCAATAACTCGTTCACTACAAACAAACTGCTTCTACCGCCTAAGCTAGAATTTTGTTTACGCGCCCCTGGTGCTATGGCTCGAATCAAACCATATTCTTGCGTCAAAACTGTAACCAGGCGATCGGCTTCACCTAGCGGCATACTTTTAAGATTAATTCCAGTTGCTTTATAAGTTCGACTCATTATTTAGCTATTAGCAGTGGGTGGAGGCTAATTTTTTTGTTAAGTAAACGACTTTAAACTTAGTCTTTCTCCACAGTATCGCGTTGACGCAGCAAATCGACACCTCGAGATGTACCTAAGCGAGTTGCACCAGCTACTACTAAATCCAAAGCTTGCTCAATTTTGATAATTCCTCCCGACGCTTTAATTCCTACGCGCTCTTTTGCTAGTTCGTAAAGCGACGTTACATCGGCTACCGTTGCTCCGCCATTCCAGCCTGTACTTGTTTTCAAAAATGTCACGCCTGCATCCATACATAGTTCCGCAGCAATGCGCTTTTGGGCATCTGTCAGTAGGTTAGTTTCTAATATTGCCTTAACTGTGACTCCAGTTTCTTCACATATTTGGGCAATTTCTTGGTGTACTTCTTCAGTTTTGCCCATTCTGAGCCAACCTAAATTGATTACTACATCAATTTCCGTTGCCCCATTTTCTACGGCTTCTCGCGCTTCGTAGAGCTTGGTAGCGGAGGTATTTGCACCGCTAGGAAAGCCGATAACCGTACATACTTTAGGATTCTTCCTTTGGAGTAATTCGACGGCTAAACGCACATAACAGGGATATATGCAAACCGCCGCAAACTGATATCTATCCGCTTCTTGGCATAGTTTTTCTATTTGCTCTGGTGTCGCCAAGGGGTTTAGCAGAGTGTGATCGATTAAAGGAGCAATATCAATATCTGGATAATCTGCCGCCATTTGGTCGCCTCACAGGTGTATCTTATTAAGTTTTATCAGAAAACTTAACAGAAATTTATTATTTTTTCCCTAAGCTAGTCTTTAATTTATAAAACTTTAACTTGTAGGGTTAGTGTAAAACAAATTGGAGGTAGTACAGGTTTCACATTCTGCAAAAAAGCGATCGCCACTTTTACGAATTTTCTCTTTACTATTGCAAGTTTGACAACTTACATTAATTGGCGTATTGCCATCACAGTCTAAACATTTAAAATAATAGCCATATTTGCCATATGCTACAGACAAATTAGTTTTAGTGCATTGACCACAGGAATATCTGCTTGGGCTTTGAGAAAGCATCGCATTATTGGGCTTAGAAATTACAGGCTTAGGTTTAGATAGGGTTTCAGTTGGAACTTGAATTACTACTTTTTTTTCTAGTAGGGAAGTTTTTAAATTGGGTTTAGAGATGGCTTCTGCTTCAGTTTTAGAGAGTAAAGATTTATGCTCTTTGAGTAGAAACTGGACAACTCTATTTACGTCATCTTTACTAAGTGAGCGTTCCGTACTGTTTAAATTGAAGAAACTACTTTCTTTTTGTTGTTTAACCTGAAGTGATCGCACTCCGTCGCAAATTTGATCTGCTTTACACACTTCCTCTAACGACATTTTTTTGGGACGATCAATGATTCCAGAGTCAGATATTGCTACAAAAGTATCAATTATGATCGCTCCAAAGTAAGGCTGTATACCCAAAATTTTGCTTAATAAAACCTCAGCGTGTCGATCCAAATACTTTTTAAGAAAAACTCCTTGTCTGCGAGCTTGAAGAATAGGAGATGCCATACCTTGTTTATTACCGTTAGACCATCGCACCCACTCTTGTTGCTCGTTGATTTCAACACGGCTACTGACACTTTTACTTTCTACAATAATCATGCCGTATTGATGAACAATTAGATGATCGATTTGAGCGGCATCATCTTTATATTCCAAACGTAAATCGTTAAACACATAAATATTTTTATTATCTGCAAAAGATCGGCGCAGGTAGAAGCTCATCTGTTCTTCTGCTTCTTTACCAGCTTTGGCAAACTTATCTTGAGGAATAAAAGCATCGAGTTCTTTAACGATCATGATAGAGATATTAGAAAGATTACTAGCCTAGTATTCCCCAATGAACAGACTAAAATCACACTTTATCTCAGAAAATACCGAGAGTTTTAAAAAATATGGCGAATTAAACTTACTTAGTAAGTGGCTCAAAGGGGGTAGATTTCCCCCCCAAAGCTTCCACAATAGTTCGTGTATTTGTCATAATCATTTTGATATAAGAATCGCCATCGCTACCCGGTGCGCCGATAGAATCAGAATAGAGACTTCGTGGTGCTAATTTTGCTCCAGATTCTTGCGCTACAGTTTTAATCAACGCGGGATTTATCGTAGTTTCGGCAAAAATCGCTGGAACTCCGGTATTTCTAATTGAATCAGCTAGGTTTCTTACCGTTTGAGCGCTCGGTTGCTCCTCAGTACTAATACCGATTAATGTGCCAAAAACTTCTAAGCCGTAGGCTTGAGAATAGTACTGAAAAGCATCGTGAGTCGTTACAAGTCGGCGATTGTTTTCGGGAATAGTCTGAACTTGCGATCGCGTCCAAGTATGCAACTGCTGTAATTGCTCTGTAAACTCTGCCGCATTTTGAGTAAATTCTGCTTTGTCTTCAGGTGACAATTCTATCAATGTATCGCGGATACTATCTACCATTGCGATCGCATTTTCTACATTTCCCCACACGTGAGGATCGGGTACAGTTTTCCCAGCTTTCTCTAGCTGCAAGGGCTTGACTACTTCTCCCACAGGCAATTTACGCGCTTTTACACCGGAAGCATTCATCATTTTAATTAATCCCGGCTCTAAGTTGTAACCGTTGTAGATAATTAAATCAGCTTTTTCAAAGGCAATACTATCTTTGGGTACGGGTTCGTAAACGTGGGGATCTGCGCCGGGTTGCAAAATTCCTGTTAGTTCAATTTCATCGCCGCCGACTTTTTGCGTCCAATCGTTTATTACTGTGCTAGTTGTAACAACATTTGGCTTGCCATCGTTTCTAGAATCAATCTTTCCTTCGGAAGTACCGCAAGCACTCAAATACAGTCCCAATAATACCCCGATAAATTTCGGTAAGCTAGATTTTATATCTTGGGACTGAGCAATCGCTTTCATAGTTTTGATATGTTAGTTCTCATATTCTTTTCATTTTTACCCTATACTATTTTCATATTCTTTTCATTATTATTTTAATTAGCAAACAAAGTGCCAACTCTTACCGAGCCTAAATCTAGACAAAGGCATTACTTTTATGAATAGCGAATCAATCACGGTTAGTCATTTGAGCGTACAATATCGTAGTGTTCAAGCATTGCAAGATATAAATCTAACTATACATCCAGGAAAATTGACAGGCATTATTGGCCCCAATGGTGCGGGTAAAAGTACGTTATTGAAGGCAATGCTGGGTTTAACGGCTGTAAATAGCGGCATTGTCTGGTACAAAGGTAGTCCATTAATCAATCAGCTACAACAAGTCGCCTACGTTCCCCAGCGATCGCAAATAGACTGGAGTTACCCCGCAACGGTGTCTGATGTGGTGATGATGGGGCGAGTTAGAAAAGCTGGTTGGTTTCGACGTTTTACAAGTGTTAGTCGTCAAGTAGCTTACTTGGCTCTTGATCGCGTAGGCATGAGCGAATACCGTGATAGATCGATTGGGCAATTATCTGGGGGACAGCAACAGCGAGTATTTATTGCGCGTGCCTTGGCTGAAGAAGCAGAAATATTTTGCTTTGACGAACCTCTAGCCGGAATTGATCAGAAAACCGAAGCTGTAATTTTTGATATTTTTCACGAACTAGCTGAAGCTGGCAAAATTGTATTAGTAGTCAATCACGACTTGGGAGAAGCAATTACCCATTTTAATGACTTGATTTTATTAAATACCCAATTAGTTGCTAGTGGCAATCGAGCGGCGGTATTGCAACCAGAAAATATGAGTCGTGCTTATCGGGGGCAAGTTATGTTTTTTACTGGGGAAGCAGCTTGATGCTAGAGGCGTTGATTGAGCCATTGCAATATAGTTTCATGCAGCGAGCGCTCTTTATTGCGGTTTTGGTCGGAATTATCTGCGCTGTGGTGGGTAGTTACTTGATGGTGCAGCGATTAGCCTTGTTGGGAGACGCGATTAGTCACTCGGTATTGCCAGGACTTGCGATCGCCTTTATTATTGGCGCAGATATCTTTGTTGGAGCATTTATTGCTGGAGTTTTCAGTACAGTAGTGATTACTTTTATTAGGACGCGATCACCGATCAAAGAAGATGCGGCAATGGGGATTGTTTTTTCGGCATTTTTTGCCCTGGGCATTACTCTAATTACAATTATTCAAAAAGACAACAAAATTGACCTCAATCATTTCTTATTTGGAAATATTTTAGGGGTCACAGCGCAAGAAGTCAGAAATACAGCAATTATCTCGGCGGTGGTAATTGCAGTCGTAGTGTTGTTATATAAAGAATTATTATTCTATACCTTCGACTCCTTAGGGGCGCAGGCCGCGGGTTTGCCTGTGAATTTGCTCAACTTCGGCTTAATGGTGCTAATTGCTCTTACAATTGTCGCAAGTTTGCAAGCAGTGGGTGTAATTCTCGTTTTAGCTTTATTAATCACTCCCGGCGCAACGGCTTATTTGCTAGTAAAACAACTCAATCAAATGATGATTTTAGGGGCAGGAATTGGGGTTGTAGCTAGTATTGGCGGTATGTACATTAGCTACTTTTTTAATTTACCTTCGGGCCCGGCGATCGTTTTAGTAGCATCAGGCTTTTTTACTTTGGCACTATTATTTAGTCCCGGTCAAGGCATTCTTACCTATCCGCAAACTGCTTCGGCGATGCCGTTGTGGAGAGAAGTAAAAAATATTTTGGGTTTGAAATAAATTGTTAACGCGATCGCACTTGTTGAATAATCGTTTCTACCTGCTGTACTTCTGCAAGCTTATTCTGCGATGAGTAGAGTTTTTTTGCTCTTTGTAAAGAGGCGACAGCTTCGGGTACTTTACCTTGACTCCAAAACGCTACACCTAAGTTTTGATGAGAAGTTGGTTCGCTGGGGTTAATCTGAACTGCGAGATTAAATACGCTAATTGCTTCGGTAAAATTGCCTTGACTACCTAAAGCAATGCCTAAATTATTGTAAGTTTCTAAGTTTTGGGGATTAATAGCCAAAGCTTGTTTAAATGCGGTAACAGCTTGGGCAAATTGATTTTGACTGCTCAAAGCCAGTCCTAAATTGTTGTGGGCATTTTCAAAAGTGGGATAAATTTTGATAGCTTGATTAAAAGCTGCGATCGCACTGTTAAATTTTCCCTGCTCTGCTAAAGTGACACCGCGATCATTGTAGACTTGGGCTGCTTGGATTTTTTTAGCTTCAAGTTGAGAACTTTGTTTAATTGCTACAGGTATTGACTCTGAAGCAAACGTCTGTGGAGCTAGTATAGCTGTACTCATTATGCTTAATATTACTGCCACAATATTTTTTTGCATAAAGATTTTGATAATAAACTATTAAAACATTGTAGGCAATTTGCCCTCATTATGGAGCGATCATTGTAGATAGCAGGTTGTAAGTAAAAAAGCCTAGCAAATTCTAGGCTTTTTTAAGTTAGGAAGATGACTTAAAATTTATTCTTCATCATCTTCAAAATCATCATCATCATCATCATCTTCGTCGTCATCCTCTAAGTCGTCTATTTCATCATCAACCAGTTCCTCCTCCTCTGGAGCAACCGTCGCACCGCGATCAAAGTTAAACCCTTCTCCCAATCCGCTTTCAAAGCTATAAGCGCGGGCCGTGCGATCATCTAACACTACGTCTAAAGGATCGTCGCTTTCCTCAAATACGTTAGTAGAATCTAAAGTTGGTTCCTCAGACGACAATGGCTCCTCGTAGGCATTGAAGCCCGTACCCGCAGGAATCAAGCGCCCAATAATAACGTTTTCCTTCAAACCACGCAGCCAGTCAGATTTCCCTTCAATAGCAGCTTCGGTTAGTACCCTAGTAGTTTCTTGGAAAGATGCCGCAGAGATAAAGCTATCAGTATTGAGCGAAGCTTTAGTAATCCCCAATAACATCGGCGTGTATTGAGCTAAAGCGCCCCCCGTAATACTCATTGCTACATTCACCTGTTCGATTTGACGTAGCTCAATCAACTCTCCAGGTAAAATTGTCGTGTCTCCACCGTCATCTATCCGCACCTTAGCTGTCATCTGCCGCACAATAGTCTCAATATGCTTGTCAGCAATATCAATTCCTTGGGATTGATAAACCAACTGCACCTCGTTTACCAAAAAGTTCTGCACTTTCTGCAAGGCTTTAGTGGATGGGGTAGCATCTTTTTGAGCGGAATAGTAGTTAAAGAACACTTCCAAAATTTCGTGAGGATTGGCCGGCCCGTCGGTTAGCTGCATTCCTACATCTACAACTGAACCATCAGAAACTACAGGATTTTGTCCAGGTCCTAGAGGATAATCAGTAATCGTACCGTTATCTTCAATTACCTTAATGGCATGGGTTTCGTCTTCTACCCTAGTTAGTTCTACAGTTCCCGGTCTAACAGCTAGAATACAAGCTTCTTTGGGCTTCCGTGCCTCTAGTAGCTCCTCAATTCTTGGCAATCCCTGAATAATATCCCCAGTCTTAGTCCGCTCAAATACTAGCAATACTAAGTTGTCTCCCCGTTGAACTAATCCCGCATCATCTACCTGCAACATTGCTCCAGGGCTAACCCGATAAGGGCGAGCAATGCGGAGAGTAACTTTGTAAGCGCTCGTGGAGAGTTGATTATTTCCTTGAGCGGATTCTTGTTTGCCTTGGGCAGCAATTTCAATGACTTGAGCGGATTCTTCTGTAAATACACCTGGAGCGATTTCACTACCAGCAATTAACAAACTACCCACTTTAAAACGGGGCTTTTCATTTGTAACTATGGTGAAACAATCCTTTTCTCTAAGAATCAAGATGCGGCGAATTGCCTCCGCGCCTTCTCTGACACCACGCACAATCCCAGACTCTTTGCACAAAACTTCCGTTTTTGCTACTACAGCTTTCGGGAGAATTTCTTGCCCTTCAACTACATTGAATTTGGTACTGGTGCTGCCTTGAGTAACATCGGCGGGAATGTCTTTGCGAATAATTAATGATTCTAAAATCACTAATTGCAGGCGTTTGACTTCAGCATTTACCGCATCTGTTACAAGTTCGATATCTGCCACGATGGGCGAACCGCCAGTATATTCCGCCGAATGGGTTTGATCCATTTCTAGCACTAACTGAGTTCGCAACAATTCGACTCCCTCTACAGATTTCACGCGCTCAGAATCTTTGTAAGGCAAGCGACTCACTGCCCTTAGCTCAATTGATCGCCCTTCGCCAGTGCTTGATTTTGTACTGGGAACTGAGGGAGAATCGGGGACGGAAAACTCGGTAACAGGACGAAGTAATAAAGCTGGGCCATTAGAGGATGACTCTATGTATTCGATGTAGCGCAAATCAGAAGCAATATAGCCCGGAATCAACTCCTCTCCTGGTTGAGTAAAAGTGCCATCGCGGTCTAATACTGATTCCGGGTCATCTAGCATCAGCAATTCACCGGGCTTGATCACCAGTTCGCGCAAAATGTCGTTTTTCTGAGTTACTTCTACTACGCCGTTAGTTTCGCAGAAAATATCTTTAACAACTTCTGTTCCTGCTTCTACATACTGGGCATCTTCAACTAGCAATAAAGAGATGTCTTTATTAACTTCGTGGGTTTCTTCAGGAATCCAGAGAATTGTCCCACCTTTAACTACTTCGTAGCCTTGTTTGCCCTTACCTTTCTTGGCAGTTTCAATTCCAGAATATTTAATCAAACCTCCAGTATTGGTACGGTATTCTTCAGAAATTAATTCTGCAACTACTTGACCTGTTTGAACTTTCGTTCCTGGAGTGGCTAGAAGCGAGAACATTGCCCCATGATTGGTTTCAATGATGTAGTGGTCGCCTTGACGAGAAGATTGCTCTACGCGCACAGTGGCAGTGTCTAGCACTACGGACGCTGTGATAATTTCAATTTCACGGGAGCTATGACCCGAATCTGGGGTTTCGGCAGCCGAGCGCACGATGCCGCCGTGGAGAGTATGAATTTTTGCTTCCGCCAAGACGCTATTTTCATCTACGCGATCGCCATTAACTACACTTGGCTCGGCTCCTGGGGGCAAGTTATACACTTCGCCCGACAAAATCCAAATCAAGCCGCCTCTAGTCGCGGTGGTCGTCGTATTGCCTTGTCTATCGGTTTTTTCTTCTGGTAATAATTCGGCAAACTTAACTTCTCCTGCCAAGTCTGAAGATACATCTTTGGTTGCTTTTTCGGTGTGAGCGCGGTTTGTGCGGCTACCGATTGCTACTTCAGCGAGTAATTGGTCAGCTTTGACTTCTTGACCATCCACAATATAGATGGTTGAACCTTGGGTTACAGGAATAGTCACTGATTTGCCGCCACTTGCTTCTAACATCAAGTCGCCATTAGCTTCTACAAATAAAGCCTCTTCACCGTGACGAGTTCTAAAAGGTCTTGTCCGCAGCTTTTTGGGAATCCGAATCGTGCCTTTTTCTTCGCTGCGGACTTGACGCGCTACTTCTCCAGTAAATACGCCCCCAGTGTGGAATGTCCGCATTGTTAGCTGAGTTCCGGGTTCACCGATACTTTGAGCGGCAATAATTCCCACTGCTTCCCCTAAGTCTACTAGCTTGGCATGAGCCAGACTCCAACCGTAGCAATGCTGACACACCGATCGCGCCGCTTCGCAAGTTAGAGGACTGCGCACCATTACTTCTTCTACCCCAGCTTTTTGAATGGCGATCGCCGTCTCGTCACACATTGGCTGATTTTTGGCACAAATTACGGCTTTTGTTTTAGGGTGAACTACGTCATTTAAAGGTACTCTCCCCAGCAAGCGCGAACTTAATGGAATCATAATGCGATCGTTTTCCACCATTGGACGCACCATAATTCCCCGTGTCGTACCACAATCTAACTCGCGCACGATCACATCTTGAGCTACGTCTACCAAGCGGCGAGTTAAATAACCAGAGTCTGCCGTTCTTAACGCTGTATCTACCAGCCCTTTTCTGGCTCCGTAGGAAGAAATAATGTACTCTGTTACCGTCAAACCTTCTCTAAAGTTTGTTTTAATCGGTTGGTCGATAATTTCTCCCTGGGGATCGGCCATCAAGCCCCGCATTCCAACTAGCTGGCGGACTTGAGAGATATTTCCTCTCGCCCCAGAAAACGCCATCATGTACACCGAGTTGAGGGGATCTGTAGCTTTAAAATGCTCCACCACCTCATCTTTAAGCGATTCCGAGGTACTATTCCAAGTATCAATTACCTTTTGGAAGCGTTCTACTTCAGTAATTTCGCCGCGCGTATAGCGTTCCTCAGTCGCCAAAATCTCCGTTTCTGCCGCTTCTAAAAGCAGTTTTTTAGTCGGCGGAACCTTCAAGTCATCCACGCTAATTGAGATTCCCGCCACCGTAGCATAACGAAAACCCAAATCTTTTAATCGGTCGGCGATCGCGGCGGTTTTGGCAGTGCCATAGTGCGTAAACGCCCAGGCGACCAACTTTTTGAGTTGACCTTTATCTACCACGCGATTGCGAAAAATCATTTCTTTGCCGTCTGCCATTTTTGCTTTCCCTTATGTTAGTCAACTAGCTGTCAGATTTACTGCAATACTTCTTGAATGGCTTTGTTGTAGATAATCCTGCCGGGGGTAGTACGCACAAACTGAGAAATTATTTCCCCGTCGGAGTTTTCACGACGGCGGATATTATTGTTTGTAATCAGCCGCGTCCCATCACTTTGCTTTTCCACCTTTTCTACGCCGTCATCGTCCGAGTCTACTAAGCCATCAAAGCGTACCCAAACCTTGGCATGGATATGTACCTGCTTTTGTTCGTAAGCCATGATTGCGTCGTCTAAAGAAGCAAAATAGCGAACTCCCCCATCATTACTATTAGGATTTTCTGCTGTTAAGTAATAGCAACCCAACACCATATCTTGACTTGGAGTTACAATCGGTCTGCCCGTTGCCGGAGACAAGATATTATTAGAAGCCAACATCAGCAACCTAGCCTCTGCTTGACTTTCCAACGACAAGGGAATATGTACCGCCATTTGGTCGCCGTCGAAGTCAGCGTTAAAAGCCGGACATACTAAGGGGTGCAGTTGAATCGCCCGACCTTCTACTAAAATTGGTTCAAAAGCTTGAATTCCCAATCTATGCAAAGTAGGAGCGCGGTTAAGCAATACAGGATGTCCTTCAATTACTTCTTCTAAAACGCCCCAGACACTAGGATCGCCGCGAGAAATTAGCTTTTTGGCAGCCTTGATATTGTTAACTACATTGCTACGAATCAGCCGATGAATGACAAAGGGTTGAAATAGCTCAATTGCCATTTCTCTAGGCAAACCACACTGATGAATTTTCAGCTTTGGCCCAACGACAATTACCGATCGCCCAGAATAATCAACCCGTTTTCCCAGTAAGTTTTGGCGGAAACGACCTTGTTTACCTTCAATAATGTCTGACAAAGACTTTAGGGGGCGGTTGTTTGCGCCTACTACCGTCCGTCCGCGTCTACCGTTGTCAATTAAAGCGTCCACCGCTTCTTGCAACATCCTTTTTTCGTTGCGAACGATAATTTCTGGTGCTAAGATTTCTTGCAATCTGGCTAAACGATTATTCCGGTTAATCACTCGGCGATAAAGATCATTTAAGTCGCTAGTTGCAAAACGTCCGCCGTCTAGCTGTACCATCGGGCGCAAATCTGGCGGAATGACGGGAATTACCTTCATTACCATTGATTCGGGCAATGAACCTGTAGCAACAAAGTTGTCAATTACTCGCAGACGCTTAATTAACTTGGCGCGTTTTTGCCCTTTAGCATTAGCAATTTCTTCGCGTAAGCTTTCTGCTTCAGCTTCTAGTTTAATGTCTGATAGCAGCCGCGCCAAAGCTTCCGCGCCGATCCCGACTTCAACTCCACTTAGTTCCGATTCTTCGCTATAAAGTTGATCTTCTATTTCTAACCACTGATCTTCTGTCAGTAGTTGTTTATAAGCGAGAGTATCAGCATTGCCTGGGGATAGAACCACGTAAGCATTAAAGTAAACAATTTGCTCCACATCCCGTAAAGGCATATCTAGCAAAATCGCAATATAGCTAGGTATCCCTTTAAGATACCAAACGTGAGCGACCGGGGCGGCAAGCTTGATAAAACCCATGCGATGGCGGCGGACTCTAGCTTCAGTTACTTCAACTCCGCAGCGTTCGCAAACAATACCGCGATGTCTAACTCTCTTATACTTACCGCAATGACATTCCCAGTCTTTAGCTGGGCCAAAAATCCGTTCACAAAATAAGCCATCCATTTCTGGCTTTAGAGTACGGTAGTTAATAGTTTCTGGCTTTGTAACTTCTCCTACTGTTTGACCATTAGGTAGGGTTCGTTCTCCCCACTGCCTAATTCTCTCTGGGGAGGCGATGCCAATTTTGACGTAATCAAATTGCGTGATTTGTGGCGTTCTCATAAGTTAAGTAAGGATGGGGAGAAAGGAAATAGATCGCACTAAAAGGTAGAAGTAGAAATTTTTACTTCTACCTTTTAGCTATACTTCTTCTTCGAGTGCTTCGCGGCTAAGAGATTCGTAGGTAGGACGGTTAGGAGTCCGACGACCCCCGGTATCTGCCATCAAATCAATTTCCACGTCTAGGGAACTACCATCAGATTGAAGTTCTACTTTATGGACACCAATATCTAAACCCAGCGATTGCAATTCTCGCATTAGCACTTTAAACGACTCTGGCGTACCAGGGCGGGGAATAGCTTTACCTTTGACGATCGCATTTAAGGCTTCGTTGCGTCCCTGCATATCGTCGGACTTGACTGTTAGCAATTCTTGCAAGGTATAAGCTGCGCCAAAAGCCTCCAGCGCCCACACTTCCATTTCTCCAAATCTCTGACCCCCCTGCTGCGCTTTGCCGCCCAAAGGCTGCTGCGTAACCAAGGAGTAAGGGCCTGTAGAACGGGCGTGAATTTTATCATCGACTAAATGCACCAATTTCAGCATATAAGCGATACCTACTGTTACCGGGCGATCAAAAGGTTCTCCCGTCCGACCGTCGTACAACTGGATTTTTCCTGGCTGTTCAGGGTCAAATAGCCAATCTTTTCCGGTTTCTTCTCGCGCTTCGGCTAACTTTCCATGCACAATTGTTCGTGATGATTCTTCCCCATACATTTCATCAAATGGAGTAATCTTAAACCGCAACCCTAAGTTTGCGCCAGCCCAACCTAATAAACATTCAAATACCTGTCCGACGTTCATCCGCGAAGGTACGCCCAAAGGGTTAAGAACAATGTCTACAGGCGATCCATCGGGCAAGTAAGGCATATCTTCTACAGGCAAAATCCGCGAAATAATCCCTTTATTGCCGTGTCTTCCTGCCATTTTGTCGCCGACTTGGATTTTACGCTTTTGCGCTACATACACCCTGACTACCATGTTAGCCCCCGGTGGCAATTCGTCTCCTTGTTCGCGGGTAAACACGCGCACGTCTACAACTCGCCCTTTTTCGCCGTTAGGTACGCGCAAGGAGTTATCGCGGACATCTCGCGCTTTTTCGCCAAAGATTGCCCGTAACAGTTTTTCTTCGGGAGGTTGATCCGATTCGCCTTTAGGGGTAACTTTACCGACTAATATATCGCCCGAATCTACCCAAGCACCTTTACCGATAATTCCTTGTTCGTCGAGTTGGCGCAAAGCGTCTTCGCCAACGTTGGGAATTTCTCTAGTAATTTCCTCTGGCCCTAGCTTGGTTTGTCTTGCCTCTATTTCGTATTTTTCAACGTGAATTGAGGTATAGACATCATCTTGAACGAGTTTTTCGCAAATTAAGATAGCATCCTCGTAGTTGTAACCTTCCCAAGGCATATAAGCTACGGTGATATTTTGCCCTAACGCTAGTTCTCCGCCTTCAGTAGAGGAACCATCAGCAAGGACTTGTCCAGCAACTACGCGATCGCCAAATCTAACTAAAGGTCGTTGATTTAAACAAGTATCTTGGTTTGATCGCTGATACTTGGAGATCGGATACTCAATTTCTTGAGGTGTAGCAGTAGTTTGAGATTCTCCTGTAATCTCTTTGCTTTTTACCCTGATCCGGATCTTTGTCGCATCTACATAGACTACTTCGCCATCAGTCCGGCTAACTACCACCATGCCCGAATCTCTTGCAGCTTGGGCCTCTAAACCCGTTCCTACCAAAGGACGCTCTGGTTTAAGTAGCGGTACAGCTTGCCGTTGCATATTCGATCCCATCAGCGCCCGGTTAGCGTCGTCATGCTCTAAAAAGGGAATTAAGCTTGTTGCTACCGAGACAATTTGTACCGGAGATACCGCCACATAATCCACTTGATCAGGAGTAGTGCTGGCAAATTCTTGACGGTAGCGGACAGTAACTTTTTTGCCTAAAATTTGCCCATTTTCATCAATAGGAAGATCCCCAGGGGCTACGCGCAAGTCGTCTTCTTCGTCCGCCGTCATGTATACAGGGGTTTTGTCGAATTGAACGATGCCTTTTTCTACAGGTCTAAAGGGTGTCTCTAAAAAGCCGTATTGATTGACTTTCGCATGAGTTGCCAAGGAGCCAATTAACCCTGCATTTGGGCCTTCAGGGGTTTCTACCGGACAAATCCGCCCGTAGTGTGAGGGGTGAATGTCTCGAACTGCAAAGCCTGCACGTTCACGGGTCAAGCCTCCAGGGCCCAGGGCTGACAAGCGGCGTTTGTGTGTAAGTTCAGCTAAAGGATTGGTTTGATCCATAAACTGGCTTAATTGGCTAGAACCAAAAAATTCTTTAATTGCCGCTACTAGGGGTTTGGGGTTGACTAAAGACGCTGGTGTTAAGGTATCGGGGTCAGATACGGTCATGCGTTCGCGGATAATCCGCTCTAAACGATTTAAACCTACTCTGACTTGGTTTTGCAGCAATTCTCCAACACTTCTCACCCGTCTATTGCCCAAATGGTCGATATCGTCGATGCTACCCATATCAAACTCTAAGTTGATTAGGTAGTCAACGGCTGCCAAAATGTCAATAGGTGTAAGTACCCTTGTTGTATCGGGAATCGAAAGCCGCAGCTTTTTATTAATTTTGTAGCGTCCTACCCGTCCTAAATCGTACCGTTTGGGGTCAAAAAAGCGTGATTCTAGTAGTTGATTACCGCCGGAGACTGTGGGAGGTTCGCCCGGTCGCAATTTGCGGTACAACTCCATTAGGGCATCGTCTTCGCTAAATTGCCCTTCTTTTTCAATCGTTTTTTGGAAATACTCTGGATGGCGTAAAGATTCAAAAATCTCGTTGTCTGATAATCCCAAAGCTTTTAATAGCACTTGCGCGGACAGTTTGCGGGTTTTATCGATTCTGACCCAAACTAAGCCATTGCGATCGGTTTCAAATTTTAACCACGCTCCCCGGTTAGGAATTAAACTAGCTGAGTAAGTACGGCGACCGTTTTTATCTACTTCGGATTTGTAGTAAACTCCAGGACTCCGCACGATTTGGTTGACTATTACCCGTTCTGCACCGTTAATAATAAATGTGCCGCGATCCGTCATTAGTGGCAAGTCACCAATAAATACTTCTTGCTCTTTGATTTCGCCAGTTTCTTTATTAATTAACCGGGTGGGGACGTACATTTGCACAGCGTAGCTGCTATCGCGCCGTTTTGCTTCGTCTACGTCGTACTTCGGTTGCTTAAGTTTGTAGTTATTACCTAAAAAATGTAGTTCTAATTTACCTGTGTAGTCAGTAATTGGCGAGAAGCTATTAAGTTCTTCTATTAATCCTTCTTCTAAAAACCAACGGAAGCTAGAACGCTGAATGTCGATTAGGTCAGGTAACAAAAAGGCAGGTTCAATGTATTGATCGGTGGTCATGCGTTTTTATACTTATTGCTGCTGGTATTTACTCAACGGGCGGAAATCTTTTACGCAATTGCGCTAGGCTCGCTAACAGTTACGCAGTAATTGCTAACAAGAAACTTTTTTAGTTTTTAGTTCCCTTAAGTTGGGAATTGATAAATTCTGACGCTCTATACTTAGGCAATGATTCATAGTATTGTCATTGTAGGGTTTAACTTTTGCCACGGTGGTTTTAGCTGCTATTGGCTGTGAGGCGATCGCGTACTTGATTTTTGCCCTTCAACATTTTGGTGAAGTGGCAATTTATCGCCATTGCTGTTTTGCTTTTGCATCCCTTGGTTGTAGCGCTTTAAGGGTTTGAATTGGTACGTTTTAAAATTTTCCTAGCAAAATTTGATTCTATCGCCTGACTTTTAACTATTATGACTTTTTTCCCCTCTAGGCGTTGCTTTAAACTTAAACTGAAAGATTGAAAAGTTTGCAAGCATTAGCTGTCGTTATTTGAGCGATTTCTTCTACCGTTTCACCGCGCAATTGAGCAATAGCTTCGGCTACGTGGAGTACAAAGGCTGGCTCGTTGCGTTTAGTCCCTCTTTTAGGTACGGGAGCCAAAAAAGGGCAATCGGTTTCGATTAATAAACGGTCGATGCTGACAATTTGAGCGCTTTGATGAATCTGTTGAGCATTTTTAAAAGTCACTGTACCGCTAAAACTAATATAGAAGCCCAAATCTAAAAACCATTGGGTTTCTTCCGGCGATCCCCCCCAGCAGTGCATTACACCCCGAATTTGATCAGAGTGGTTAGCCCCAAAGGAATGCAAAATTTGTTTTAATTGTACTGCTGCATCCCGACAGTGGATAATTACGGGAAGATTTAATGAATAAGCAATTTCTAGTTGAGATTCAAACACTAGACGCTGCTGGGCTTCATTATCTGCCTTGTAAAAATCTAACCCGGTTTCGCCGATCGCTACTACTTTGGCATCAGACTTAGCTAACGCCGTAATCTCCTCAGCCATTGCTTCTGTCCATTTGTCTGCATCTAAAGGATGTAAACCCACGGCAAAATTAATTTCAGGATAGGTGTTAGCTAACTGTTGAATCCGGGTAAATTCGCTTGGCTGTACGCAAGAGTGTACAAGCTTGACTACACCGTTTTCTTGCCAACGCGATCGCACTACCTCTAAATCTTGCTCAAATACATCAAAATTTAGATGAACGTGAGAGTCAATCAGCTTCATGTTTTTTTAGCTGTTAGTCCTTATTTGCTGGAGCATTCTAACGCTAAAGATGCGTTTACTTGGCGATGGTGAGGATGGCTTCTTTTCTTTTCAAACTTTTGGCTAGGAGTGCTTTTTTCCTCGCGCCATTGTTGCGATGTAAGACTTTGCATTTCACGGCTTTGTCAATTTTACTCACTACTACCGACAGATGCTGGTCTACTTCTTGCTTGGCTTCAGGAGTAGGATTCGCCACGTAGCTATCTACGGCGGTGAGGTACTTCTTCATCAGTGTTTTGACGGCTGACTTATAAGCTTTATTACGCAAGCGATTTCTTTCCGCGACTTGGATGCGCTTGATAGCAGACTTGATATTTGCCACAATTAATTAAGGAAAAACTACGGTTATATAGACAAAATACTAGATGTACCAATATAGCATCAATATTGCCATAATTGGTTGAGATATAAAATAAAAATCCGCGTTAAACTATGTATAGGTAGCAAGAATCGGCAAAGTTGCAGCGTCAGTAAATGGCGAACAACGGCGCGAAACCTGCGATCATTAGCACTAAATCCAAAATTGATTGTATTGCGAACTTCATGCTGCGAATTATTACTCAGCAAGGCGAGGTACAAGCAGAACTACAAAGGATCTGCGATCGCACCCAAGACGACCAGGTGCAACATAAAGAAGCGACAGTAAGAGAAGTTCTCCAGGCAGTAAAACGCCAGGGGGATAAAGCTGTACTGCACTATACAGCAGAGTTTGACAGCCAAGAACTCTTAGTAGAAGATTTACGTGTCAGTGGCTCAGAATTAGATGCGGCTTACCAGCAAGTATCAAAAGAGTTGCTAGGGGCAATTCGCCTAGCTTGTCAAAATATCGAAGCATTCCATCGTCAGCGCGTCCCTAAGTCGTGGGTAGAGTTTGGGCAGCAGGGCGTAGTATTGGGTAAACGTTATACCCCCGTAGATCGAGCAGGTTTGTACGTGCCTGGGGGTAGAGCAGCTTATCCTAGTACGGTATTAATGAATGCGATCCCAGCGAAGGTAGCCGGGGTTCCTAGGCGAGTAATTGTTACGCCGCCAGGATTAGAGAAAACAATCAACGCCGCAGTGTTAGTAGCGGCGCAAGAGGCAGGAGTACAAGAAATTTATCGCGTCGGTGGGGCGCAAGCGATCGCGGCTTTAGCTTACGGAACCGAGACAATTCCCAAAGTAAATGTCATTACAGGGCCAGGCAACATATATGTTACCTTAGCCAAAAAATTAGTTTATGGAACCGTAGGTATTGACTCTTTGGCTGGGCCGTCGGAGGTATTAATTATTGCCGATAGTGGAGCAAACCCCGAACACGTCGCCGCCGACTTATTAGCCCAAGCAGAACACGACCCGATGGCGGCGGCGATCTTACTTACAACCGATAGTCGGATAGCTTTAAAGGTGCAAGCAGCCGCCTTGAGACAGTTAGAGGATCACCCGCGCCGGACACTAACAGAAAAAGCGATCGCCCACTATGGCTTAATTGCGGTCGTTGATTCCATAGATATAGCAGTACAACTATCTAACGAATTTGCCCCCGAACACTTAGAGCTTGAAGTTGCCGAGCCTTGGGAATTATTGCCAAATATTCGTCACGCTGGGGCAATATTTCTTGGTTACTCAACGCCTGAAGCTGTAGGAGATTACTTAGCAGGGCCAAACCATACCTTGCCAACTTCCGGTGCTGCTCGTTATGCCTCAGCTTTGGGAGTAGAAACTTTCCTTAAACACTCTAGTATTATTCAATACTCCCCAGAAGCTTTGCAGCAAGTAGCCGGAGCCATTGACGTACTAGCAAAGGCGGAAGGATTGCCTTCTCACGCTCAATCAGTAAAGCTCCGAATAGAGGATAATGAGGAAACGGGCTGGAAAGAATAATTCTTAAGGGAGGCGATCGCGAGTGTTAAACACAATTGTAGTAGCTCTAGAAAGCTCGGATCTGGGCGATCGCGTCATTGAAACAGTGCAGCAACTGCAATTGTCCCCTGGGGTAAAAATTATTCTTGCTCATGTAATTTCTACCTCAGACTCTGACTTAGAAATAGCCGCCGACCGTCCCCAAAGTGAAGCAGAAGCTACTCCCTATCGCCACATTGAAAAGCAATTGCAGGCTTATCAAGCTAGGTTGCCCTTCCAGAGTGAATTAGAAATTGTCACCGGAGATCCCGCCGAAGAAATTATCCGCCTAGCAAATATTTATCATGCCGATTTGATTGCGATCGGTACTCGCGGCTTAACAGGTGTAAAAAGGATCTTACAAGGTTCTGTGAGCAGTCAAGTTGTAGAAAATGCCTCTTGTTCGGTGCTAGTCGTCAAGCCAATGGGATAACACACCATTATCAATAACCGCTATATTTTTGGAGAAACTTTCGTGCAAAAAATCTTAGTTGTCGCTGTAAGTTTAGTCGCATTGCTTGCGCCAAGTAGGGTTAATAGTCAACTTATTCCTCAACCTTGGGTATCGGTAGGAGTCAATGATAGCGAGGCTACCTTTGCTGTAGGAGCAAGAGCAGTAAATTGGGGCGTTGAGCTAGGCAAGGGCGAAGATGGAGCCACAGGGGTAGATGTGCTGAAATTTATCCGCGTTCCCGTAGTTTCGCCCTACGTAGGGTTAGGTTTGTACTCCGCAGATAAAGGTGTAGCTTTTTCGGGGGGCGTTCAAGTCGGAGCGACCGATAATATATTTGTTGGCGTTGGCTACAATACAATTCGCGGCATTAACGGGCAAGTAGGAGTTAGGTTTTAGCTTTTTGAGTTAAAAACTGACGTAAATTAAATAAACTTAAAGTCTGCCCAATATTTAACGGCAATAAAGAAACCCCTTCAATTCGAGATTGTACCCAACCTTCTCCCCAGTACCATTCGTGGAAACCGTCAATTCCTTGACTGAGAACGAGGCGCAGACACTCCGGCGTAGCTACTTCTACTTGATGATGAATTGGCACAAACCCAGTCCAATTAGTAAAACTAAGCCCTGGGTGTAATTGTTCTGGCATTCCTGGATTAAAGCGTTCAAACCACAACCACTTTTGCAATTGCTTGGGATAAAGCAAGCTCTCACGAATGGTATTAAAGGAAGCTGTAACTTCTATTCGCAGTTGGTTTTGTTGAAAAGTACCCAGCATGGCTTTAGATTGTGATTAGTTGATTTATTTTTCAGTATGGCAGAACTAAATTTTCTTGTCCCTGCGTCCTCTTTAATCTCCATCCTAGAATAGATATATAAAGAAATGTAAGGGTTGTTATGGCAGATCAATTAATTCGTGCTACTGCCGCTAGTGGTGGCATTCGAGCCGTAGGTGTAATTACAACTCGCCTCACCGAAGAAGCTAGAGGACGGCATAATCTCTCGTATGTAGCAACCGCAGCGTTGGGTCGTACCATGTCCGCCGGACTATTGCTGGCATCGAATATGAAACGCTCTGGTTCGCGGGTAAATATTCGGGTCAAAGGTAATGGATTACTAGGCGGAATTTTAGTAGACGCTGGGTTAGATGGAACAGTACGCGGCTATGTAGATAATCCAGAAGTGGAATTACCACCTAGCAGTAAGGGCAAACTAGATGTTGGTGGCGCAGTAGGCAAAGAAGGGTATTTGTATGTAGTGCGAGATGTAGGCTACGGCTACCCTTACGCTAGTACCGTTGAATTAGTTTCTGGGGAAATTGGCGAAGATGTCGCTCATTACCTTGTTACCTCCGAACAAACTCCTTCGGCTCTAGTTGTGGGGGTATTTGTGGGCGCAAATGGCGTTACAGCTTCGGGGGGGATATTGATTCAAGTATTGCCTAAAGCAGCTAGAGATGAGGCTTTGGTTGAAGTTTTAGAATCGCGTGTAGCTTCGCTCTCTGGATTTACGCCGCTATTGCAAGCAGGTTTGAATCTAACGGAAATATTTGAGCAATTGCTAGGGGATATGGAATTAGAAATATTACCCAAAACTCAATTAGTGCGCTTTAACTGCGGTTGCTCAGGTGATCGCGTTTTGGGGGCATTGAAAATGTTGGGAGAAGCGGAACTCCAAGATATGATTGAAAAAGATCGCGGCGCAGAAGCAACTTGTCATTTTTGCTCAGAAGTTTATCAAGCCAGCAGCGACGAACTAGCGCAGTTAATTTTAGATTTGCAAGCAGAGTCTTCACGATAAAGGCGATTTCTTAAGAGATTTTGGTACAAAATATAGCTTTTTGGCACCTAGAAAGGTACGATGACAACGAGATTGATAATTGAAATCTCAAACAATAGCTGTTGTTGAATCGCAAAGCGGCTAGACCTGTAAGACAATTTGGGGACAAACAATGAGAGAGCCAGGAATTCCTAAAAATTGGTCTATGGGAAAATTTGCACAGGGCGATCATTCAAGATTACCCAATGCTGCAACTTCTCCTGCTGGCTCTCAATTGCCAAATAATAGCAGTGCAGAATCGGGCGAAGTGTCCGCACAACCCGCGTTGAAAATACAGTCGCTCACGCCCAATCGTCGCCTTGATAAGCGCCCACTACCACCTAATACTGACCCAAAAAAGCCACCAAAGTGGCTGACTAATTGGGCTATGTGGTGGGGAGTTGCAGGTTTAATTACCAGTAGCGTAGGGGTAGTAGGAATTGCGATGCTATTAAAGTTACCTGCCGCTCCTAATTGTCCAGCAATTTTTTGGCCCCTGGCTACTGCAACAGTGAGAATGCACTGCGCGGAAGTAGCGGCAAATAAGCAGACAGTGAAAGACTTATTAGAAGCAATTTCTTTAGTAGAAGCATTGCCCAAAAATCATCCACTACGGGCAGAAATAAATAAATCTATTCAGCAATGGATAATAGATATTTTAGATTTAGGCGATCGCGCTTTTCAAGCAGGTAAATTACCGAGTGCGATCGCCATTGCCAAAAAAATTCCCCAAAATGTCCCAGCTTACCAAGTTGTAGAGCAACGTATAGCTAGTTGGGAATCGGTTTGGAAAAAAGCTGAGGATATTTACAGCAAAGCTGAGGCGCAGCTACCAAAAAGAAATTGGCATGAAGCGTATATGGCGGCGGTGGGTTTATTAAATGTAGGCAACGATTATTGGGAAGGGACTAAGTACGAACAATTAAATCGGCTGATTGAGACAGCGAAAGAAGACGCAAATAGTTTTGATAAAGCCGAAGCTTTAGGCCAAAGGGGGGGAATTAGTAACCTACTTGAAGCAATTAAACTAGCTCAAGAAATCGGTACAAGTAGTTATAGCTACAAAGACGCTCAAGCACTAATTCCTCAGCTAGGAAAAGAAATGCTCGATCTTGCTCAAAATGCCTTAGACAGAAAAGATGCGGAAGAAGCAATATTAATCGCAAATCAAATTCCTCCAATTACGAATTTACAATTAGAAGCAAAAGACTTTATTACCATTGCCGAAGCTTGGCGCAGTGCATGGTTAGACAATGTTCCGGGACTTGAAGGCGCAATTGCGATCGCTCAAAAAGTAGGTCAAGATCGCCCCTTGTACAATAAAGCCCAAGAATTGATTGCTCGTTGGCAGCTAGAAATTGAAGGTGTTGCCCACCTGCAAAGAGCGAGAGAACTCGCAAAAGGCGGCACAGTGGGCGATTTGACCGCCGCCATTGCCCAAGCTGAGGTTGTACCCGAAGATAATCCCCGCGCCATTGAGGCTAAAGGTGAAGTAAATCGCTGGCGCACAAAGGTAGAAACTATTGAAGATCGTCCTTACTTAAACCGGGCGGAAGAATTGGCATCAGTAGAAGATGTGGGTTCTTTGCAAGCGGCGATTAATGAAGCAAGTCAAATTAGTAAAGGACGAGCTTTATACTCGGAGGCACGGCGAAAAATTCGTGCTTGGCGGCAACTTATTGAGCGTATAGAAGATCGCCCCTTATTAGATGAAGCCCGTAGCCTTGCTAGTACAGGTAATTTACCTTTGGCAATTGAAACCGCCGGACAAATTAAAACTGGGCGCAGTCTATCTAGTGAAGCGCGATCGGCAATCAATGACTGGGAAGGACAAATTAACGCGCGGGTAAATTGGCAACAAGCGCGGCAAATAGCCGTACAAGGAACCCCAGAGGCACTAGTAAGAGCAATTCGGGTTGCTAATCGAATCCCTAATAGCAGCCCCTTACGCTACGATGCCAACTTGACGATCGCCGAATGGAGCAATCGCATCTTAAGTATTGCTCAAGATCGCGGACAATCTGATATTCCTGGGGCGATTGAAGTTGCTAAACTTGTACCATTAGGAACTGAAGCTTACCCCGGCGCTCAAGATCAAATTGCTATTTGGGAAAGGTTTTTAAATCCACCAAAGCCAGCCCCGGAACCCGAAGCTAACTAGACGGTTGAGAATTTCTGACAATTATCATGCGGCAATCATCTACAGAAACACGCTGCTGCATTGCCTTAACTAAAGCTTCGTAGGCTGTCCAGTGTTCGGCGATGATAGTTTTTGCCTGCAACGCACTAGAGCGCTGTTTTTGATCTTGAGCAGCGAGAGAAAAGCCAATTGGTGCAAGTACCTTTCGCAATTTATTAATATCGTCCGCGCCCCCTTGGGCATTGTTATAAATTAGGTTTTCGGCGGCTATTCCTGCCATCCAAATTGTGCAATAGCGGTCTAATAACTGGGCTTTTAAAGCTCCTTGTTGCAATTGAGATGCTAATTCGTCATCGGCAAAGGTTACGCCGCCAAGACCGGGTTGTTTTTGGTTTAGAGCTTCCCAAGCGCTGAGAGTATAGCCTGTAACGGGAATATCTAGAAGATGACCAACTAAAAAGTGTCCTGCCTCGTGGTGGAGAATGCGATCGCGATTTTCAGGAGAAGTCCAGGCAAATAAATCGCTAACTACCGCCCCGCCTTTGCCTTGTAAACCAAAGCTATCAAGGGTTGCAAGTCCTAGTAGCGTAAAAGTAGCCAAAGCAGGAATCGTGGGAGATAAGTTAAATAAAGGGCCGACTAAGGTTGAAAAGGTGACAAGAAAGATAGAAATTGCAACTAAATTAAGGGTAGTTTGGCTCATAGAAAGTAGGGGGCGACACTTTTTTATTATTAAGGGCGATCGCACTCAATAAACAGGCGAAGCAGAAAATGAGCTTCCGCGATTAAGATTAAATGCCTTCAAAAGCAGCAATGGGCGCTCTAAGCTAGGATCTAATCTGTCGCCTCCCTGTCACCTATGAATAAATCTAAAGAATTAGTAGAAAATTCTTTGCTTACTAAAGACTTGCCAGCTAACCCCAATCATACCCATGAGAACGAACCAGCACCTCATCCCCATATCCACAGCGAAGAATCGTTACGCAGCATTATCAATCGTCTGTCGCGCTTAGAAGGACATATTCGCGGGATTAAAACAATGGTGCAAGAAAGTCGCCCTTGTCCCGACGTACTGGTACAAATTGCTGCCGTTAGAGGTGCTTTAGATCGAGTTGCAAGGCTAATTTTAGACGAACACTTAACCGAATGTATCGGTAGAGCCGCCCAAGCTGGGAATATTGAAGTAGAAATTAAAGAGCTAAAAGCTGCTTTAGATCGGTTTTTACCTTAGCTCCAAATCTTGGCGGTTAAGTCTAAATTAATAATGCTAGAGTTGCAAGAAATTCATCTACTAAGGGCGAACGATGGTACAGAGGCAAAATTTAATTTCTATAGCTACAACTACCGCCCTGTGTATCTTACTAGGCGGAGCAGCAGTATTTGCAATCAAGACCAATACATCCCCAGAAAATACTAAGCCGCAAGCTATTCCCGCTAATCCAAAGTCGCAAGTTATCCCCTTAGTAGGACTTTCAGCAAAAGAACGAGCTTTACAACTAAGCGCGATCGCCCAATTACCCCAATCAATCGAACGCGATCGCGCCCGTTATCTTTTAGCAAGCGATTTAATTGCCCAAAATCAAGGAGCAAAAGCCCTCCCCTTATTAGAAAACTTAGAGCAATCTTACCCAGTTTTTGCCGCCCCTATCGCCCTCAAACGCGCTCAAGCTTCTAGCACACAGGCGCAATGGCAAGAGTTGCTTACACGCCACGCCAACAGTCCCCTAGCTACAGAAGCGTTGTTTAATTTGGGCAAAACTGATAAACAATATTGGGAAACTGCGATTTCTAAATATCCCAGCCATCCCCGTAGTTTGGAAATTGCCCGGAATTTATTAGTAACTAATCCCCAACGCTCAGATTTAATGCTGCTGATAGTTAAAAATGCTATTCCCGCAGATATTGCTATTGCTGATAAATTAGTCCAATCAGGAGCTAAACTAACTCCCGTCGATTGGGAAGTCGTCGCTACAGCTTATTGGACTAAAAGAACCTATGGTAAAGCCGCCTTAGCTTATAACAAAGCAACCCGTACACCTTTAAATCTCTACCGCAAAGGGCGGAGTTTTCAAGTAAGCAATAAAAAGCCTGAAGCTATAGCCACTTATAAGCAATTAATCGGCTACTTTCCTACAGCTAAAGAAAGTGGGTTAGCTTTAACGCAACTTGCAGAGATGGCAGAAAAGCCCAGGGCGATCGCCTACTATGATCGAGTCATTAGCGGGTTCCCCAATCAAGCTGGAGCCGCCTTAGCCGCCAAAGCTAATATTTTAGAACCACAAAATAAAAAAGCTGCCACCCAAGCCCGTAACGTCATGCTAAAGAAGTATGGCGACTCCGAAGCGGCGGCAGAATATCGCTGGAAAATTGCCCTAGAAAAAGCAGAGGCGCAAGATTATCAAGCAGCTTGGCAATGGGCGCAAACTATCCCCACCCGCAACCCTAAAAGTATATTGGCTCCTAGAGCAGGTTTTTGGGTAGGAAAATGGGCAGATAAGTTAGGAAAACCTGAAGCTAAAGCGGCTTATGAGTATGTATTAAGCCACTTTCCCCAGTCTTACTATGCTTGGCGATCGGCCGCAATACTAGGCTTAAATGTCGGCAACTTTACAACGGTAAGACAGATAAATCCTCAAGTAATCGCACCAGAGCGAGGACTTTTGCCTGCGGGATCGGCAACATTAAAAGAACTTTACCAGCTAGGACAAGATCAAGATGCATTGGCGCTTTGGCAAGTGGAATTTACAAACAAAATTCAGCCCACTGTAGCCGAGCAATTTACTGATGGAGTGATGAGTTTAGCCAAAGGCGACAATCTACTAGGCATCAACAAAATTGCCACCTTAGAAGACCGAGAAACCCCCCCAGAAAAGGCAGAATACAACACCCTCAGTCAAAAACTTACCTACTGGCAAGCTCGTTATCCTTTTCCCTTTCTCCAAGAGATAGAATACTGGTCAAGTCAGCGTCAACTTAATCCCTTGCTGGTAACGGCTTTAATTCGCCAGGAATCTCGGTTTGAGCCAAAAATTCGCTCTGTTGCAGGTGCAGTTGGTTTAATGCAAGTAATGCCTGGTACAAGTGAATGGATTGCCGAAAAAATTAACTTAGAGCAATATAATCCTGAGATTCCCAAAGACAATATTTTGTTGGGTACTTGGTTTTTAAATTACACCCACCAGCAATACGATAATAATTCCCTGTTTGCGATCGCAAGTTACAACGCTGGGCCTAATGCTGTTTCTAAATGGCGCGATCGTTTTGAAATTAATGATCCTGATGAATTTGTAGAAGCCATACCCTACGAAGAAACCAAAGGCTACGTTAGACAAGTTTTTGGCAACTATTGGAATTATCTGCGCCTCTACAATCCAGAAGTTTCCCAGTTAGTTGCTAAATATTCAGCTACTCACCCTAAAGGCGCTACCCTACCATAACTAAGTATCCCTTTTTTTCTGCTGCTACCCTAGATACAATAGTTAAGCAACCCCTGTATAGCTTGAAATGACACCTCCAGTAGAAGTTGAAACCTTAGCCGAGCAAAATTTCGACACCCCAGAGGAATTTCTTAACGAACTTCCCGATGAAGCGGAGATGTCACTATTCGACCACTTGGAGGAGTTGAGATGGAGAATTTTTTATGCGCTAATTGCTGTTGTTGTAGGTATAACTGGCTGTTTTATAGCTGTTAAGCCAATTGTTCAAATACTAGAAGTACCTGCTCAAGGTGTAAAATTTCTGCAACTTGCTCCTGGAGAGTTCTTTTTTGTCTCTTTTAAAGTTGCTGGCTATAGCGGTCTTGTCGTGGCAAGTCCTTTCATACTCTATCAAATCATTCAATTTGTTTTACCTGGTTTAACTCGCCGCGAACGCCGTTTAATTGGCCCAGTGATTATTGGCTCTACTTTTCTATTTGCGGCGGGATTAGTATTTGCTTACTTACTCTTAATTCCGGCGGCGCTCAACTTTTTTATCAATTATGGCGAGGGGGTAGTAGAACAAATATGGTCAATTGATAAGTATTTTGAATTTGTATTATTGCTATTATTTAGTACGGGGCTTGCTTTTCAAATTCCGATTATTCAAGTCTTACTCGGCTTTTTGGGAATTGTATCTTCTAAGCAAATGTTGGCGGGTTGGCGGTTTGTAATTGTCGCTGCTGTAGTTTTAGGAGCAGTTTTGACTCCTTCTACCGATCCTTTGACTCAAAGCTTGTTAGCGGGTGCTGTATTGGGTCTTTACTTTGGCGGTATTGGTTTAGTTAAATTACTAGGCAAATGACTTTAATTACTTACGATGATTTTGACAAGGTAGAAATTAGAGTAGGCAAAATTATTAAAGCAGAAACTTTCCCTAAAGCCCGAAAACCAGCTTACAAACTATGGATAGATTTTGGTGAATTGGGCATCAAAAAATCTAGCGCTCAGATTACTAAACTCTATCTACCAGAAGAATTAATAGAGCGACAAATTTTGGCTGTTACAAATTTTTCCCCACGTCAAGTCGCTGACTTTTTGTCGGAAGTGCTGGTTTTAGGTGTAGTTCTAGACAATGATGCAGTGGCTTTAATTCACAGCGATCGCTTTGTACCTCTAGGCAAAAGAATCTCTTAAAGTATCCATTCTGAAGCGCGATCGCCTAAATCTAAAAGAATGCTCACTGCCTTACCCAAACGCGGACGTTCTTTAGTGTCTAAAATATATTTTTGTACCTGTAACGTTCCCCCAAAGCCCTCTAAATACGTTGCGACTTTTTCCATGTGCGCTTCATACTCAGTTTCACTCAACGGAAACGAAGCTTGCTCTAAATATTTCCACATTACTTGTAAAAATACCTTTCCTTGGGTGCGCCGCAACTGTACGTCGTAAGAGCGCCCCCATTTATTTAGCAATAGCTGGTGTAAGTCTTGTCCTGTCATGGCTTGTGCTAAGTTTTACATTTGTTTACAAAATTGAAGTAGGTAATTCAAGTATGATACCAATATAAAGAAATGTAATATACCTCCTATTGACGATCGCATTCGCAGCTTGAGGAATTTTTATATTTTCTTAGTAGTCCGACGCAAACAGAGTAGGCGATCGCACTCTTGACCTAAGCTCAAAGAAGTTAACAACGATCCAAGAGAGAACAGTATGGCGCAGATGTCAGAATCAATGGATGTCCCAAATATGGGTCGTCGTCAATTTATGAATCTACTGGCTTTTGGTACAGTTACAGGAACCGCCGCCGGAGCATTGTATCCAGTAGTTAAGTTTTTTATTCCCCCATCTAGTGGCGGATCTAGCGGTGGAACAACGGCAAAAGATGCGCTAGGCAATGATTTTAGCGTTAGTAAGTTTTTAGAAACTCGTAGCGCAGGCGATCGCACTTTAGCCCAAGGACTCAAAGGCGACCCAACTTATATTGTGGCAGAAAGCAAAGAAGCGATCGCCGATTACGGCATCAATGCTGTCTGTACTCACCTAGGTTGTGTTGTTCCTTGGAATGGCAACGAAAATAAATTTATGTGTCCTTGTCACGGTTCTCAGTACGACAATACAGGTAAAGTAGTACGCGGGCCTGCACCTAAGTCTTTACCTTTAGCTCACGCCAAAGTCCAAGACGATAAAATAACCTTAACTCCTTGGACTGAGAATGATTTCCGCACAGGTGATGCGCCTTGGTGGGCTTAACTAAAAGTTTTGAGTGTGTTTTGAACTATGAGTTGCAAATAAAAACTCATACTCCATTTATTGAGTCCTTGTCACAGAAACTGTTACAGATGAAAAAAGCATTATTTGCAGCAAAATCGCCTCTTAAAGTAGGGGCAATCTTCAAAACGGCGATTCTAGCCTTGGTAACTGTTGCTTTCTTGCTAGTTAGCGACATTGCTATGCCTCAATCCGCTTCGGCTTATCCATTTTGGGCGCAGCAAACCTATCCTGAAACCCCCCGCGAACCTACAGGACGAATTGTTTGCGCCAACTGTCACTTAGCGGCGAAACCATCGGAAGTAGAAATTCCTCAATCGATTTTACCCGATACAGTATTTGAAGCTGTAGTCAAAATTCCTTACGATACCAGCGTTCAGCAGGTAGTCAGCGATGGCACAAAAGGAGGTTTGCAAGTTGGGGCAGTATTAATGTTACCTGAAGGTTTCAAAATTGCTCCTGCCGACAGAATCCCAGAAGAAATGAAGGAAAAGGTAGGGGATCTTTATTTTCAGCCTTACAGCGAAACTCAAGAAAATTATGTTTTAGTTGGGCCTTTACCTGGCGAACAATATCAAGAAATTGTTTTTCCGGTGCTTTCTCCTAATCCAGCGACGGACAAAAGCGTTCACTTTGGCAAATACTCCGTTCACTTAGGCGCAAATCGTGGACGTGGGCAAGTTTACCCTACGGGTGAAAAGAGCAATAATACGGTTTACAACGCTTCGGTGGCGGGAACTATTAGCAAAATTAGTCCTGTTGAAGAAGGTGGTTATCAAGTTACAATTTCTGGCGATGGTGGCGACACTGTAGAAGCAATTCCCGCCGGGCCTGAATTACTTGTTGCTCAAGGGCAAACTGTAGCTATAGGCGACGCTTTAACCAACAACCCTAATGTAGGTGGATTTGGTCAAGCCGATGGTGAGATAGTCTTGCAAAGCGCTACGCGACTGAGATGGTTGATAGTATTCATATCTGGTATCATGCTATCTCAAGTCATGTTGGTATTGAAGAAAAAGCAAGTAGAGAAAGTTCAAGCTGCGGAGATGAATTTTTAATATTTAGCTGACAATATTTGTTTGGGGGACAGGTTACACCTGTCCTTTTTTGTATTATCAAGTTCAGGGAAAAGGCGATAGCGCAAGCGCGCCCGGTAACGGGCTTCGCATTTCTAAACGTTGACATGAATCAGGATTTATGGGTTTTTCTTGGGTGTGCGGGGTTACTAATTGGTTACTTATTTTTTTGCGCAGCAACAGAAATGGGTACTAAGCTACCTTGGAGAAAATAGCAGATAAGTTTTTAGAGACGATGCCCAAACCGCAGAAAAACACCACTGATATCGAACCAGGAACTATATTTATGGTTATTTGCGCTCTACTGCTTTTACCATTGCTGCTAACTGGTTTTTTTTCGCAATGATTGGTAATTATAGGTATTGGTTATGTCAGATACATCTATTGAAACTCGCTACAATGCGTTAATTGATCGCATTGTCCAAACTACTTTAAAAGGTCAAATAAGCTCTAAAGAACAAGTCTATCAATTGCTGCATCAGGAGGTAGAACCCGGTACGGGAGAACTATTTGAGCGCTTTTTGTCTCAACAAATTCAAGCATTCGAGCAGCAAAACAGCCAAACCGACGAATTAAAGCAAGCTAAAGCTATGCGTAGCCTCCGCGCCCTTAAAACTATTCAAGGAGAGTGGGAGCGCGTACAAAAGGATTTAGCGGTTTCTAGTACCCTAAATGCTGCCTTAGAAACGATTTTTGCTTCCCCAGAGGGCGAAGCTTTGGGGGCTTTAATTACAGCCATCGATCCTAATCGCAACCCAGCTTTGACTCTTAGCCAAATTCAGCAATTAGCCGTTAATCTCCAAAAACAAGTACCATCAACAGATAGCATAGTAGCCCAACTCGCTCAAGGGTTAATAGCTGGTATAGCCTCTTGGCAATCGTTGCAAGATTATTTAATTAGCTGGATGTACGACAACCCAGAACCCTTGGGTTTTGTAGGTGTACCAGGACAAAGAGGCCCTTGGACAGTATGGGCTAAACAGGTAAAAAGCCCCTTATTGCGATCGCTTTTTCAAACTTTAGCTTTGCAGCAGCCTGTAGACGAGTGGATTTCTCAGCAAGACAATATCAGTTTAAGTGCTTGGGTAGAACTTGCTGTAACTATGCAGTGCTTGCAACAAGGTTTAGTCGCTTGGTTCAATAAACAGGCTTACAATGCCAAGGCTGGGGCTAATTTATCAACTTCTACCTTTTTAACTTTTGCTGCTATTTGGTCGCAATTAGCCAATGGTTTAAGACAATCGTTAACTTCTAGCAATTATCTAGATAGCTGTTTTCAAATTACCTTGCAAATTCTCCGCACCTTTGCCCAAACTAAAGATTTTCCGCTTTATGGGGGAATTTTTGCTTTGTTTAGTGGCGATCGCCTACGTTCTACTTTAAGCTATTTTGACGAACCTTTAAAGCAAGTTGAAGGTACTCAAGAAAAGGCGCGAATTTTAACTTTACTCGGCTATTCTCTCCAAGCTTTAGGTCAATTAGAACCAGCTAAAGCTTTTGCCCAAGAAGCTTTAGAGATTGCCCAAACTAGAGGAGATATTCAGTGTGAAATTGCTAATCTAAATCATCTTAGTCGCGCTTGCGTCACTCAAAAAGATTACGAAAGCGCCATTAACTACAGCCAACGGGCGTTAATTTTGGCTCGTCAATCTGGGGAGCGTTTAGGAGAAGCCAACGCCCTAGCTAATCTGGGCTACAGCCAAGTATTTCAAGGACAGCAGTTGCAAAGTGAGCTTGAAGTATACGAAAGTGCAATTCAATACCTCCAGCAAGGATTAGAATTATCCAAACGTTTAGGCGACGAGCAAAGTCAGGCTTTGTGTTGTAGTAGTTTAGGCGTTGCTTATTTAGTGCTTTCTCAACCCCAAAATGCTATTCCTTACCTAGAAATTGCCTTACAATCTGCTAGAATTTCTGGCGATTTGTATCTTCAAGGGCAAAACTTTGCTTCTTTAGCATCCGCATACTACAGCAGCCAAAATATAGAGATGGCTATGACTACGGGAAGTTTGGGGATGTATCTATTAGAGCAAATTGGCTCGGTGCAATGGCGACAACCCGCAGGCTTATTGACAATTTTGCAAGGACAACTTGGAGACACTGCTTTTCAAAACCTACTTAAACAGTGCAAGGCGCAAATTATCCCTGTAATTGGAGTCGATGGTTACGATTACTTACCCTTACTCCTAAATCAGTATCAACAATCGCTCTAAACTTTGACAACTTCATAGTTTCTAGGAGCTACATTATCTCTCCGTTGAAAAGAGCCTGCGCCCCCTCTAGGTCTAGCTACAGACATTTCACAAATCGAGATTCCAACAACCGTTGCGATCACAATTGATAAGGTTTGAGTAAGTTTGCACTTTCATAAATATCAGCCTCAAACGATCACCTCGTTAATTAATAGCTGCTATTTTTATATAATATATTTTTTTTGAGGTTAAAAATCAATGAAAAGGTATAAATTTATGCTCTTATTTTAATTACCTTAAGCATTTCTACTAAGGTTCCAGCTTTACATACGGGCTAAAATTGATAGTTAGGCGATCGCACTTGATTGGTTTTACTGGCGCAATAGATTTAATTGCGAACTTAAATATTTTCCCCATTCGGCGGCTAAGGGTACTTCGGTAAAAGGAACCCGCACGGGTGGCGTTGATGGAGCAAAACTAAACTCTAAAGCTATTTTTCGCCCTTTAATTGGTGGAGACTCCATCTCTACTAGGCGATCGTCTACCACTAAATTAATTGCTTGGACATCATTTAATAAAAATGTAGATTGGTTAATTATTGCTTGTCTAGTCGGTTTTCCCCAGGTCAAATCGTTACCTTTTTTAGCAAGTACAGCGTAAATATCGTATTTAGATTTTTCAAACTCAGCATCTGCTGCCCATCGCCGATAAGTTTCAACTTTTTGGTATTCGTTCCAGCCTAAGCCAGCCAACCACACAAATACCAATAATAAAGATAACCAGATTAAGCCGCGTTCCATTTAGTTTCCTTGCTTGAAATTATAAATTTGTGGTAAGTATCTCAAAAAATCATCCCAAATAAAGAGCCTATAGGTTATTTTGTCAGTACGATAGTGCCACTAATAAATTGCTATGAAAAGGGTTTTACTGCTGTGCTTGTTTCTAGTTGGGATAAGTTTCGCCCTATTTAATTTTAAAGGGCTGGCAAATCAGGGCAAATTTGACTCAATTGTGCTTGATTTTAGAGAAGATATACCTGCGACAGAAATTAACGAGAAAATAAACGCGATTTCTAGCCAATTTAATTTTATACCGCAACTCAACAGCGCTTTTTCGGTAAGTGATCGCGTGTATGTAGTCAAAGGCGATCGCAATACGCTAAAAAGTTTAAAAAAGTCTAATTTAGCCAAAGCAACCGAATACATCGAACCAAACTATGTTTACACAGCTTTAGTTGCTCCTAATGACCCTGACTATAGCAAACAGTGGAACCTGCGTAGTATCAACATCGAATCCGCTTGGTCTGAAACCAAAGGCAAAGATGTTACTGTTGCGGTGATTGATACCGGAATTAGCCGCGTACCAGACTTAAAAGACACAACTTTTGTCGATGGCTATGACTTTGTAAACGATCGCGTTCTTGCCGACGATGACAACGGACACGGTACGCACGTAGCCGGAACGGTTGCCCAATCTACCAACAACAGCTATGGTGTCGCAGGAATAGCTTACGAAGCAAGTTTAATGCCCCTAAAAGTATTAAGTAGTTACGGCGGTGGAACTGTTGCTGATATTGCCGAAGCAATTAAATTTGCTGCCGATCATGGCGCGGATGTAATTAATATGAGTTTGGGTGGCGGTGGTGAAAGTCAAGTTATGAAGGAAGCTATAGACTACGCCTACGGTAAAGGTGTGGTAATTGTGGCGGCGGCGGGAAATGAAAATCAAAACTCCGCTTCTTACCCCGCTCGTTACCCTCATGTGATCTCCGTAGCCGCCTACGATGCAGCTAGTATCAAAGCTCCCTATTCAAACTTTGGCGCGGGGGTAGATATTTCTGCTCCTGGGGGTAGTGATGCCGGGAAGATTTTACAAGATACTATCGACCCAGAAACGGGCGTAGCATCAATTCAGGGCCTTCAAGGTACAAGCATGGCAGCACCTCACGTAGCGGGGGTTGCAGCGTTAATTAGAGCCTCTGGGGTGACTCAACCAGAGGAAGTCTTAGAAGTCTTACAAAAGTCTTCAAGAGTAATTCAAGAAGACGGTTTAAACTATTACGGCGCAGGACAATTAGATGCCGCCGCCGCCGTCAAACTAGCTCAAGCCGGAAAAATTAGCTTTCCTCACTTCTTTCGCTGGTTGAGAGAGAATGGCTACCTTAATTTGCGGTTTTGGATTGATGGCGGTGCGATCGCACTTTTACCTAAAATTGCCATGGTACTCGGTTCTTACTTGCTGGCATGGTTTTTAGGCGCTTACTTTCCCATTGCTTGGAGTTGGGCGTTGAGTAGCGGTTTAATTGCTGGAAGTTCAGGTTTATTTTTCCTGCGTGGTGTCTACATCTACGATTTGCCTCAATGGCCATTGCGCCTGTTGGGTAGCTCAATTCCCGAATTAGGTAACGCTTTAGCAGGCAATAGTGTCCTCAATCCTTTGTTTGCTAGTGCCTTAATTCCCGTCGCCTTAATTGCTTTATTTCTCGGTCATCCTAGCTGGAAATGGTTTGCAATTGGTACATCTTTAGGAGTTGCTAGTTGCTTGCTTGTTAGCGCCGTAGTTACGCCCGATATTTGGTGGTTAGGTGAAGGATTAATTGCCCGTACTTTCTTAATTGTTAACGCGGCTCTTTGTTATGGATTAGCATGGTTAGCGATGAAAGGTGAAACGAAAACAGCATGAGTATTAATGTCACTGGCACAATTGAACGCAAAGAAATGGGTACAGGTACTTGGGCATTAGTTGCCGATAATGGTACTACCTACGAAATTTTTAGAGGCGCGAGTAAAGACTTACTCAAACCTGGACAAAAAGTAAGTGTTGTGGGACAGGTTAAAGAAGATATCATGACTCTAGCCATGATTGGCCCTGTCCTAGAAGTTCAATCTTTTGATGTAATTAGTTCTGATTAGCTAAAACGGCTTGCAACTTACTTCTAAATTCACCTTTGGGATGACCGCCTTTTACTTCCCCTAATATCTGAAGTTCGCCTTCAGGAGAATCGCAGACAAGGTAAGTCGGCCATCCCATTTCGGCTTTATCGGGGTATTGACTGAGTAAAATTTTGCGGTATTTGCGGTAAGTAGCCGTATCTTGCATTTTGACATCAATAAATTGCAAGCCCAACTCCTCGCTAACTTTTTGGTCGTAGAAAGACATTTTGTGGCAGATTCCGCAGTCTTGGGAAGAAAATTTAATTAGCGATCGCCCCATAATTTTTACTCCAATATCTAAATTTTTGGGAATTGAAAATCATCACCGATTACCCATTACCAACTCTTTATCTATTTTATCTCTTGTGCGATCGCACAATTAGTCGATTTTAAAGTAGACGCAGGCGGCACTAGCGCCACTACATGAGGCACGGGACGGGGAGTGTAGCCTACCAAAGATTCACCTTTATAAACTAAAGAAGTGCTTGCGCCCGAATCAAGCATCACAGCATCCCGAAATCCGGCTTTAACTAAAACCTTTCCTAAAGATACCGAATCAATCGGATCGTTAGCTACACCTACTGTTGGTTGTCCAGCTTGATTAATACCCCAAAAAGCCCGATGGCGAATTGCATCGTAATCAAATAAACTACCAAAAGTTTCCGCGCTTTGGGGTTGGTTGTCTTTAACTAACCAAGCGGCGGCGACAAAGGCATCGGTAACATTTGACATTACTGCTTCTACCCCCTCTAAAGCATTGTGCTTGAGCGGATCAAACCCAATAAATTTAGCCGATTGTGGGCCGATCAATACCAAAGGTCGCCCAATTAGTTTAGACATTTCCCCGCGATAACCAGGGACAAATTTATTATTTATTTGGCTCAATACTGGCCCAATCATGACGTTTGAATCTAAATATTTTAAGGAGAAAAACCCACCATCAACGGCGGCTACAGCTTCAGTCCCGGCTAAAATTTCTGGTACTTGATAACGGCTTTTGGCGTGGATAGTAACGGGTTTACCGCCAGAAATTAAGGTGATATTGGTTTCGTCAATAGTTGTTTTATTAACTTGAACTTCGGCAGAAAAGTCAAAGCCACCACTCCAAAAATTAGGTAGTTTTGCTCCTCCCCAAGCTTGAGAAATTGGGCTTACTTCTCCTTGTGCTAACCTTGATTGTCCAAACCGGGCGATCGCCAGCATACTTTCTGATTCCCCTGCAAAGCGCTCGTCGGTATCGCTCATAGTTAGCGCCGAAATATACCCAGCTTTTTCAACAGCCTTTGCTACTCTTTGGTCATACTTTCCTTCAGGATAGGTAAAGTAACGAATATCAATACCTAATTGGGCTTCGAGTATTTGTTTTGATTGCTCGATCTCCATTTTTAATTGCTCGTCACTCAACAATCTTAAGTCTTTGGGGTGAGTAACGCTGTGAGATGCGATTGTTACCAAAGGATCGGCTGCCATTTCTTTTAGCTGTTGCCAACTTACATGAGTTCTGCCCGTATCCTTGCCCATGTTCAATGTATAAACTGAGAAAACTGCTGGATATCCGTACTTTTTCAGCAAAGGATAAACATACTCGTAATGACCTCCATAACCATCATCAAAAGTCAATACTATGGGCTTTTCTGGTAAGGGTAAGCCCGTGCGTAGATGGGTTACTAGCTGGTCGTAACTAATTGGTGTTAAACCTTGTTCTTTAATGAGTTGAAAGTGCTGTTCGAGTTCTTTAACAGTGACATCAAAAAACACTTCTTTTTCTGGCAAGATATCGTGGTACATAAACACCGGAACTTTTGCCAATGTTGCGCGCTCATTAATTTTGGGCCAAGCACTGGGATTAAAATAAGCTGCTAGTTGCGGCGCTAAGTTGTGATTCATTGTTTGGAAAATTGTTTCCACTTCTCCCACAAAACTAGCTACTTGAACAAGTTTGTTGAGAGCATTGTTTACACCAACTTTGCCAGAATTGAACTCATCTTTACAATTAATTTCCCCTAATTTTTCTTGTAAATCTACTGCTAAGGAATTAGCTTGACCTACAGGAAGTAATAATAGAGCTAAGAATAATATTTTTTGAAATTGGTTTATTACTAAAGTTGATTGATATGTGTGCTGAATACGCATTATATTGTTTTTAAAATAGATAAGTTTCTAACAACTACAAGAATATTAGGGTTTTATTAAGGTAGCAATAGCAGCTAATTAAAATTTCAATAAGACACCGTTAAATAAAGCTAATTTAACTTACCATACTTGTTATTAAATTAGCTTTATTAGTTAAATATAAAAACCTCAGACTTTACTGACCAAATTCAAGTCTTGCTTGCTCTACCAGTTCTACAGTGACAACATCCAAACCCGCCGTACGAGCTAGATTTTGAATTCTGACGGTTGCTTGAGGACGGACAAAGAAGGGAATTTTTTTTAACATAGCCAAAGCCGATGGTGTCCATTGCAGATCGCCCGTGATAGGAAAGTCGTTCATAATGCTACAACTCCTAAACAATTAATTTAAAAAAGCAATTAACGCAGATGTTTTTGAATGATGTCATTTATCATAGCGCCTATGTTTTCCTTAAAGATATCCGATTGTGTCAGATAACTTGCAATCGCACCGTCCACCACGATAAACCAACCTTTAAAGCCAGGCGCTGGTTGCTCAATTTGCAGCAACACTTCTAATTGCTCTGCACTTAAACGAAAAGCTCCTGCTTTTACACAGGAGCTTTTTAATTATTCTTTAATTAATTGTGCAAATAAATTTTGCTAGTTAGTCTAGTTCGCCCATAAACATTACGGGTTCGCTTTCGCGGTTGATACCCTTCTCAAAACCAGCAACCGCCGCTCTAGCACGACCAGCGTGCCATAAGTGACCGACGAGGAAGAAGAAGAACATCACAAAGTGGAAACAAGACAACCAAGAACGGGGAGACACGAAGTTAAACGAGTTGATCTCCGTTGCTACGCCACCTACAGAGTTCAAAGAACCCAAAGGAGCGTGAGTCATGTATTCCGCAGCGCGACGAGCTTGCCAAGGTTGAATGTCGT
>QQTW01000122.1_pt1 | contig 43603 bp, 43 predicted proteins | sample 1904831 | NCBI WGS metagenome assembly QQTW01 (sample SAMN09435610, study PRJNA476489) | Subsurface metagenome, whole genome shotgun sequencing project.
CATTCAGCATTCATCATTTCAAAAGAAATCTGGCATCCAAGGCGATGAACCAACAAACATCTGTGTAGCTACTGATAAGGCTTTTTCTGTAGCTTGTATCTGTCCTGTAAGTTGCAATTGATAGGGCGTAAACAACCCGGTATAGAGCGGTGATAAATCGTTTATTTCTAGCTGTAATTCGCCTTTTCCTCCTTTTGTGACTTCACCGCGTCCATTCGCTACAGTTAAAACAAACCTACCATTATTTTCAGCTAACAAATCGTCTTGAATTTCTAAGTGTAATTCGGCTTCTATTCCTTGGGGATAGCCGCGTTTTTCTAAAGCTTTGCTCACATCAACAATTCGCAGCATCCAGCGTTTTGAATAAGAAATTTTAGCTGTTTGCTCTGGTAGCAGCAATGTTAAAAAATCAACTGTTGAATGATGCCATTGCACCTTTTCAATCTGGGAGCGATGATCCGAAATAAATGTCCAGAAACGTCTCACAGCAGTAGGTGTTAGCAACACCCAATCCCGGATGTAGATCGATCTACTATTATTTTCTGCTGTTTGGCTGAAGATAATGTAACCATGCGGTTGAGTTTCTTTGCCGATTAGATAAGCATAAGTTTGATCGGCATTGGCTGGGGTTTTAATGACTTCTTCCCAAATAAATTGATTTCGTGCCAAATATCCGTTAGTTACTTTTGCCTGTTGCTGATAAAGGTGATGAAACTCATAAGATCGAGCCACAGGCTGAATGGGAAGTGAGCGATCGCTCAAATTAATACTATGTGTTGCCATTTCCCAACTGCAACGACTCCCCGCTTGTTCGTAACCCACTTTGCGATAAAGCCGCTGTGTAGCAGGATAAAGTGCTGAAATTGGTATACCCCGATTGAAGATTTCTTTCAGGGTTTGTCGCAGTAGTTCTAAAGCAGCACCTGAGCCGCGATACTCTGGAGCAATGCCAACGGCTGCAATTCCTGCCATTGGAATGCACTTTGAGCCATACCATTGTCCCATTTGTAGAATTCCCAAACCACCTGCAATCTGCCCCCGATCGCGAATAATGCGGAGGTTTTCTAAGCCAACGCGCCTAGAATAAGCCCCGCTAGTTTCTGGCGACATATTAAAGCACTGCTGATGAATAGCTCCAAGCTTCTGGGCGGATTCAGAGTCGGAAATAGTGCCATATTCAAACAATGTCATGGCAATTTTGGCTTTCTACTTTTATACTACATATGTGTAGTATAGATTGTTAGCTAGCGATCGCTTTCTTATAAAACCACTGCCTGAGAAAACTGTCGCTTCAGTGCGGAAAAAACAGGACACGGAGCGCGATCGTCCAAATTTTCCGGCTTACTCCAAGTAAAAGGCGCTTTTTGGGCGGCAGAGATCCACAGCAACCGTTTGGCGCGAGTCATAGCCACGTAGAGTAAGCGAAACTCTTCAGCAGTTTTTAGCTGTTTTGCCTGTTCCCAGGCTGTTGTCACATCAGGTAAAGGAAATTGTTCGTGAAGTGCAGCGCGAATCTGGGCGCGGGCAACTTCGGAGATAGTAAAATCACCGAGAAAGTGAGCTTGGGGTAGGACTCTGAGATTACCAGGAATGACGTTTTCGTGCAAAAACGGGATAAAAACACAATCCCAATCCAACCCCTTGGCTTTGTGCATGGTGATGATGGTAAGTTGACCAAGACGAGTGTAACGCGCCTCTAACTGTTCGGTTTCTACAGGCTCAAATCTTTCTGAATTTATAATTTCGCTTAAAACGGAAAGAATTGCTGACATGGAATTAGTGCCAGCTATTTGCTGAGAAACTCGTTCTCCCAATTTGTCAGCAGTAGCAAGTTCTGCTTGGTCGTAATTTAAAGTCAAGGCAAGGAAGGAAATTAACTGGTAATGGGGTAACTCCATCCGCGCGCGGAGTAAACTACGACAGAAGTATCTAGCTCTCTTGACTGGTTCTGCCTGCGGCGGGTCTAATGGGCCTGGATAAAGGAATTGTTCTGGTACGCTGGCAAGAGCATTCAAGTCTTGGGTAGGAATTAGCTGGCGCTGCACCAGCACTGCTAAGGCGGCTTTCAAATAATCTGGAGAATGGGGGCGATCGAGAAATTGCAGCAGGGTAAGAATTTCGGCGGGAACGTGAGAGTGGCGATCGCTCTCTGATACTTCATAAATTGGAATATCATGTTCGCGGCAAACAGGTGTAAGTGCTTCTGCTAACCACCTACCTTGGCGATTCTCCCGCACTAAAATCGCTACCCCGATCTCATTTCCAGCTTCAGCAAATAATGAAATTACCCGCTTACCAATTAACTCAACCGTATGGTGAATATCGCGGGGAGTATACAATTCTAGCCCTCCTCCAATTGGATCTGGGTTAGCATCCGGTTGCGGATCGTTCAAATCAACAGGCAGAATTTTCTGAAGACGAAAAGGAAGCTCTGACGGATGAAGGATGAAGGATGAAGGATGAAGTCGATCTTTGTTCATCCTTTTGCTTTCTGCCACGCCAGTTGCTTCAACGCGCTTAACCCGCCTGGCGTACTGGCTCTTCTGCCTTTCATTCACCCATTCGAGGGCAAAGTTAGCAGCTTCAATAATCTTTCTGGTGCTACGACCAGCTCGATCCATTGTTGCTAGCTGTTGTTGTTTGTCGCAGTCTTCACAGAAGCGGCGAAAATAAATCGGATCGGCTGGGGTGAAGGTGGAGTTGATTGCTTGGTTGGGATCGCCAACGCGGATCAAGTTGGGAGGATTTGCTAGATTGTTTGGATCGGTGGCAAGAATTTCTAATAACTTTGTTTGGAGAGGAGAAGAGTCTTGAGCTTCATCTTCAAATACGGCAAACACTTGTCTTTGCTCGTAGGCACGGGCGCTTGGGTTTTCCAACACGCGCAGAGCAGCTAAAATCATGTCGTCGTAGTCGATGAAGTCGCGCGATCGCATCAGTTTTTCATACTGCTCGTATAACCCAGCCGCGATCGCCATAATTTCATACTCGTCTGTGGTTTCTTGAGTTAAATCCCATAGTTTTTGCGGCTGATAACCAGAACTTTTCGCTTCATGGATGACAAGATGAGCCAAAGCAGGCAAAATTTCTGTCCTCAGCACTGATTGCCGCCGCAAGCGCTCTGTTTCTTCGCCGTCAAATTGTCGCCCTTCCAATAATTGGGAATATAGCCTGGGATTGCTAACAATCCACTGCTCTACACAAGTACGGATTAAGCGGTGGCTCTGGTTCGGCGCGATCAATGTCGCAGTATCAAGCGGCAACCCTGATAAATCTGGGTAACGACTAGCAATGTTCAATGCTAAACCATGCAAGGTGTTGACAACAAAACCTCTTAATGGTAACGATAAATCTCTGTGCAGATAGTTGCGAATTTTAGCTTTGATATTGGCAGCAGCTGAGCGGGTAAAGGTGACGACAACGATCGCTTTTTTGGCGTGGAGTTGATGACGAGCGATCGCCAGTGCCGTTGCTGCTGCCATACCTGTAGATTTTCCCGCTCCAGGCACAGCACTAACAGCCAGCGATCCCCCTTGCCAGTCTGCCATTTGTTGTTGTCCCGGTCGCAAACTATTGCGAATTCGCTCCCAAGCAATCAAGGCTGGGGGAGCTGAGGAAGCTGGGGGAGCTGAGGAAGCTGGGGGAGCTGAGGGAGTTGGGGGAGCTGAGGGAGTTGGGGGAGCGGAAGAATTAATCTTTGCTCCTGACTCCTGACTCCTGGCTCCTGACTCCTGACTTCTGACTCCTGACTTCTGACTCCTGACTCCTGACTCCTGACTCCTGACTTCTGACTTTTGGCTTCTGACTCCTATATCTTCATTCATCTATCTGCCAAGAATCTTTACTCAGTTCTTCATCCAGAATTCTTTTTGGACGCAAGACAATAATGATTCGACCCAATATCTTGACATCAGATTCAGTCTCCAACCACTGAAAGTCTATTTGCCCGGAAGAATCGATTGCAAAGTAGCTGTTAGCGTCCCATTCTCGCCCAGATCTGTCTACCACCACCAGAACTTCTTCTGCTTTGTTATTAGTGAGTTGGTTAGGCAAGCGATCGCTTTGGCTCAAAATCGCCACCGGATCTTCAGCACTCAACAAGACTTGCCAACCAGGTAAAGGCACCCAAGCTTGTTCTCCAGCAAACTTCACCATGCGAAACGGTTCAGTTTCCTCGACTAAAGGTACAGCTTGAAGTTCGGCTGGTGTCAGCGGCATTTGCCCCACCACTGGTACAATTCGGGGTAACTCCTCCTCAGATTCCAACCGATAGAAAGGTATTTGGGGAGCTGGACGTTGAGCAACAACAGTAAAATCAGTCAGTAGCTGTTCGATTTGTTTCCTTGCCGTGTCAGAGTGAGCAAATTTCAATCCTTTGGCAATCAAACGCGATCGCTCTTGCAGGTCTGTTTTTTGTCGTGTCAGTTTCCAACACTGATAAGCCACTGCATCGCCTGGATGGTCGGAAAACCCCGCAGGCAAAGTACGGAAGCGAGAAAATTCTTTGATATCTCTAGCCACTTCCTTGGCTGTGTCAGCATCTATTTTGTGTAAGAAAATTAACTCAGCAGCAGCAGCCCTTTCTGCATTAGTGAGCGATCGCAACTGATACAAAATCTCACTGCCTCTTTGGGCAAAGTGCGATCGCACTGCTTCTGATGCTCCTGTCTTTTCTATGGAAGCGTAAACTTGCGATCCTACAATTACCTGATTCTGCTGAATTGGCTCAAAGCCTGTGGCTTCAAAAATTGTCTGGGGATTATAACCTGCTTTTTGTAACTTGGCGATCGCCGTTCCCCACTCCACCCAATTGCCTTGCTTTTGGCGCAGCAATTGCAGCATGGAGTCTATTGTTTCTTGTGAGAGGTCATTGCCAGAATCGATCGGGTTAGGTGGTAGTTCAGTCATAATCTGGGGTGAGGGAAGTATGAAGTATGAAGTGTGTTAGCGCAGCGGCGCGATATTCGCAGTATGAAGTATGTAGAGACGCGATATATCGCGTCTTTCCGGAGAAAGTGTGAAGTGGGAAATTTTAGCCTTTATCCTTCATCCTTCAGCCTTCATCCTTATATCTTTCACTAATTTACCTTGAGCTTCTGTTTTAAGTTATTGATAACTTAGTTTTATTTGGTTTAGGCAATTGCCTGTTCAATTCATCATTTCCCACACCCGTATGACATCCAGCCAAGTCCAGACAATTTTTAACCGTATTGCCCCAGTTTATGACCAGTTAAACGATTGGCTCAGTCTCGGTCAACATCGGATTTGGAAGCAAATGGCAGTAAAGTGGAGCCAAGCAAAACCTGGAGACAATTGTATAGATTTGTGTTGTGGTAGCGGGGATCTGGCATTGCGGCTAGCACGTCAGGTAGGATCTGTGGGTCATGTATACGGAGTGGATTTTTCCTCTGCACTGCTTGCGATCGCACACTCACGCAGCCAACAACAATATCCTCACCCGCCAATTTCTTGGGTAGAAGCAGATGTTCTAGATTTACCCTTTGAGGATAATTATTTTGATGCTGCCACAATGGGCTATGGACTACGCAATGTGACTGATATTCCCCGCAGCCTGAAGGAATTACACCGGGTTCTCAAAAACAGTGCTAAAGCTGCTATTTTAGACTTCCATCGCCCTAACAATTCACAAACAAGAGCTTTTCAACAATGGTATCTAGATAACCTCGTTGTTCCCATTGCCAACTATCTAGGTTTAACAGAAGAATATGCTTACATCAGTCCTAGCCTTGACCGATTTCCCACAGGACAAGAGCAAGTCAACTTAGCCCTTGAAGCTGGCTTTGCTAATGCCACCCATTACCCGATCGCCAGCGGTATGATGGGAATATTGGTCTTAACTAAGTTTTCAGCTTAATGTTTTGACTTTGAATTTTAAAATTCTTAATTCATAATTCATAATTTTTTGTGGATTGGTCTAATCTATCGCTGTATGTCGGCCCCCCTGTAATAGGAGGGATTATTGGCTATTTCACTAACGATTTAGCCATAAAAATGTTATTCCGCCCCTATCGGGCTTATTATTTCGCCGGACGCCAGCTACCGTTCACTCCAGGCTTGATTCCAAGTAACCAGGAACGTCTGGCTAAAAGAGTTTCTGACACGATCATGGGTTCGTTGCTGACACCAGAGGAATTACAAAAACTGGCAAAGCGACTGTTGCAACCAGAGCGCGTCCAAGCTGGAATTCTCTGGCTGCTGCAACTGGCTCTCGATCAGATTCGAGCAGATAAAGAACAAAAAACCGCCAAAATCATAGCGGGTATTCTCCGCGATCTACTGGGGGAATCTTTACCGCGTCTGTTGAAGGTTCTAGCTCGCCGCGAAGATTTTTTGGCAAATCAGATTAACCAAATTTTTGACCAAATATTGCTCGATTTCCAGCTGAGCGAGGAGCAAGCTACTAAACTTGCTGACTGGCTACTGCAAGTAGTGCTACCACCTGATGCGATCAGGCAGCTGATTGTTGACTTTCTCACCGATCGCACAATTCAAATCATAGATGAAGGCTTTCGGGAAAAGGCAAGCGGCACTTACTGGGTAGTTGCTAATTTGTTTGGTCTACGCAATACCCTAACTCGTTTGCGGACATTCTGCTTGGATGAAAGGGAAGCATCTAATACTCGCATCACTGAGTTAATCCAATCTTTGGCGGTACGCGATCGCTTGAAAAGGTGGCTGCAAACTCTCTCATTACAAAACTTGCCTGTTTCGACTGTGCGGCAGTTACGCAAGACAATTAGAGACACTATTCGCAGTTATATACAAACGCGCGGTCTTGAGTTCTTACAGGGATTCAGTGATTCAATTAATTGGGAAGAAACTGCTAGCTTGCTGCTCAATCGTCTGCGCACCTCTGCTGCTGTCAATGCTTCTTTAACAGTTGTGAGTAAAGAATTGGCTTTGATTTTAGAGCGCTATCTAGAGCGAGACTTAGAAAAAATTGTAGCTGAGACAATTCCAATTCTGGCGATCGATCAAGTAATTATTGACCGCGTGAAATCAACATCATCAGCCGATCTCGAAGCTGCAATTGAGGGAATTGTCAAAAATGAATTGCAGGCGATCGTTAATTTAGGCGGTCTTTTGGGCTTTTTCGTAGGTTCGATGCAAACATTGCTGCTACTGCTGCAATTAAGGGGATGAGGGAAAGGATGAAGTGTGAAGTGTTAAGTGGCAAGTGGCGAGTGACTAGATAATTACGAATTACGAATTATCTTCAGCCTTTATCCTTGTTTTGATTCTTGCCTGAGAATAAGCTAAGCATATGATATAATTACGATTCCTTGCTGTTGTAGCAGCCATTTTGTCCATAAGGAGAATATAACCGAACTATGCCCACAGCTTACGAAACAATGTATATTTTGCGCTCCGACCTGGGAGAAGAACAGGTAGACTCTGCGATCGCAAAGTACCAAACTCTGATTCAGGAACAAGGTGCAGAAAAAATTGAAATTCAGCATCGCGGTAAGCGTCGTCTCGCCTATGAAATTCAAAGGCAGAGAGAAGGGGTTTATATTCAAATGAACTATCAAGGGCCGGGAACGCTCGTAGCGCCTCTTGAAAGAGCAATGCGATTGAGCGAAGATGTAATTCGTTACCTGACAATCAAGCAAGACGTTGATGCGCCTGCTGCTGACGTTGAAGCATCGGCAGAGGAATAAAAGTATTATAGGGTGGGCAAAAGCCTACCCTTCTTCTAGTGAAAGCAAGAATTGAAATTTGGTGCAAATCTTCTAAATTAATGGAACTAAAAACTATGCTTTGAGAGTTAAACTGGGCAAAAGTGTTGTCAACACAATGAAGCGGATAGGTTCTCTTGTTTGTCTGGCTTTGATAATGAGAAATAAACTTATACCAAGCAACACCAAGCCAAAACTCATATTAATCAGTATTAATAGTCCGACATAGTCCAAACCCATAGCAACAAAACCTTCAAAATCTCCTTCTTCAATAGAACAAAGCAAAGAGATTATCCATAAAAAAGGAACTAGGTGTAAGTAAGAAATTCCAATGTAGAGTAACTTAACTATTTTCCTGGACAAGGAAAAATACTCCTTACTCTGTGTCAAGACGATAAGATATATTCAAATAGAAACTAAAGTTTTAATGGTGGTAGAGGCGGGGAAGAATATAAAACTGACTTGTTAAAAGACATTTAAATATTAGAGGCACTAAAACAAGTGCGATGAAGTAATTATATTAACTAAGTAAGTATCCAACTATAAATTACCAAAGAACTCAATCTCTGGCTTAAATTACTATCAGTCGTTGCATTTATTAGATTTAATTTGTTAGCAACTATGTCAATTGGGGTATAGTTTAATCCAATTGCTGTCTGCACCACCAGCTACTTATTTAAGTTAGTTCGATTTTGTGAGAGCGAACATTTGTTTCGACCGACTTTTGCTGCTTCCAGCAGCAAAAAGCGCGATCGCGTTTTTTGGAGGTTTAGAGGTTTAGCAGCCAGAGTTATTTATTTGACATTAATATTGCATCAACAATCTGCCGATTTTTGACTTACTAATTATCTCACCCAAAACAACCCTTAGCAATATCATTACCCTACAACTGATACAGGTGCATTCACTGCACTTAGCACGGCATCATAAGTCTCAAAAATCTCAAACACTGAATCAAGTTGAGTTAACTCAAATATTAGCCGTACATGATCTTGTACATTACACAGTACCAAGCGACAACCACTTTTCCGTGCTGCTTTCAATCCTGTCACCAAGGCGACTAAACCTGCGCTATCCATGAAATCAACTTTAGCTAAGTCAATTACCCAAAGATCTTGACGCTGAGGTATCAGCGCAGCTAGCTGTTTTTCCAAGGTTTTACTTCCCTCCAAGTCTAAATGACCTTGAGGTTGAAGCACGATCAGTTGGCATTCTTGTGTACTCATCATAATTTCCGCCGTGTAGTTGAGATCTTGAATAGGAATAATGACAAACCAGCTATAAATACAAATTTCACTTTTAGATTACAACCAGTAAATTTAGCTTCATTGGCTAAGTTTTTAGTTATATCAATCGCAAATTTGGAAAAATTTGTTTCATAAACAGTCTGTGTAAAACACTCTCTCTAAAGTTACAATTAACACACCTAATATTCCTCTACCAAGATGCTGATTTTTATTGTACTGCGCCTTTTTGGTTGAGATAAGCCGAGCCAATAGCAAGTTTAAGCTAGCCTTATACTTTACTTGTAGCTAGCAGTGTTTTCACTGATATTAGCGGCAGATTCTGGAAATTTTACTCGCACTAAAACAGTAGCCACAAAAGAAAAATTTGTATATTCCTATACATTTGTGTTAAATTATGTAATCATTATTGTCAGTAAAATCCCCATACTTTTGCTTCAACTGACTCAATCTAAACACGAGGATCTTAAAATTTCAGTAGTTTCAAGGGTTTTTACCGAATCTTTATTACTATTTGGAGTTTTTATAAAGTTTTTGTAAAGCAGCCACATTCTCCTGTGGAGAAAAGAGAGATCGCCTTGAGCATCGCCATATTCTCTGTAATTGACACATTTTCCAGACACGCGCCAAGATGGAGGAAAATTAAAACTTTGTAAAGGCTGGTCTGGATGTCTCTGGAGTTTTTATCGCTAGAAAAAGTCCAAGAAGTTGCCCATCAATACGGCTACTGGGCAGTTTTTCTGGGAATTTTGCTAGAAAATCTCGGCATTCCCCTTCCTGGTGAAACCGTCACCATAGTAGGAGGGTTTCTGGCTGGCAGTAAGGAACTAAATTACTGGCTTGTGCTTGGTGATGCCATTGCTGGCGCGGTTATCGGTGGTACGTGTGGCTATTGGGTTGGTAGATCCTACGGTTGGTCTTTCATGCAGCGCATCAGTCGCATTTTCCGAATTCCAGAAGAACGGCTGGAGGAAATGAAAGAGCAATTTAGTAAAAACGCCACCAAGGCAGTGTTCTTTGGTCGGTTTATTGCTTTGTTGCGAATTTTCGCCGGCCCTCTAGCTGGAATTGCCCAAATGCCCTTTAGGCAATTCTTCTTGTACAACCTAGCTGGCTCGGCTTTGTGGGCATCAGTAATGGTAACTTTGGCTTTCTTTATCGGACAAATTGTATCCTTAGAACAATTGGTGGCTTGGATTGCTCAATTCGGCGTTGTGGCTTTGATTGTGGCAGTTGCTTGGATAGTCGTACCCTTGTGGTTAGAATCTCGCCAAGTTAAAAAAGTAAGCGGTGAGGATTAGGAAATGATCAAGGCTGAAGGCTGAAGGCTGAAGGCTGAAGGGTCTTCATCATACTTCATACTTCATCCTTCATCCTTCATACTTATCTAGCCCCTAGTTTGTTGCGACCAAATGCGAGTAGGTAGTCCCCAAACGTAAATAAAGCCTTCAGCTGCCTTATGATCGAATTGATCCTCTGCTCCATAGGTAGCAAGGTCAGGCGTGTAGAGCGATTTATCCGATTTGCGTCCTACAATTGTTGCATTGCCTTTAAATAGTTTGATTCGTATGGTTCCAGAAACTCGCTCTTGAGTCTGGCGGATAAAACCATCTAATGCGGCTTTTAGTGGACTGTACCAAAGCCCGTTGTAGATTAACTGGCTGTACGTTTCTTCCACACCACGTTTGTAGTGAGTAACATCTGCTGTCAATGTCAGACTCTCCAAGTCTCGGTGAGCCAGGATTAAAACCAGGATCGCCGGGACTTCATAAATTTCCCGTGATTTAATCCCCACAAGGCGATTTTCTACCATATCAATGCGTCCAACGCCGTGATTTCCGACGATTTGATTGAGTTGCTCGATCAGATCGACGGGAGTTAGTGCCGCGCCATTGAGGCTGGTTGGAATACCTTGCTCGAAGCCAATTTCTACATATTCTGGCTCGTTGGGAGTGTCTGCGATCGCTTTTGTCATTAAATAAATTTCTTCCAACGGTTCCGTCCAAGGATCTTCCAGTGGCCCGGCTTCAATACTGCGACCGAGCAAGTTACGGTCAATACTGTAAGGAGATTTCTTTTTCACTGGTGAAGGAATACCAAAGCGTTCGCCGTAGGCGATCGTTTCCTCGCGGCTCATTCCCCACTCTCGTGCCGGAGCCAGCACTTTTAAATTAGGATTGAGGGCGGCAATAGAAACATCAAAGCGCACTTGGTCGTTGCCTTTTCCCGTACAACCATGAGCTACCGCATCAGCACCGTATTCTTGGGCTGCTTCTACTAACAGTTTGGCAATTAGCGGACGGGCTAAAGCAGTGGAGAGAGGATAACGGTTTTCGTATAGAGTATTCGCCTGAAGCGCTGGGAAAGCATAATCTTTCACAAAGCTTTCTTTTACATCTGCTACCAGGGATTGACTTGCACCAGACTGAAGTGCTTTTTGCCGAATTGGCTCTAGTTCATCACCCTGACCTAAATCTGCTGCTAGGGTAATTACCTCTTGAACGCCCCACTCATGCTTCAAGTAGGGAATGCAGACGGAGGTATCTACTCCTCCAGAATATGCCAGTACAACTTTGTTGGCGCGACCCATCGATTTAATTTGGCAAGAATAACGAGTCAATATTATCTAACGAATTTATCTCTATTCTTGTTAGTAATGGCACAGATTTATTAGAGACACTTAGGTTATGGGCGAGAAATAGTTATAAGTTTTAAGTTTCGAGTTTTGAATTTATACTTAGATTTAAAACTTTGCAGCGCCTCTACCTTGTTCGCTCCTCTCTCCCAATAGGAGATACTAAAGAAGTGGTGTTAAGGGGAGCAGTAGTGTTTTTCAGCGTTGTCATTCCTACCTATAATCGTCTTCCAATTTTACAGAAGTGCTTGAAAGCGCTAGAGAATCAGCGTTTGACTGATGAAAGCGCCATCGAGGGTTATGAAATTGTGTTAGTGGATGATGGATCGACAGATGGCACTTTGGCGTGGTTAGAGAAAAATGCTGCTGTTGTTCCCCATGTGCGATCGCTTTGTCAAAATCATGCTGGGCCTGCTGCTGCTCGTAATCTAGGTGTAGAAGCAGCCAAGGGTGACTTTATTATCTTTATTGATAGCGATCTAGTAGTAACAGAGAATTTCTTGCAAGCACACGCCGAGGGGCTAAGGCAAGGACAATTGACATATGGTAGCGATCGCGTTTTTACCTATGGGCAAGTAATTAACACCTGTAATTTTGATCATCCAACTGCTGAGCCTTACAAAATAACGGATTTTTCTGCTGCTTATTTTGCCACAGGGAATGTGGCGATCGCGCGTCACTGGCTCGAAGACGCTGGACTATTTGATACCCGCTTTCAACTCTATGGCTGGGAAGACTTGGAACTAGGAGTGCGACTGAAACATCTGGGCTTGAAACTGATTAAATGCCCATCTGCCGTTGGCTATCACTGGCACCCACCTTTTACCTTAGAACAAATTCCCAATTTAATTGATAAAGAAATTCAACGCGGTCGCATGGGAGTGCTTTTCTATCAAAAGCACCCTACTTGGGAAGTTCGGATGATGATTCAAATGACTCCTCTGCACCGCCTACTTTGGGGTATTCTCTCTGTTGGTGGACAAGTAAATGAGCGTACCCTAGCCCCTCTTTTAAAATGGCTAATTCACCAAGGCAAGCCCCAGTTAGCTTTAGAAATTGCCCGGATTTTTCTCAACTGGTACAACGTCAAGGGAGTTTACGCAGCTTATGCCCAGATGAGAGAAGGGTGAAAAAAGGATGAACGTAGAAGGATGAGGACTGCTCAGCATAAAGGATAAAGGTAAATTTATACTTCATACTTTCTCTATACAGACGCGATATATCGCGTCTCTAACATAGTACAGACGCGATATATCGCGTCTCTAACATACTTCATACTTCACACTTTATCCTTCCATTTTGTGCTATTCTAGTAGGGTTGTCTAAATTCGCACATCCAGTATTTTCGGGTGTTTCCTTTAAGGGAAATACGCCTGGGTGGAGGATTAACCCGAATTAGGAGTTAAAAAATCTATGCCAGTAGTTTCATTGGCTCAAATGATGGAGTCTGGAGTTCACTTCGGGCATCAAACCCGTCGGTGGAATCCGAAAATGTCTCCTTATATCTACACCTCTCGTAATGGAGTTCACATCATCGATTTGGTGCAGACAGCCCAGTTGATGGATGAAGCTTATAATTACGTGCGGCAAGGCTCAGAACAAGGGAAAAAATTTCTCTTTGTCGGCACAAAACGGCAAGCAGCAGGAATTGTAGCACAAGAAGCGTTGCGTTGTGGCTCTCACTTTGTCAACCAGCGGTGGTTGGGTGGAATGCTCACCAACTGGTCAACAATTAAGACGCGCGTGGATCGGTTGAAAGAATTAGAACGCCGCGAGGAAAGCGGCGCACTGGATTTGCTGCCGAAAAAAGAAGCTTCTGTGCTGCGGCGCGAGTTGGCAAAGCTGCAAAAATACCTGGGCGGCATTAAAACCCTGCGCAAAGTTCCCGATGTGGTCATCATTGTAGACCAACGGCGGGAATATAACGCAGTGCAAGAATGCCAAAAACTGGGAGTGGAAATTGTATCAATGTTAGATACAAACTGCGATCCAGACTTAGTTGATATTCCCATTCCTGCTAATGATGATGCCATTCGCTCGATTAAGCTCATAGTCGGCAAATTAGCGGATGCCATTTATGAAGGTCGTCACGGTCAGCTCGACAACGAAGAAGAGTATGAAGATTACGAGAGTGCCGAGGAAGACATCGATTACGACGGAACCGACTATACTGACGCGATTCCAACTGATGACGAAGAGGAAGAATAATAAATAAGTCTTAAGTCGTAAGTAGGGGCGCACAGATGTGCGCCCGTACATCGTAAGTTATTGTTGTTTCAGTTTTTGAGTGGAGGCAACTAAAATTTTTCCGATTTCGTTTGCTTGTTGGAGTAAAGGATTGAACTTTCTGGGTTCGACTACGCCTGAGTCGATGAGAATTTCTAACCAATATTGCGTTTCTCTAGCTTCTTTAAGGGCAATTTCCATCTTGCTTAAAAAATCTTTGTCTGGCTGTGCAGGCCTAGATTCACGGATATTCACCCGTATAGATATTCCCGAACGCAAAAGTTGTTTGGACAGCTTTCTACAAACTCCTGGCTAGTGGTATAGAAAGGTACAATCTTTTACAATTCTGATAGCAAACTGTTTCGTTTTGTAAGTAATTGGAAGAACCCCACTCATACTTCTACTCAGTGTAGCTGTATTAATTGTAACACTTAGATTCACGACTTACGACTTACGACTTACGACTTACGAATTAGGAGGAGAAGATGGCGGAAATACCTGCAAAAGTTGTCAAAGAGCTACGCGATCGAACTGGCGCTGGCATGATGGATTGCAAAAAAGCACTCCAAGAAAATAGCGGCGAGATAGAAAAAGCTGTTGAATGGCTGCGGCAGAAGGGGCTAGCCTCTGCTGGCAAGAAAGCTGGGCGTGTAGCAGCAGAAGGGCTGGTAGACAGTTATATCCATACTGGTGGTCGCATTGGTGTGCTGGTGGAAGTAAACTGTGAAACAGACTTCGTAGCTCGTAACCAAGCATTTGTAGAGCTGGTAAGAAATATAGCGATGCAAATTGCGGCTTGTCCTAATGTGGAGTATGTCAAGGTAAGCGATATCCCTGCCGAAATTGCCTCTAAGGAAAAGGCAATTGAGATGGGTAAAGATGACTTAGCTGGCAAGCCAGAGAACATTAAAGAGAAAATTGTCTCTGGGCGAATTGACAAACGCCTGAAAGAATTGTCTTTGGTGGATCAGCCTTACATTAAGGATCAAAGCATGACAGTTGAGGAACTGGTGAAGCAGAGCGTAGCTCAATTGGGTGAAAATATCCAAATTCGTCGCTTTGCTCGCTTTGTTCTGGGTGAAGGCATAGAAAAATCGCAAGAAGAAAGCTAAGCCTTAGCGATAGGCAGTGGCTATATGGTACAAAAGCATCAAATCACTGCTATATTTCCAAGACAGGTCAAATGAGCGATCGCTGACCTGTCTTTTTTTTCAGCTGCTATTCTCAAGTATGGGGAGTCAGAAGAGAGCAGGGGGAGCAGAGGAAGCAGAGGGAGAAATGAAGAAGTTTTGAATTGTGTATTCTTTCTAAGTGTGAAATATACTTTTGCCAGCAGTCTATTGCATAACGTCTATACATCAATCCAAAATCTAAAATCCAAAATCTAAAATCTAATATCTAAAATGGTATAAGCCTATGGCAAGGGCAATTGAACAAATTGAGCGGGAGCTGGCGACGCTATCACAAGCAGTTCATGCGATCGCAGCAGAACTTGGCAGCGCTTACACCAGTTATCTCACAGCTTTGGGGCAAGCGACTCGTCAGCAGCTAATTCTGGCAAGTTATCAAGTATGTACCCAAGGGCATCCCAAACAATTTTTGAGTTTATCTGTCAGCCAAAGGCAACATTTGCAGCAAGCTATTCGCAAATTGGGTAAAAATTCAGCCCAGCAATTGCTGGAGCAGCTAGAGACTGAGGAGATGGGGAGCAGAGGAACTGAGGGAGCTGAGGGAGCTGAGGGAGCTGGAGAGGAGAAGGCATCTGCCGCCTCATCCCTAGCTACTCGCCCGACTAACCCAATAGAGCTATTACATTGGCAGCATAATTTGGAAGAAGCGATCGCTCACACCCTCAAAACCCTCTCCCTAGAAGTTAATTGTTTATTTCAGGAAGCCGGAATCTTACCTCAGAAATTGCCAGCACCGCTATTAGAAGCTGCTACGACTGCATCAGAAACCGTTGCTGAGATGGCAGTCGGGCCGCCAAACCTAATGAACTTGCTGATTGAAACTGAAAATCCTTCAGAGGCAGAAGATTCGAGCATGATGCAGCTGTTCGCCATCCAATTGCGGCTATCAGAAATTGAGTTTGCTGATGCTAACGTTAGATCTGCACGTAACCAAATTCGCCAACTGGAAGGTAAAGTACATTTACTGGGACGTGAGTATCAAAAGAAACAGCGTGAACGAATAATTGCCGAGGCAGAAGCTGCATGGCGCTCCAGTTGGTTTGAGGACTAGAGAGAAAAAATTATAAATGATGGATTCTAAATGATGAAACATCAATTCAGCATTCATAATTCATCATTCAACCTGACTGCTATGGAAGACAAAGTACAAACAGAATCACTAGATTGGGTGCGATTGCACAAAGCCCTAGCAGTGGAGGCAGAACGGGGCTTTACAGACCTTGTGGGGAAACAATATCGCTTCAGTGAGTTTCTCTGCTTGAGTTTTGGTAAACCTCCAGTTAATCTACCAACAGATGAGTGCCGCCGTTGGCAAGAAATGGCAGCTAAGTTTGCTAATTATCCCGCTCTAACACTGGAAGAACGGCAACACCTGGTAGCAACAGCTCGGCGATACCTACATACCTCTCAAAAAGTAGCTGACGGGAAAGAAATTCGACAGCAGGGAATGCAGGGGGTTTCTAAAGCAGGGGGAGCAGGGGAGGCAGGGGGAGAAAATCCAATCTTTTATCCAAAATCTAAAATCGTTTCGCCTAAAACAACTCCGATAATTCAGTCTCACTCTGTTGCAGTAAATCAACGGATTGCTCCAAGCTTAGAACAGACATTGACTAGCTTGGCAGAAATTGGGGTTAGAAGGGGGGAATATTTAGCGCGGCTGGGACTGCATACAGTGCGAGACATCCTGTTTTACTACCCCCGCGATCATATTGACTATGCTCGTCAAGTAAACATCGGCGCGTTAGAAGCTGGGGAAACAGTGACACTGGTGGCAACTGTGAAACGTTGTCAGTGTTTCAATAGCCCGCGTAATTCCAAACTGACTATTCTAGAACTGCTACTGAAAGACAATACTGGTCATATCCGGATTAACCGTTTTTTTGCTGGTTCTCGTTTCGCCCATCGCGGTTGGCAAGAACAGCAAAAGCGCAAGTATCCTATTGGCGCAGTGGTGGCTGCGTCGGGTTTGGTGAAACAAAGTAAATATGGTCTAACCCTAGAAGACCCAGAATTAGAAATTTTGGCACATCCGGGAGATACAATTGATTCTCTAACTATCGGTCGAGTAGTACCAATTTATGCGCTAACAGAGGGGGTGGGGGCAGATATGGTGAGAAAGGCGGTAACTGCTGCGCTCCCAGCAATTGCTCACCTTAAAGATCCGCTACCAAAAACTTTGCGAAATCATTACGGGTTGGTAGAGTTGACTGATGCGATCGCAAATATCCATTTTCCCACTGACAGCGCTACTCTGGAACTTGCTCGTCGTCGCTTGGTATTTGATGAGTTTTTCTACTTACAACTAGGATTACTCCAACGTCAGTATAAAGCACGGCAAATAGAAACCAGTGCGGTCTTGACGAGCAAAGGGCAATTAATTGACTCTTTCTATCAACTCCTACCCTTCCAACTCACAGGCGCACAAAAACGGGTAATCAACGAGATTCTCAACGACATACAAAAACCCGCACCGATGAATCGCTTGGTGCAAGGAGATGTCGGTTCTGGTAAAACAGTTGTAGCAGTAGTTGCCATCCTGGCAGCAATTCAGTCGGGATATCAAGCCGCGCTCATGGCTCCTACGGAAGTACTAGCAGAACAGCACTATCGTAAGTTAGTTAGCTGGTTCAATCTCCTGCATTTGCCCGTAGAACTTTTGACAGGTTCAACTACATCTGCTAAAAGAAAACAAATTCATGCTCAACTCGAAACGAGTGAACTACCGCTTTTGGTGGGTACTCATGCCTTAATTCAAGAAAAAGTTAACTTCCAACGCTTGGGTTTAGTTGTAATTGATGAGCAACATCGGTTTGGTGTAGGACAACGCGCCCTTCTTCAGCAAAAAGGCGAATCTCCTCATGTATTAACTATGACAGCCACACCCATTCCCCGCACGTTAGCATTGACAATACACGGGGATTTGGATGTGAGTCAAATCGATGAATTACCCCCTGGACGGCAAAAGATTCAGACAACGGCGCTTTCTAGTAAGGAACGCAGCCACGCCTATGACCTGATTAGCCGCGAAATTGCCTCTGGACGGCAAGCATATATTGTATTGCCTTTGGTGGAAGAATCAGAAAAGCTGGATGTGCGCGCTGCTGTGGAGGAGCATCAACGGTTGCAAGAAAGCATCTTTCCACAATTTCAGGTAGGGTTGTTACACGGTCGCATGAATTCAGCCCAAAAGGATGAGGCGATTAATTTATTTCGTGACAACAAAACCCAAATTCTTGTTTCCACGACTGTAATTGAAGTCGGGGTGGATGTTCCCAATGCTACTGTGATGTTAATTGAAAATGCCGAACGTTTCGGCTTATCTCAGTTGCACCAGCTGCGGGGACGAGTAGGAAGAGGTGCAGATCAATCGTACTGTTTATTAATGAGTGGTGGCAAGACAGAAACTTCTCGTCAACGCCTGAAGGTGTTGGAACAATCCCAGGATGGCTTTTTTATCTCAGAAATGGACATGAGGTTTAGGGGGCCTGGGGAAGTGCTGGGAACTCGTCAATCGGGTTTACCAGATTTTACTTTGGCGAGTTTGGTAGAAGATCAGCAGGTGTTGGAATTAGCGCGAGAAGCGGCGGAAAAGGTGATAGAAAAAGATGCAACTCTGCAACGTTGGTTTTTGATGAAGGCTGAATTGGAGTATCGGTATAACAAATTGATGGGTGGGGCGATTTTGACGTGATTAGTCTTAGACTGCCAACAGCAAATAGCTTGGCGATCGCTGGCCATAGAGATGTATGCGTTTTAATGAGTTTAGTGGTTGTGTTGCAAAAACTTCTTGAGAACAAGTGAAGCGATCGCGCTTAGCACTAATGTTATAGAAGCTTGACAAACCGCTAAGTTGAGGTAGTTAAAGCTAAAGTAATATCCAGCCTCAAGTTGGATAGGGTTCCAATTGCGATTCCCATCTCTGATATTCAGCACGTAGCTGCTTAAGTACATCTGGATATTCTATTTTGAGGTCAACTTGTTCTCTTTCGTCAGTTGCAAGATTGAAAAGATATTCATCTTCTCCTTGTTTGACATACTTCCAATCTCCCCTACGGACTGCACCTTGCAGAACTGGTGGTGGCAAAACCGGCGAAACTGAACCCTTATAGCGCCAGAAAAGCTTCCGAGGATAAACAGATTTTTCACCTTTGAGGATGGGGAGCAAATTCCGACCATCAAGTGGGTAATTCCGTTCTGGCTCGGTCTTTGTTGCAGCTAGAATCGTGGCTGCTAAGTCCAATGTAATTATTGCTTGTTCGCTGACTTGGTTAGGTTGAATGACTCCTGGCCAGCGAACAAGAGTAGGGACTCGTATACCCCCTTCATATACGCTACCCTTCTTACCTTTGAAGGAATCAAAGTTGGAGAACTTCTCACCTCCATTGTCACTGGCAAAGATGACTAAGGTATTCTCAGCAAGTTTGGCATCACTTAAAGCTTGCAGTACTTTGCCAACTCCATCATCGAGACTCTTAATTACTGCGGCATAAGATTGGGTTGTACCTGTATCGATCCAGTTTGAAAAACTATCTTTACCTCTCAATGCATTGCTGACATCTTCATCACTTGGGCCTTCTCAGGGCCAATGTGGTGTCGTGTGATGCAGGCTAAGATAGAACGGGCGGTTGCGGGGTCTTTTAATAAACTCAATAGCACGTTCTGTAAATAAATCTGTGATCTAGCCAATTTCCTCTACTGGTACTTCAGCTTCCCAGAGGTCTGGTTCTCCATCCGCGTCTACGTGCCTGAAGTAGTCAATTGCACCACTCAAGTTGCCAAAGAATTCATCAAATCCACTTTTCAAAGGGCTGTATTTGGGAAGATAACCACAGTGCCATTTACCGACTAACGCGGTGTCATAACCATTGGCTTTCAAGAGGGAAGCGATTGTTGGATGTTCTGGAGGCAGTCCTACACTATCGCCTACTTGCTTAAAGTTACTTAAAGGCTCTCAAACACCGACCGGAAGTTGCCCCGGATAACGACCTGTAAAGAAGCCGATTCGCGTTGGCGTGCATACAGGGGAAGCAGCATAGGCATTGGTGAATCGTATCCCTTCCGTTGCTAAATTATCTAGATTAGGTGTTTCATAGTTTGGCTGTCCGTAAATACTGAGATCGCCCCAACCGAGGTCATCAGCCAAAATGAACAACACATTCGGAGGCTGTGGAGTTGCAGAAACGGCAGAAAGCATCTTCGATCCACTTGCAAGGAGCGTACCCGCAACTGTAGCACCTAGAAATTCACGACGACTCAATGCTCCTAACTTGCGTTTTTTCATATATTTATTGCTGCTAGCCTAATTTACTATTAAACTACGGTAAATCAATCAAGTTAGAGTAGTTTAATTTGTAGTGCGATTATTGCACACCAGGTATCAGCAAAGCAAGCATTCAAAATACGTTTTGAACCCCTATTGAGTAGTTATAGAATTAACCTCTAGAGGGGGAAATGTGCTTAGGGGCAATTAAATCAGCAAATTTTTCTCAGGCGTACATACTCTAATTTGACTAGGAGTAATGATTAAATCTAATTGGAAACTTTCTTTATCCTTCCTCAGCTTTTTCAAGCAGCTACTTATTGCTCATTGGCGTTCTCTGCTGATACTATTTATCGGGGTCTATTTACCTTTGCAAGTCTTTGGACTGCTTGCAGTTGAAGTATGGGAAGATAAAGGTGGCTTCCCTTGGGATATATCGATTCTGTTGGCAGTTCACTCGATCGCAAAGGTGCAACTGAATGTTTTTGCAGCGACACTAACTAAGTTGGGGTCTTTTTGGGCTGCGTTACCTATCGTCAGTGCGATCGCGTTAATATTATTGCTCAAAAGAAAGTGGCGATCGCTAACGTATTTACTCACTACTGTAATCGGAAGCACCATCATCAACCGCACAGCAAAAGAAATAATGCACCGAGTGCGTCCTCAACTGTGGGAGTCACCGAGTCCTGAGTTTGATTATGCATTTCCCAGCGGTCATGCAATGACGAGTATGACGCTGGTCGCAGCTTTGGTAATTTTAACTTGGGGTAGCGTTTGGTGCTGGCTAGTCCTAATCGGCGGTAGTTTGTTCGTAGTTGCAATTGGCTGGACGCGGCTGTACTTGGGAGTTCACTTTCCCAGTGATATTTTGGCAGGGTGGATGATTTCGATCTCCTGGGCTATTGGAGTTAGCTTGTCGATTCGACCGCATTTAACTAAAGCGATCGCGCTTGATGAAAATCGATCTGATGAAACTGCATTATTGCCCGAAGAAACACAAGCATTAAGTGAAAATTGAATTAGCCTGAATTTGGTTAATAGTTAATAGTTGATAGCATTATTCAACTCCCAATTCTGCGACTAATTGCTACTCCAGTTGCACGGGTGGTATTTTCCGTGTAAGTTTTCCTTCGGCAGCGAGATTTTTTCTACGTTTCTATCACTTCGTTTATACTGGCTAGGCTAATTTACGGATTGATTGAAGCTTATTTCTAATTTAGACACGACTTACTCAGTCTTGCACTAGACTTTTACTCTATTTTAAGAGTAAAATACGGTAAGTTGGGCGGAATAGTGTATTTATTAACAGAAAGATGGAAACTAATAAAGTCAGTGAGAAGTTGAGCATAGCAGCACAAGCAACCTCTGAGCAGTTACCGCAGTCTACCAATTGGAGTTTTCTGGAAGTACGGTTGAAAAAACTTAGAGGCGGGTTCTTTTTGGTAATTGGATATTTGCTGTCACCACTATGTTGGTGGAACGACATATTTTTTAATCTGCCAATTTCTTATTGTTTTGGGTATATCTGTAGTTTGCTTTCGCCAAATTTACTCTTTCCTGGCTTAATCGTAGGGTATTGGTTCTCTAACGTTGCTGGAATTCTCTTGATGCAAGTTGGGGCTGTAGATATGTTTAAACAATCTAAAGAGCGTAACTTTAAAAAAGAGTTGTTGATGGGTTTAGCCACTTCCACTGTTTACACTCTGGCAATTATGGCATTGATACACTTTAAGATTCTCCACACTCCTGACTTATTTTCTGGTGGTTAGAGTTACTAATAACGAACTGCATCAGCCGAAGGCGAAGCGAAGCGTTAGAGGCAAAGAGCGCGAAGAAAAGAAAGGGTTTCATAAATTATTCATGACTGCTATGGTTAATAGCTAATAGTCGAGCGCTATTAATTATTAACTATTAACAAAAATTTAATCAGCCTTGACGATTTGACTCATATCGAATAATTTGAATCCATTATTACCTACAATTTTTGGTAGTTTTCCATTCCATTTTTCTATTGCTTGCTTTTGCAGGAGTTCTGAAGTCAAAGTTTCACGTAATAACCTTTGTGCCTCTGCCTCTCCTGCGGCTAAGTTTACCTTTGCCTCTGCTTCTTTTATGGCTTTCTGCGCTACAAAATCGGCTTGTTTTGCTTCTTGTTCGGCAATTTGTTTCGCTTCTACCGCCTCATCGAAGCGTTCTGAGAAATGGACGTGAACTAGAGAAATATCATCAACTGTAATATGATAATTAACTAGTCTTGTAGTTAATAAATCGTCTACCCCTGCTTTCACTTCTCCTCGTTTGGTTATCAGTTCTTCAGCCGTATACTGAGCCATAACTGCCTTTAGCACTTCTTCAATTGCTGGATTAATAATCCGTTCTACGACATCGTTCTCGTTGCCAATTTGTTGAAAAATGGCATTTGCTTCTTCTGGGATAATATGCCAATTGAGAGCTACATCAGCGAACACATCCTGAAGATCTTTTGAGGATGCTTCAGCAGAAATTTCCTGCTTTTGAACTCTTACGCTTAACTTTTTTACTGTATTGACTATGGGAATAATTAGGTGAATTCCTTCGCCTAGTATTCTGTCTTGTACTTTACCAAACTTCATCAACACCCCTCGTTCGCCAGCGTTTACGATCGCACAGGGCGTGAAGATGATCGCTATCAGCAACAAAAGTACAGTCGTTTTAGTGACTTTGTTAAGGCCCTTATTTATTGTCATCGCCGATCTGAAAATAGCAATTTCCTCTAAACGCACCGCTGTGAAGACAATTTACTGCTTGTTCTTCGCTCGGTGGAAGCTATAAAAAAGCGATCGCGATCGTACCAGGAAAGACGTAGCACTGCTACACCAACTACCATTTACTCAGGTACAAGCGGATTCATTGGATTGAGGGGAGCCGTAAAGACATAATAGATCACCCCAGCTCCCAAAACGAGTACGGCGAGGCTGAAGAGAATTACCCAACGGTCTGCTGGTTCATAGTTATCTGAATCGATGTCGAAGCGGACAGCGAAGTAGTGCTGGGTTGAGAGTAACACTGTCAATAGACCAATCAGAGAAAAAAGTAAACCTAACTTCCAGCCATTACCAGGCTGATGTATCAGTGGTGGGTGGAAGGCACGCAGACGGACGATGACAACGCCAAACCCCATTAAAGCGATCGCTGTTCGCATCCATGCTAAATAAGTACGTTCATTCGCTAGATGATCCCGCACCCGCGATGAATCTCTTCGTTTTGGTTGTTCTGCCCCTGCCTTTGCGGATTTGAAGAATATCTGCATTGATATATCTTTGATATCTTTTCAGTAGTTTAGAAACCCAATTCAAACTAACCGTCCACCAGGATGTCTACTTTCTCCCGCTAGGCTGTAACGTATTGCCCAAAAGATTTAGCTCGTTTGGGTTTAACGTAGACTAGCTGTTGTGGCTGAATCTTGAGTTGGTCAAATTTTTCTCTAGTCAAAACAGCTTTGAAGGATTGACCGTCTTCCAAGACTAATTCGACTTCAATTTCCCAACCGAGATGAACAACCCGGCTAACTATGGCAGTAGCCTTGCTTTCGTTAGGGTTGGTGTCAACTATAACATCATGGGGACGAAGGAAAACTTCAGCGGAGGCAGCATCAAATCGGTTGTCTTGGAACAGTGTGGCTGTTCGGGGCAAGACATTTACTGGGCCAATGAAACTCATTACGAAAGGCGTAGCAGGGCGATCGTAGATTTCGGCAGCGCTGCCCACTTGTTCGACTCGACCTTTATTCATGACAACAATTTCGTCGGAGACTTCCATCGCTTCTTCTTGGTCGTGGGTCACTAAAACAGCAGTCACACCCACTTCGTCATGCAGACGGCGTAACCAAGTCCGCAGTTCTTTCCTTACTTTGGCATCCAACGCCCCAAACGGTTCATCTAGCAGCAACACCTGCGGTTCAACAGCTAGCGCCCGCGCCAGTGCTACCCTTTGACGCTGACCGCCTGAGAGTTGCGAAGGGTAGCGATCGCCCAACCCAGCCAATTGAATAAGTTCCAGCAGTTCCTCCACCCGCGCCTTGCTTCTCTTTTGAGATGCTTTGCGAATCTTCAGACCAAAGGCGATGTTCTCACGAATGGTCAGATGTTTAAACAGAGCGTAATGCTGGAATACGAATCCGATTTTGCGGTCTTGAACGCTTTTATAAGTAGCATCCTCGCCTGAGATCCAGATTTTGCCACTATCCGGCGGTTCCAATCCCGCGATCGCTCGCAACAAAGTTGATTTGCCAGAACCCGATGGTCCCAACAAAGAAACTAGAGAGCCTTTCCTAATTTCTAAGTTGATATTGTCAAGCGCTTTGAAGCTGCCAAAATTCTTGGATACGTTCTCAACCAAAATTTCCATGTGTGCCGCTCTAGATAAGAAAACTTCACAGTACGTCAGAATGAGTAACCATTACAGATGGTTATAAAACTACATATTTGTCTATTCCGTCACCAGATTTGTAGTATACTACGGTTTATCGCTCAAAATACAGTACTTTAAATAAAAAAAGTTTTGCAACAATTTTACTCCCTAAAGATGCGCTAGCCTCTGTGCCAAAAGCATATGTCGTTATAGGAGATTTAACTAATATGTAGTTTTGGAATATTTAATCTTATATTATTAGTCGTAAAATCCTACGCATAAGTAAATTGTGATTTTAGAACAATTGGCATCAAGTTCAGAGGTAATTAGTGTAGTACCAACTACTAATCCAATAAAAATTAAACCATTAAATCGGACTATTTTGAGTATGATTTACTACTAATTGACTTGTAGGATTTTATAAATGATTGTGTGAAGACAAAAAGGAGGATAGTTTGTACCACATAGATATATTAGATGGCTTTCTTACTGCACCAAAAACCCTCCAGAATTTTTCCAGCTTTATCTCAATTAAGCTCACCCACGTAGTTTAATGAATTGGTTACTTTTAGCTCTTATTGGACTAGTTTGTGGAGTTCTTTCTGGGTTTTTAGGCATTGGTGGCGGCACAGTTTTGGTTCCCCTGCTAGTTACTTTGGGGTATACACCGATTCACGCCACAGCAACTAGCAGTCTGGTGGTAGCAATCACAGCGCTTTCTGGTAGCGTGCAAAACTGGCGCATGGGTTACTTCAGCGTCAAGCGGGTGTTGTTTCTGGGGTTGCCTGCTTTGGTGACAGCTCAATTGGGCGTATATCTAGCCAGTCGAATTGATTCTCACACGCTGCTGACTGCTTTTGGATTTTTGCTCCTGGTTAATATTTATCTAGTTGAATTCCGTCAGCGGCTAACGGCTGGTATGCAGCGACAAAAGCAAACGTCAAAATTTAAAACTCTTATTTCTACAATCAAAGAATCTAGAGAACATATCCTACTTGCAGGTTCATTGACTATAGCTAACGGTGCGATTATTTGGGTACAACTAATACTTTTCGACAGACCAATCGAAGCAGTATTTGAAACAAGTTTAGGTGTCATTATTAATCCCGTTATGCTAGTTGCGTTTGGAACGTTGCTACTGTTGATTGTTTATATATTTGAATCACTTGATATTTTATATTTAGCTAAAGAGCTTCAAACTTCAACAAATAGCAACAAGCAAGTGCGATCGCAACCACCAAAATTTAATACTGTTGTTGCCAAAATCATTACTGGCGGTATTGCTGGCATTCTCACAGGTTTGTTTGGTATAGGTGGCGGTGCAATTCTGGTACCGCTGCAAATCTTACTACTTAATGAATCGCTGAAAGTAGCAATTCAAACAAGTTTAGGTGTGATTATTCTCACTGCAATCTCGGCTTGTATCGGACACACATTAAGCGGTAATGTCTTATTTGCAGAAGGTATAATTTTGGGAGGTGGTGGTCTTTTAGGAGCGCAGTTTAGTACTCGATATTTGCCTAAAATTCCAGAGAAAGTTGTGAGTTTAGTTTTTCGGGCAATGCTGATATGTTTATCTATTTATATGGGGTTTCTAGTTTATGGGATGAATTGGTCAACGCCTAAGCACTGATATCGTCTCTAGTTAAATAGAGCAACTCTAATTTATTTGTGAATTTTTCATGCTGTTTGTTATTTGTTGTTTTTAAACTCTCAACATTTGTTCAAAGGCGATTGAGAGCCGAGTTTGAAATCGCTGCCGATGCTTCAGCTTCCAAACGGGTTGGACGATTTCAAAAGCCACATTAGAGCTTTCTGTGCTATCTATGATTTGAATTGAACGTAGCGTATCAAGCTGTATTTCTTTAGTCACCATCAATTCTGGAATAGCAGCAGCACCAACACCACTCTCGACTACTGCCTTCACCATTTCGCTACTATTGAGAACTAAAATTACATTCAACTCACTCGGATCGATTCCCCATTTTTGCAACGATTGCTCAAACATTTGCTGCGCTCCAGAGCCAGACTCTCGCATTACCCAGGCGGTTGTTGGAAGTTCCGCTAAGGTAATCTCTGCCCTCTCAAACCAAGGGTGAGATTTGCCAACCACAATTTGAAGGGGATCGCTTCCTACAACTTCTTGCTCTAGACAATTCTTTAGAGATTGTTTGACTTCTCCGGTCACTAAGCCTAAGTCAAATATTCCCGTTGCCGTTCCTTCACAAATCTCTTCAGCATTGCCAAGAGTACAATTAACAAAGATGCCGGGATATTGGCGCTTAAAAGAGCTAATCTTATCAGGTAGCCAGTAGTTACCAATAGTCAAACTGGTTCCTAATTTCAACTCACCGCGTTGCAGATTGTTCAATTCCCTTAGCCCCCGCTCTGTCATAGTCACAGAGTCAAGAATCTTCTGCGCTTCTACTTGTAGCAACTTCCCAGCATCAGCGATTTCGATCCGGCGACCAACCCGATGGAACAGCTTCACTCCATATTCCTCCTCTAAGTTTTGGATCGCCGAACTGACAGCTGGTTGAGTAATATAAAGCGCTTCCGCTGCATGGGTAAAGTGCAGATGTTCCACCACAGCCAGAAAAATTCGCAACTGGTCAAGCGTCATTCCCGCCATTTAAGATCGCCTCAAAGCTTAAGTGTGGGAGATTAGATCGGATTTATTTATTTGCATATTGTTTTTCTGTCAATGCGTAAATCCTAGGTGTTAGTAAAACTAAACTACTGGGCAAAGTAAAAGCAGTGTCAACAGTAGAGTAAGATATGCTTTTTCCTGACAGTATTAGCACAGAAGATTTATCAGAGCTACTGAGTATTAAAGCAGCGCCCGATCTTAAACTTGAGCAGAAGGAACGCATGGTCTACGAGTGGGCTAAGGGACTTCAGGCTAGAAAGATTGAGGGGGAGAAAAAACACAAACGTAGCCAGCACCATAGACGAAACATCTACTGGTGGATGTAGCCTCTATTTGTCTTCACCCTAAATTTTCTGCGAATGGTTCCTTTACCTGCTTTAGCAACCAATAAATATTATTTATTGTTTTGAACAATAAAAACATTTGCAGTTATTGTCTTGACTGTTTATCTTGAAAGTAATCTAGAGTGCCGTTTAATTTCAGTCACCTCGATCAGGAGGAAACAATGGGACAAACCGTTCAAATAGACAAAAACCAATTTCTCTACCCAAGCGATCGCTACTACGGACAATTCAGACCAGAAAATCTAGTATTCAGTGCTAACCTGCAAGAATTTACTCAAAGGGCTAGCTACATCTACAACTTACAAAATGGTGGTAAGCTCAACCCGGAAGAGGCTTACAACCGAATTGAGGCTCTTTGGAAACAACTCGAACAAAGCAAAAAGCAACTGGGAATTGGCGAAAATCCCTTTGGTAACAAAGAAGCACACTAGCTACATTAAGTTTCCTCATGCCTTGCTAGCAACCTGAGACTGAATTTTGTCAAAAGTTGCCCCGTTAGCAAAGAACTTCTTCTCGATAGCATCCCAGCCCCCTAAATCTAGAGCAGTGAACAGAGTTTGGATTTGAGGATAATTCTTAGCTACTTCTGCTACCACATTGGGATTAACGGGACGATATCCTAAGAGCGCAAATTCTTGTTCAGCTTCTGCTGAGTAAAGAAAATCGACAAATGCTTCTGCAACTTCTCTGGTGTTGTGCTTGTCAACGTTTTTATCCACAACAGCAACAGGATTGTCGATGGAAATATTAACATCAGGGATCGTATAAGGCAGTTTCTGACCATTTTGTCCAGCCAGAATTACCTCATTTTCGTAGTTGATTAAGACATCTCCCTGGCCTTGTTTGAAAAATAGATCGCTAGCCTCACGCGCATCTTTTGTTAGCACGGGAGCATTTTTATAGACTTTGGTGGTATAGTCTAGCGCTTGACGCTCCTCACCCCCTGTTTGAGTCACCGATCCCCAAAAAGCCAAGAATTCCCAAATCGCAATACCAGAAGTTTTGGGGTTAGCCGCAACAAGCTTCACGTCATCTTTTGCCAAGTCTGTCCAAGTTTTGATACCTTTGGGATTGCCAGGGCGGGTGACAATAGCCGCCACAGATCGGGTGACAACGCTACCTTTGGGAGCTTCTAATTCCCAGCCCGATTCAATCAAACCTGCTTGCTGAATTCTATTGATATCAAGACCGAGTGCTAGATGTACTACATCTGCTTCTATTGAACCTTCAATTACTGCACGGGCTTGAGAACCAGAGCCACCATAACTAGTCTCGAAAGTGACTTTTTGGTCATGTTCTTTCTGCCACTTTTCAACGAATTTGGGAATGATGCGATCGTGAGCTGCTTTAGTAACCGAGTAGGAAACTAACCTGAGCTTGACATCAGGTTTAGCAGCCAAGCTGCTTTCACAGGCAGCCATCGCCACACTCAAGCTAACTCCTAGCAAAAATAGACAGGCAAAGCTCCACAAAGAACGTCGGTTCAACCAACTTCCTATCGGTCGATACCACTGCCTAATAGCCTGCAAAGTTTTAACAAGATAAGTCTGTTGCATCATCAAGTGCATTTTCTCAAGCCCCAGCATCAAAGGTATGGGGATGACTGTTTGAATTTTTGATTGTGAATTTCCAGCAGCGACCTGATTCAACCAAACCGACCGCTAATATACTCCTTAGCTTCTTGGGTACTAGGAGAATCGAAAATTTGCTCGGTAGGACTGAACTCGACTAATCTTCCTCGGCGTTTGCCACTGCGATCTGTTTCAGTGTTGAAGAATGCAGTCAAATCTGATATGCGCGAGGCTTGCTGCATATTGTGGGTTACAACAATGATGGTGTATTGTTCCTTGAGTTCAAGACAAAGTTCTTCAACCTGCTTCGTTGAAATTGGATCGAGGGCAGAACACGGTTCATCCATCAGAATCACATCTGGCTTCATGGCGATCGCTCGTGCAATGCAAAGCCGCTGCTGCTGTCCTCCAGATAAATCAGTACCCTTTCCTTTCAGCTTGTCTTTCACCTCATCCCAAATCGCAGCTCGCCGCAGCGATTGCTCTACCAGTTCGTCCATATTCCCCTTATAACCATTGGTTCGCGGGCCAAAGGCAATGTTTTCATAGATTGACTTGGGAAAAGGATTCGGTCGCTGAAATACCATCCCGACTTGACGACGGACTTTCACCGGATTGATCTTGGCACCATAAATGTTTTTTCCCTGGTAATCAATCCTGCCCTCAACCCTAGCTCCGGGAATTAAATCGTTCATGCGGTTGAAGCAACGTAGGAGGGTGCTTTTGCCACATCCTGAAGGGCCAATAAAAGCGACGATCTGTCTTTCAGGAATCTCCACATTGACTTCCTGAAGTGCCATAAAATCACCGTAGTAAACCTTGACACCTCTAACTTCAAAAGCTGTTGTATTCAGTGTGGCTATATTGTTGGAGGGCATATGTGTATTTTTCTAATGTTCTATTACAGTTGAAACATTTGCCGAGCTATAGCAATCCGCGCCGTCAGAGTAAAATTCTCTTTCTAACTCTTAACTCTGTGAACTCTGTGACTCTGTGGTTGGTTAAAAAATCACATCACAAATCAAATAGGATCGCGCTTATTAGCTATTAGCTATTAGCTTCCAAATTACTTAAGTAATGAAAAGCGATTTCGGAAGTAGATTGCTATGCCATTGAGAACCAAAACTACAAACAACAAAACAATAATTGTCGCCGCTGCTGCGTTAGCAAAACCTGGCTCAGGACGAGTGATGTAGCTGTAAATCTGGATCGGTAAAGCCATAAACCGCTGAAACAGACCAGGATCGAATGTGAGAAAACTCACGGCTCCAATTACAAGTAGACAAGCCGCATCACCAATTGCCCGCGATATTGAAAGAATTACCCCGGTTAAAATTCCAGGAACGGCATAAGGTAAGACGTGATTCCACACTGTCTGCCATTTAGTTGTTCCTAAGCCATAGGAAGCTTCTTTTAGGGAATTAGGAACAGATCGAATTGCCTCTCTGGCAGTCACAATAATTATTGGTAAAGACAGCAAGGACAAAGTTAACGCGCCAGTTATCAAAGATGGGCCAAAGCCCAAAAGATAATAGAAAACTCCTAACCCTAGTAGCCCGTAGACAATTGAGGGAACTCCTGCCAAGTTGGCAATGTTAATCTCAATAACATCTGTCCACCAAGCTTTTGGTGCATATTCTTCGAGATACAAAGCCGCTCCTACGCCGATGGGGACAGCAACTAACATCACTAGTATCCCTAGTAAAATGCTGCCAAAAATAGCAGGGCGAATACCACCTTTATCAGGAAATCGAGAAGGAGTCTCAATAAAAAAATCAAGTGTCAACAGTCTGCCTAACCCATCTTTAAAAACATCAAAGAGTATGAGGGCAAGAACTACTAAGCCAATACTAAGACCAATTAAAAAGAGAATTTCAAAGATTTTACCAATTTTTTCTCTTTTCTCTACCTGCGGATCGAACTCCTGAGATCTTTCTTGAAAGTCGTTTTGGTAAAAAGAACTAGCCATGACTATTATTAATACTTTTCTTTATAGCGATTAGAAATCCAATGACTGACAATGTTTAAAGTTAGAGTGATTAAGAACAGAACGGCTCCCACCGCATATAAGGTGTTGTAATTAAGACTGCCACGAGGGCTATCTCCTCCTGAAATTTGAGCCATATAAGCCGTCATTGTTTCCACTGTTTGAAACGGATTAATACTTAGTCGCGGCTGTTGCCCAGCAGCAATTACAACAATCATCGTTTCACCAACAGCTCTAGAAATGCCGAGAATAATTGAGGCAACAATTCCAGAAAGAGCAGCAGGGAAGATAATTTTGGTGATGACTTCCAGTTTTGTTACTCCCATTGCATACGCTCCTTCGCGTAAAGAGCGAGGAACAGATTGCAAGGCATCTAAGCTAATGGAGCCAACTGTAGGCATAACCATGATCCCCGTCAGTAGCCCAGCACTCAAGGCATTGAAAATTTCTAAAGGCAGAAAATTGCGTAGAACAGGGGTAACAAATAACAGAGCAAAGTAACCAAAAACAACTGTAGGCACTCCTGCCAGCAGTTCTACAGATGGGCGTAAAATACCTGCTACCTTAGGTGAAGCATATTCGCTTAAGTAAATAGCAGAAGATAAACCCAGAGGAATGGCAACGAACATGGCAATTGTTGTCGTCAGGAGAGTACCATTAATCAAAGGCCAAATTCCAAAGTGTTTTTCGGCGAATAATGGTGTCCACTGGGTATCGAGAAAGAAATCCGCAAATGAAACTTTTTGAAAAAACTCAAATGTCACCCGGAAGATAATAAAAACAATCCCAAAAGTCGTGAAGACGGAAACTAAAGCGCAACAAAATAAAAGCGCTGCGATAATTTTTTCTTGGATATCTTCGCCTGCTTGTTTTTCGAGTTATAGCCTATTTTCTCGCTCAAATTGCTCTTGAAAATTTCTGTTTTGCATAGCAACTAAAAAGCCGTTGAGGAGCGTGTTAGTAATTAAAATTGATGTAGAGACGTGATACATCACGTCTGAAATACCCTAAAGAAGGTTGGCGATCGGCTCACCAGGTTTTGCATCTTTGAATTTAGAACCTGTTTCACCAGAGGCTAGTTTTTGCTTGATCTTGGGGTAAGCTTCATCGGGTAGTGCCACATAACCAACTTGATCGACCCATTTCCAAGAATTATCTAAATAGAAATTAACAAACTCTTTTACCGCTGGTTCGTCCAGAGACTTCTTGCTGACATAGATAAAGAGGGGACGAGACAAGGGTAAATAAACATTTTTCACAACATTGTCTAAAGGAACTGGCTTTTCACACTTTCCTTTTGGACTTTGCACAGCAACCAGGTTCAGCTTGTCTTGGTTTGCCAGATAGTAAGATATTCCAACATAACCTAGAGCATTCGGATCGCCTATAACCCCTTGAACAAGGACGTTTTGATTGTGACTTGGAGTATAGTCTGTGCGGCTATTTTTGGCTTTACCAGTGACAGCTTGCGTGAAATAATCAAATGTTCCCGTGTCAGAAGCTGGGGCATAAAGCTTTAGCGGTTGGTTGGGAAACTTTGAATTAACTTGATTCCAGTGGGTTACTTTGTTAGTTGATTTGGAGTTCCAAATCTTGTTGAATTCCTTAATGGTCAAACATTTCGTAAAGTCATTTTTACGATTAGCAATGACAGCAATTCCATCTAGAGCAATAGGCAGTTCTACAACCTCAATGGCCTTCTTTTTACAAGTTTCGATTTCTTCATCTTTAATGGCACGTGAAGCACCAACGACATCAATATCACCATTACAAAACTTACTTATACCACCGCCAGTGCCACTGGAAGCAACGCTAACTTGAGCATCAGGTTTAGCCTTTTGAAATTCTTCTGCAACTGCTTGATGGATAGGAAAACCTACAGCTCCACCATCAACGCTCACCTCGTTTTTCTTCTCCTCTGCCCTATTGCCACAAGCAGTTACACCGCAGGTAAGAACTATCAGAGATGTCAGTATAAGACGATACTTTAATCGGCTATCAAAGGGCATTGTAATTAGTTGAAAATGCTTGCTTAAATTTAATCTACTTAAAATCGGTAGGATTACCGTTCTAAAAAATTATAAAGTTTAAAACAGAGGAAAAATATTAAGTTATGTAAATTATTTACCAGCACAAGAAAGGGTGTTGAGATACAAAACAGATAAGTAACTGGTTTTCGGGGAAATATTATTAGCTATGCTGTTTCAGCAAGAAACCTGAAACGTTTGATGCCTCAGAAAAATGACGGCTCAAACTGCAATCTGCGGGGCAATACAAACACTTTCAGGTCTTTATGGCAACTGATCGCACAATTATAGAAGCGATCGCAAGAACTCTTGCGATCGCTTTAAATCAGATTATACGGAATATTACATCCAGCATCTATGCTAAGCACTTTTAATCACTGAGCCGTTATTCCTTCGGGTCTTATTACTCCTTCCAAATCAGCCCCTTGTAGATTTGCTCCCTGTATGTTCGCTGCTGTTAGATTTGTCTTCTCCAAGCTAGCCTCTCGTAGGTTTGCCCCTTGCAGGTTTGTGCCTTGCAGGTTTGCCTTTTCTAAGTCTGCATCAAATAGGTTTGCTCTTTCCAGGTTTGCTCCCGCTATATTTGTCTTGCCTAAATCTGCTCCCTGTAAGTTTGCCGCTTGCAGGTTGGTTTGCTGTAAATTTGCTCTCTCTAAGTCTGCACCTGACAAATTCGCCCCTTGCAAGTTTGCCGCTTGTAAGTTTGCGTCCTTTAGGTTTGCCTCACTCAGATTACATCCAACACATTCTTTAGTTTCTAGTAAACGTCTAACGTTTGCTGTTACAGATTCTGTGGGCGATGCTACCGGAGTTATTACTGGAGCAGATGTAGATTCACTCGGTAAGGATGGCGTTAGCGTTCGAGCTATGGCGCTGGGCTGGTTGAGTAGAGAAAATCCCGCTACAAATGCTAGAAATACCGCAGTTACGAGCCAGTTAGTTAATTTTTTTGAAATTGATTGATTCATTAGTTCCTCCTGATCGTGATTCGTAGTTAAACCAACAAATTGCTCAAGCGGGATATTTATCTATTGGCTGTAGCATTCTCAATTAACTGGTAGTTGGGCTTTAGCTAGAATTTCAATGCCCTCGGCTTAATTTCACTTTAGGAAACCTCTTTAATAAAAGCAAATATTATTGTTTTTTAAATTGATAAATCTAATTTATTAATTTCTGGGAGCGAAGGCTAGTAAGTTAGTCAGTTAGCATTGGCATTGCTATAGCAATCCTATTGAAGTCATAAAATTCTCGCTCTTGATTTTTATTTGTCATTTGTCATTTGTTAATAGTGATAGACAACGGACACACGATCAGATCAATTGGATTATTCAGACTTCATCTAGGATTGCTATATTTCTGCTGTATAGCCAATAGACTCAGGTAAAACCTATCTGAATTTAGCTTTTGCAAAAAATTAGAAACTACTAGATCTCAGAACCGAGTGACCCTTGACTACCCGCCTCATTGGTTCGCGTTGTCCCCAACAGTGAATTGCCTGCTTCATTGAGTAATTGACCCAACTGCTGCAATTGACTTGAGATACATGCGTCTGCACCAGAAGCAGTGCTTGTTGTCTGCGAACCAAGCTGTACCAGAACTTGACCAATATCGGAACCAGTAGCACTACCACTGGTCAGAAGTTGTTTAAGTGCAGATAGATTGCTGGCAATTTCGCTCTTCCCTAAATCCTCTACTTGCGGCTGGAAGCTGTCAATTAAACTGAGCGCTTTAGTAGGCGGCACGAATGTGAGTTCTTCTTGGAGAGTGGCGATCGCATCGTCTAATTCGTTACTTGATGAGGTTGACATGACGTACTTATAAATTGTTTAACGTGACCATCTGGAGGCTGAATTTGCAGTAATAGCAACATCTACTAGTTGATGTAGAACAGCCAAACACCAGCTTGTGTTTGAGAGTTAGCTATGAGATATTGCTGTTAAATTTCGGTATTCCTATCGAGTTATCGTAGATTAAAGTGACTTTGCTGTCAATCTTTCCAAGAAACAATTCCAACGGATGTGCAACGCTTACGCAATCGACTTGATTTATTGACTTAGAACTCTGGGGTTAGGCGCAAACAGATGCTCTTGGGCTTGAGGTATTTAGAGCAATTAGGTTGACAAATTTGGCTTCAATCGAATAGCACCGCGATGGTTGTTTTGCAAATACTCTGAACTCCTTCAACGAGCCAGGGGTAAGGCTTGGGATAAGTGTAAAATCAGTAATTCACTAGGGAGATTGTTGTTAATAGCACGTCCGTTAGCATCAAAGCGATCAAAGCCGAAGTCGTTGTCATTGCCTAAAGCGATCGCCTTTGAATTCACAATGGTCAGTCCTTCAATTTTCTTCGGCATCTCAGGAAGCTGACTCAGATCGACCAGCAGACTCTTACTCACAGGAGTAATGCTATTTGCCTCCAGCTGCTCAGGAGTTAGCGCCTCCAGCACCCCAGTAGTGTTGTGGGAATCGCTCCAGGGCGTTCCTAAGATATTAGTTGCACTGCCAAGGTCAACTTGATAAATGTGAGCTACTTTGTTTGTGCGCTCGACCACTAGCAAAGTTGTGGGATTGACAAAAGCTAGATCGCCAATCTTGATTTTGCCTTGCTTCGTTGCACCAAAGCTACTCGCTTCTTCAGCTACATAGACATATTCAGCCACAGGTATAAGTTTTTGAGTATCCACTACCAATAGGCGGATTGTGCGTGAGGCTCGACCAATATTTTTGGTAGGAAAATCCAAGGGGCTTTGGAGCGCGACGAATACGCTCTTATCGTCTTGAGAGATAGTTAATCCTTCAAAGCCACGATTGAGGCGACGTTTAGCGTAGATAGCTGGTAGGACAGGGCAGACATCCGTGTCAGATGAAAGCGTCATTCCTGCCGGGATCAGACGATGCACCACTTTACCGTCAGGTGCGATCTGAGCAACACTGGGGCTGTATTCATCCCCAATCCAGAAAGTGCCATCGGTAGCACGGGCAAGTGCTTCGGAATCGAGTCCGTTAGGATTGAGTTGCAGACGAGTTTTACCATCGTAAGTGTAGGGAAACTCATCATTATTAGTATTGGGTAGCCCGGTTACTGGCTGGTTGCTGCTAGTAAAAATAGGCGTTTGATCGACGATCTGGATGCGATCGCCGATAACTGAGAGCTTGTAGATTGTAGGGTTGTATGAGGGGACGGCGAAAGTCCGGCGACGCTCTTTGCCTACAGTGATGCGATTGTTCGGCCCTCGGTCGGCGATCGCATAAAAAACATTCTCTGGTTCCCCTTGTGCGTGATATAGACCTGAGAAGATACCCCCCAAATGTAAACCCCGGTCATTCACTGCACCTGGCGCTACTTTTTGAGCAGTCCCTAGTTCAATCGTCGGCAGGGTGTAGCGTTCTATCGAGGTTATGCGTAATTGACTGGTCTGGGCAAAGCTTGCGGCTGGTTGGAAGAGGAACAATAAACTGATTAGCAGCACCCCAGCTAATTTATTTAGCAATAAAAATTTCGGCTTGCTCATCTTCAGTGTTTCATAACATTGGAAAAGTACAAAATTGCTGCCACAGATAGAATAATTTACAACTGCTTAAACTTCATTTTGCTATTTAAAGCTACTTCAAACTTAGTATTCCTTTGTTAATCAATTTTATTTATCGTTTTGAAAAAAAAGAATATTTGCTGTTATCACTCAGTTTACATACATTGAAACTATACCTTTGGCATTGGGTTTTTGCTGAGGTAAAAATTATGAATTTAATTCAGATTTATTGCAACTGATAGAGAAATTAATACATTTAGACAACTACCAAATGACTAGCGAAATCCAACTACCTCGAAGCGTTCACGGCTTAAAGCAAGAATGCCTTTCCTATGGGGAAGTTCTAGCTCAATCAATTGCTGTGATTGCACCAACCACAACGCCAGCCGCAAATTTAGGCTTGATATTTGCCTCAGCTGGAAACGGCACTTGGTTGAGTTTTCTGATTGGTTTGATTGGGCTGGTGTTTGTCAGTATCAATATCAATCAATTCGCCTGTCGTTCAGCTTCTCCTGGTTCCCTATACTCCTATATTGTCAAAGGTCTTGGGCCGACGGCAGGCGTGTTGTGTGCTTGGGGTCTAGTTCTAGCTTATCTATTTACCGGAATGTCAACGTTGTGCGGGTTCGCCATTTTTGGTCAGTCTTTGCTCGGTCATATTGGCATTCACACCCATGTCCTGACGCTGTTTGCCGTCGGTATTTGTCTGGCGTACTATGTAGGCTACAAAGACATTCAACTATCAGCGAAAATGATGCTGCTGCTAGAGGGAGTCTCGATTGTCTCCATCTTGCTGTTGGGGGTGATCGTTTGGGCGCACAAAGGGTTTGCGATCGATATGTCCCAACTAACCCTACAAGGCGCAACCCCAGGTGGGGTGGCAATGGGAGTTGTTTTGGTGGTGTTTGGCTTTTCAGGCTTTGAAAGTGCTACTTCTTTAGGGGATGAAGCCAAAAAACCGCTCAAAAATATCCCCAAATCAGTGATGCAAAGCACTATCTGGGCTGGTGTATTCTTCATTTTCATGGCTTACATTGAAGTGCTGGGTTTCAGCGGCAGTTCGATGGATCTTGCCAAAACTGAAGAGCCTCTGTCGTTGCTAGCGAATCAAGCAGGTGTCGGCTTGTTGGGAACGCTAATTAGTCTAGGCGCACTGCTCTCGTTCTTTGGTTGCGTCCTCGCTTGTATCAATCCAGCAGCTAGAGTGCTGTTCATGATGGCGCGTCATGGTCTGCTGCCTAAGACTCTTGCTGCCTCGCATGATGCAAACCTGACACCCCACAAAGCTATCGGCTTGTGTTCCCTGATTACGTTTCTGATACCTGCTTCATTGAATCTGTTCGGTGTCAAACCCTTCGATAGTTTGGGCTACTTTGGTACGATTTGCACCTACGGATTCTTACTAGTATACATCTTAGTTTCGATCGCCGCTCCTGTTTACTTGTATCGCCTGGGAAAACTGCGCCCAATGGATATAGTTTTCTCTGTCTTGGGAGTAGGCTTCATGATGCTTCCCGTTGTGGGTACGGTGGGAATTCCCGGTAGCAACTTATTTCCAGTTCCAGAAGCACCTTACAACATTTTCCCTTATCTATTCTTGCTATACCTTGCTGCTGGTTTTGGCTGGTTTGCGATCCAAAGAGTACGTTATCCGAAAATGGTACGGAATATGCAACGTTCGATTGAAGCAATTCACCTCAGCCACAGCGATACAAGAAATCTTTAAATTAGGCAGTCCTAATTTAAAAGCTAAGGCGCTGCACCAAAAGCCAAAAAGCGCTGCCTACAATTTGCACTGAAAATAAGGACATAAAGAATGGATGAGTTAGTTACAGCCGTTCCCACAGGATTGGTAGCATTCACTGCAACCAACATCGATGATGTTGTCATGCTGACACTGTTTTTCTCGCAAGTGAATGCAGTATTCCGCAATCGGCACGTTGTTGTCGGTCAGTATCTCGGCTTTGGTGCTTTGGTAGTTGCAAGCCTGCCTGGTTTCTTTGGTGGCTTAATTGTGCCGCGAGATTGGATTGGGATGCTAGGTGCGATCCCAATTGCGTTTGGGATTAGCCGTTTACTCAATACTGAAGCTCAGGAGTCAGAAGTTGAGATAACACAGCCCGAACGCTTGACTTGGCTCAATTTTCTCTCTCCCCAGGCTTTCAATGTAGCAGCTGTAACAGTTGCTAATGGCAGTGATAACATCAGTATCTACGCACCCTTGTTTGCTAGCAGTAGTCTAGAAAGTTTGCTGGTTATTCTTAGCACCTTCTTTTTAATGGTGGGGGTTTGGTGCGTTGCAGCATACAAATTAACCCGCATGGGAGCGATCGCTGATACTCTCACTCGCTACGGCAATTACCTTGCTCCATTTGTTTTAATTGGGTTAGGCGTGTTGATTCTAGTAGATAGTCACGTCTTGGAAAGCCCTGGTTTAACTACGATCGCATTAGTTGCTGGTTGTTTTTGTTTGTTGACTCTGTTTAGAAACGAAAGATCTCCTGAAGTAGAGAAAAATTGAGAGCATTAATCATGCCTTTACTAATTGGCGATCGCGCAGCTTGCCAATTTGAAAACTTTAAAATCCAAAAAAGGAGAAAAGCTATGAAACTATTCAAATCTCTTTTAATCGTTTTACTCGTTCTGGTGAATTTAGTATTTGCTCAACCAACGCTAGCTGATAAGCCAAAATTCCTCAAAAATCCTGACTACATTGAGGTGACAAAAAATATGAATGACCTCAAGAAGGCAAAAGAAACACAAGCTCAAACAGAAGGTTATACTTCAGAGGAAATTCAGCGTAAAATCGATGAATTAGAGTTTCAAAAATATGCTTTAGAAACCGGAACTACCTGGGGAAAGTGTATCAATGAAACAGGAAAGACTCTGGCTGTTTATGGCCCTACACCTGATTTTGACGATGATGACGATGACGATTACTCATATAGCAATGCCCTTTATTTTTTAGCAAACGGTGAATCTACTAAAGATAAATGGGATTGTGAAGGAGTTTATCTCCCAAACGATGCTAAGACAACAGTTTTTAACGCTGATGGAACACGCGAAGCAGCGAACGGGCCTATTGCTATTAAGATCGCTGATGGATCTCAGTTAGTAGTGACGACAAATTCAAATACTGGCGCTGTTGAATTCAACATTCCCCCTACCAAAGAAATCAAAGCCGGCCAAGAGAAATGGTTTATCCCTAACGTAGCGCAGGCTGCGATCGATAATAGAGTTCCCAATGCACCTGGTATTAAAATAGCAGATGCTACTAATTTAATTGGCAAGAAAACAGAACCTGGCGTATCGGATTCAACTCGAACACAGCCTCAACCCGAACCAAAATTGCAGCCTCAGCTACCTGAAATTACATTGCAGCCAAAATTACCAGAAAAAGGCTACTTCAGAAAATAATCAACTTCTGATTCAAGTCAGACTTTGCTTGCTGGAGTCCATAGTACGCTTTAGGTAGCTTTCATTCATAGCCACACCAGCTTCTGAGAAAAAATAGGATGTATAACATCTGAAAAGCTCTCAGAAGCTGGCTTATTACCTTAAAAGGGTGTAATCTAGGCAGTTATGATTCAAACTCCAATGGCAGACTTGTAGAGACGCAAAATTTTGCGTCTCTACAGGGGAAAAGAAAACCTACTTGGGTTATTCTTGCAAGAAGTCTGATTCAATAGACTTCTTGGTTGTCACTTTTTCAGCTAAACAATGAGCGGATTAGCAACTGCAATTATTACAGGTGTCACCGCCTTCAGCGCTACTAATATTGACGATTTTGTCATTCTGCTGCTGTTTTTTGCTCAGGTAAATGCTACCTTTAATCGTCGGCACATCATTATAGGTCAATATGTCGGTTTCAGTGCGCTCATCCTCGCTAGTCTTCCCGGTTTTTTTGGTGGTTCGCTCTTGCCGCGTAACTACATTGGATTATTAGGCTTAATCCCGATTACCATTGGTCTTAGCGGTTTGCTTAATCAGCAAGAAGATACATCGATGGAAGTTGAGGCAGAAACACAACTAAATCGGGATGCGATCGCTCTTTTTCTCTCTCCTCAAACCTACAGCGTAGCAGCAATTACCATTGCTAATGGTGGTGATAACATTGGTGTCTATGTGCCATTATTTGCTAGTCGCGATCTGGCAACTCTAGTTGTAATTCTTGGCATATTTCTTCTGCTGGTAGGCGTTTGGTGCTATGCAGCATATAAGTTAACAAATCAAATGGCGATCGCTTCTGTCTTGACTCGTTACGGGAATACTTTAGTGCCTTTTATCTTAATTGGACTAGGTGCTTTTATTATATTAGAAAGCCATGCTTTAAGTCTACTCAAATTAGTGGCTAGTTGTCTTTGTTTAATGATTTTAGTTAAAAAAGATGAACTCTCAAATGAAGGTGTAAGAAATTGATTTTGGATGAAACTTATTAGCAATTACCAATTTTTTATATGGCTAACTCGCAGTTTTTAACTAATATATTTTTACTGGCAGGGATGATTTTCTTGCTAATTTCTATTTTAGGAGAATTGAATTTTGGTTCTGCCGAAATTAATCCAGGGCTTTTTGGCAGAATTGTAGCTTTAGTTATCGGTGTAATTTGCTTAATTATAACTGTTTTGTTAGTAATTTTTCCTCCAAATATTTTGCAGGAATTGATTAGAAATAATTTAATGTAGCAGTTTCAATAGAACATGAATTTTACTAAATTTCATGAGCGAAATTAGCACTGCTTTGACTGGAGCGTTAATAGCCTTCGTCGCCACTAATATCGATGATATTATTATTCTCCTGCTATTTTTCTCACAGGTAGATGCTAATCTTCGTCGTCAGCATATTGTTGTTGGTCAATATCTTGGTTTTACATTCCTGATCGTCGCTAGCTTGCCAGGGTACTTTGGTGGCTTAATCGTACCGCGAGAATGGATTGGATTTCTGGGAATATTACCAATAGCAATTGGTGTTAAGCAACTGATAAGTCGAGAAAAAGACACTACACAAGTGCAGACAGTAAATAGCGATATTGAGAATGCCTCAGCCAGTAATCCTATAGTGTCTTTTCTCTTTAGTATTCTCAATCCCCAAACTTATAAAGTTGCGGCAGTAACAGTTGCCAATGGGGGCGACAATATCAGCATTTATATACCTTTATTCGCTGGTAGCAAACTTGCCAGTTTGGCTGTAACTCTGGCGGTATTTTTTTTCATGGTAGGGGTTTGGTGCGCGATCGCTTATCTATTAACTCGCCAACCTACCATTGCTTATGTTTTGGCTCGTTACGGCGATCGTGTTGTTCCTTTTGTCTTGATCGGCTTGGGTCTATTGATTATGTATGAGAGAGGAACTTTCGGGTTAATATTCTCGCCTTACACCTAATAAACTAACTTCCAACTCATCACCATTAAGACAGCATAAACAACGAACCGTAGCGCACCTTGAGAAATGCGCTGGCAAAGCTTAGCACCTACCAAAACTCCAGGCACCGTACCTAACCAAATCGGTAACACCAGACTCCAATCAACTGTACCCAAGCTCAGGTGTCCGAGGGAGGTAAAAATTAACAAAATTGCTGCCTGTGAAATATCTGTTCCCACCAGCTTGCGAGAGTCAAGCTGGAAAAAGCTAATCAGCACGAGTGCAAACATCGAACCAGAGGAGACACTGGTTAGACCTACCACACAGCCTAAAATTGCTGCCAGAGAAATTGTTAGGACGCGACCCGATGTTGTTTTTAAGTCAAACTTGGGCAGTGAGGGTAACTTTAAATTTGGCGCAAAATTCAACAACAATAGTTGTACCAACGCCAACAAAGTTACAACCAATATTGTCACCCCAAGCAAGCGCAGCAGGATGTAATTCAAGTCAAAATTGCTTGTTCGCTTCAGCAGGTGTAAGATTCCTACTCCCAGCAGTGAACCGGGAACGCTACCAAAAGCTAGCCATTTGACGACTTGCAAGTCAAGCGTTTGCTGCTGCCAGTGCTTGAAGCCGCCAACCACCTTCATCAATGTGGCAGCCACCACATCAGAACTAACTGCACTCGCTACGGGAACTTGGAACACGAAAATCAACATTGGGGTAATCAGAGACGCTCCACCCACTCCCGTTAACCCAACGATGATGCCAACAAAGAAGCTTAAAAGCGGTAGCAATAAGTAGTTCATAGTTTTTGCACCCTGGTTGCTTCAACTGCTCTTAGGGCTTCAAATGTGAGATCTGCTACGCAGATAGGATCGTTGGCTTTTTTAGCGTTTTCCATGTTAAATACACTAATCCGCTAGTCTTACCGTAGTTTATGCTCGATTGTAGCTAATGTCCAGTAAAATGCATAATTCCGCTAGCCTTACCGTAGTTTGAATGCGAAAGCGAGTCAAACTCTAGCGTTAATGTAATGGTTGATATTAATAATTCCCTTGAGCGCAAGTGAAGCGATCGCCAAGATGTAATGGAACAATTGATCTAGTTAACGTTAAAACTACCCGCTCGTATTTTCTCAAACAGGTCGATCCCATACTTGCCAATATTTCTTAATTTAAAAAAAGACCTAGCCAGATAAAATTTGAAAGCAGATTTATCTGTCTAGGAAATAGCAAAAATTACCCTGAATTAACCTCGAATAGCCAGAGACAGTTTACTTTCTTTTACGTTTCAAGTTACTTACATTGTTCTTCGTGTTCTAGATATTATGGCGAAAGCTTTGAATTCAATTTATTAAATATATATTATTACGCTCAAAAAGAAGTAGTAATAATAAAAAATGAAGTGACATAAATTAAGTCTGTATACTCTTAAAGTTAGTAAATATTGACTAAAAGGCAAGAAAAACAATATTAATAAGTCTGAT
>QQTW01000123.1_pt1 | contig 43317 bp, 38 predicted proteins | sample 1904831 | NCBI WGS metagenome assembly QQTW01 (sample SAMN09435610, study PRJNA476489) | Subsurface metagenome, whole genome shotgun sequencing project.
TTATGTTCTGTCAAAATGAAGCGATCGCCACTCTCTATATCTGAATCTCTATCTACGCGATACCACTCAGCCATAAATCCTTCGGCTTTTCTGAGTTCTACCAAATTCGCCACGCGCTCTTGTAAACAACCGTTCCCAACACTCTTGCGGTATTCCAGTGCTTTGAGTTCCCACTGTTTGCGTAGAATAGAACTCATTTGGTCATGCCCTACAGTCTGGGCTAACGTATCCAACAACGACACAGCAAATTGTCCGTGACTATCGCGATCGCTTGATTCTTTACGCAAGCGATCGCGCCCTTTACTGCTAAGTTTATATACGTGCTGCGGCCGCCCCATCCCCAACTGAACTGCTTGGTACGAGATTAACTCCTCCGTCTCCAGATCCTTCAGATGGCGACGAATTGCTTGCGGACTAATATTAAGTTCTGTTGCTAACTCGTGAGCAGTCGCCCCACCCTGCTTCATCAAATGTTGCAGAATATCCTGCTTAGTCGAGGGCTGCTGCGTTGTCACCATTGTCATTCCAAGTATTTCATCTGAAAATTCTACTTTGACAACATACTTGTTGTTAATGTAGCTTAAAATGGATATATATAAAACAACATACCCGTTGTTTTAATCTTCTAAATAGATTGTAACAGCGGTTTAACAACAAGATCCAGTCAGATGGACAGTGGCAAGCCCCCGCCCGTCTTTCATCTTTAAAGAGAGCCCCAGAACACAAGAGAACACTACCAATGAGTGCAACTGTCAAAACCCTAGTCAACCAGCCATACAAATACGGCTTTATTACCAACATTGAGGCAGACACAATTCCTCGTGGACTGAGCGAAGATGTCATCCGCTTAATCTCGGCTAAGAAGAACGAGCCAGAGTTCATGCTGGAATTTCGCCTCAAAGCCTACCGCCAGTGGTTGAAGATGACAGAACCCACTTGGCCTAGTGTCAAATATCCAACAATTGACTATCAAAATATTATCTACTACTCAGCACCGAAACAAAAGGCAAAGCTGAATAGTTTGTCAGAAGTAGATCCAGAACTGCTAGATACCTTTGAAAAGCTGGGTATTCCCCTATCAGAACAGAAGCGGCTTTCTAACGTCGCAGTGGATGCTATTTTTGATAGCGTGTCAGTGGCAACCACATTTAAAGAAAAGCTAGCTAAAGATGGAGTGATATTCTGTTCTATTTCTGAAGCGCTGCGGGAACATCCAGAGTTAGTGAAGAAGTATCTAGGTAGCGTTGTACCAGCAGGAGACAACTACTTCGCTGCGCTCAATGCCGCCGTTTTCAGCGATGGTTCTTTTGTCTATATACCTAAAGGCGTAAAATGCCCGATGGAACTGTCTACATATTTCCGAATTAACAGTGGAGATACGGGACAGTTTGAGCGGACGCTAATTGTGGCGGAAGAAGGTAGCTCTGTTTCCTACCTAGAAGGCTGCACCGCACCAATGTATGACACCAACCAGCTGCACGCTGCTGTAGTGGAACTCGTCGCCCTCGATAATGCCGAAATCAAATACTCCACCGTGCAGAACTGGTACGCTGGGGATGAAAACGGCAAAGGCGGAATTTATAACTTCGTTACCAAGCGTGGTTTGTGTCAGGGAGTCAATTCTAAGATTTCTTGGACGCAGGTAGAAACTGGTTCTGCAATTACTTGGAAGTATCCCAGTTGCGTGTTGGTGGGCGATAACTCGGTTGGTGAGTTTTACTCGGTAGCGCTGACAAATAATATGCAGCAAGCCGATACGGGAACCAAGATGGTTCACGTTGGTAAGAATACCCGCAGCACGATTATATCTAAGGGGATTTCGGCAGGGCGATCGGCGAACAGCTACCGGGGTTTGGTGAAAGTTAACCCGAAGGCTGTTGGGGCGCGGAATTATTCTCAGTGCGATTCAATGCTGATTGGGGATAATGCGCGTGCGAATACTTTCCCTTATATTCAGGTGCAGAATAATACTGCCAAGATTGAGCATGAAGCTTCTACTTCCAAGATTGGGGAAGATCAGTTATTTTATTTCGCCCAGCGTGGCATTTCGGCAGAAGATGCGATCTCGATGATGATTAGTGGTTTCTGCAAGGATGTGTTTAATCAGCTGCCGATGGAGTTTGCTGTGGAAGCAGATAGGCTGTTGAGTCTGAAGTTGGAAGGTAGTGTGGGTTAAGTAGGGTGGGCATTGCCCACCTTACTATACGAGCCGCGAAGACGCTAAGAACGCCAAGGAAGAGAAGAAGAGAGATGATTGTTGAGAATAGTGATGTGATGCTGTCGGTACGAGATTTGACGGCTGAGGTTGATGGAACGCCCATTTTGAAGGGGGTGAATCTGGAGGTTCGCTCTGGGGAAATTCATGCGATTATGGGGCCGAATGGTTCTGGTAAGAGTACTTTTTCTAAGGTGTTGGCGGGACACCCGGCTTATGAGGTGACAGGTGGTGAGGTAATTTTCCAGGGGAAGAATTTACTGGAAATGGAACCGGAGGAACGGGCTATATCTGGTATATTTCTGGCGTTTCAGTATCCTTTGGAGATTCCTGGTGTCAGCAATTTGGATTTCTTGCGGGTGGCTTACAATTCCCGGCGGAAGCAGCAGGGGTTGGAGGAGTTGGATTCGTTCGATTTTGATGAGTTGGTGCAGGAAAAGTTGGATGTGGTGAAGATGAATCCTGCTTTCCTCGGCCGGAGTGTGAATGAAGGGTTTTCCGGTGGCGAGAAGAAGCGGAATGAAATTCTGCAAATGGCGTTGCTGGAACCAAAGGTAGCAATTCTGGATGAGACTGATTCGGGGTTGGATATTGATGCGCTGAAGATTGTTGCTAATGGGGTGAATCAGTTGGCTAGCCCTGAGAATGCGACAATTTTGATTACGCACTACCAGCGGTTACTTAACTACATCGTGCCGGATTTTGTCCACGTAATGGCTAACGGGCGCATTATCAATAGTGGTGGTAAGGAACTGGCGCATGAGTTGGAATATCGTGGTTATGATTGGTTGCTAGAACAAGCTGCAACTGAGGTAGGAGTGTGATGAGTATTCAGTCTCCTAGTACAATTTCTAATCTGAGTGAAATTTTGCCAGATAGAGATGCTTATCTGACAGAGTTGTTAAATCAGTGCCAAAAGCTTAATTTCTCAGGAATTGAGCCGGAAACAGTCGGTTGGGTGCAAGAGTTACGCGATCGCGCCTCTAATTTAGTGCGTCTGTCTGTTCTCCCTACTACGCGAGATGAGGAATGGCGATTTGCCGATCTTTCTGCTTTAAAGCAAGTTAAATTTCAAGCAGCTGCTCAAAAAGCAGATTTACCCCAGTCTCTTGTTGCACCTCTAATTCTACCAGAGGCTGCTAATAGTCGATTGGTTTTTGTGAACGGAGTTTACGCGCCCGAACTGTCAGCAGTTGCAGATTTGCCAGAAGGTTTGGTAGTAGCTAATTTGGCTAGTTTACCTTTAGCCTATCGCGATCGCGTTCGGGATTATCTGGCTAAAACCGAGGAGGCGCAAGAAGTATTTACTAACCTCAACACAGCCGGATTGACAGATGTGGCTGTAGTATGGGTGCCAAAGAATTTAGTGGTGGAAACGCCGATTCATATATTATTTATTGCTAATTCATTCAGAACACCTACTATATCTCAGCCCCGCTGTTTAGTAGTCGCTGAAACTGGTAGTAGCGTGACGCTGATTGAAGATTATTTGAATCAGTTCAACATAGAAGATCCAGAAGAAGGTGAAGCGGAAGTTGGGGAGACGGTTTATTTCACCAATGCCGTTACGGAAATCCAGATTGCAGAAAACGCCGCTGTCAATCACAATAGAATTGAACGCGAAAGTGTAGAAGCATTCCACATTGGCAAAACTGCTGTCACCCAAAGGCGCGATAGCCGCTATACTTGCAATGCCATTAATCTAGGATCGAAACTGTCACGACACAACCTAGAGATTTACCAGAAAGGCGAACAAACCGAAACCATCCTCAATGGCTTAACCGCGATCGCCGGAAAACAACTTTCTGATACTCATAGCGCGATCGCACTCAACTATCCCCATAGCATAACGCGCCAACTGCATAAATGTATTGCCGCTGACCGCGCCCACACAGTCTTCAATGGTAGAGTCTTTGTAGCCAAAGCAGCGCAACAGACAGACGCAGGACAACTTAACCGTAACCTACTGCTGTCACCCAAAGCCAGAGTAGACACCAAACCCCAACTAGAAATCATCGCCGATAACGTCAAATGCACGCACGGCGCAACAGTCAGCCAGCTAGAAGACGAACAACTCTTCTACCTGCAAAGTCGCGGACTCAATGCAACAGATGCCCAAAACCTCCTAGTTAACGCCTTCGCCGCCGAAATCATCAATCAACTGCCCCTAGCTTCCCTCCGAGACACCCTGATAAAAGCAGTCAACCGGGAAACCTCACTACTCAGTTAAAAAACCCTTCGCGCTCTTCGCGCCTTCGCGGTTCGTCCCTTCTCCCTTCTTCAAACCATGATCACCCAAGAAAGAACCCTAGCCGATCGCGTCCGTGCTGACTTCCCCATCTTACACCAGGAAGTCAACGGCAAACCCTTAGTTTACCTAGATAACGCCGCCACCTCCCAAAAACCCCTGCAAGTCCTCAACACCCTGAGAGACTACTACGAACAATACAATTCCAACGTCCACCGAGGTGTTCATACTCTCAGCGCCAAAGCCACAGATGCATACGAAGCGGCGCGAGACAAAGTAGCTGCTTTCGTAAACGCAGCTTCCCGACAAGAAATCGTCTTCACCCGCAACGCCACCGAAGCGATCAACCTAGTCGCCTACAGCTGGGGTACGAAGAATCTACAACCAGGGGATGAAATTATCCTCTCGGTGATGGAACACCACAGCAACCTGATTCCTTGGCAGATGTTAGCACAGAGAACGGGTGCAGTATTGAAGTTTGTAGAATTAACTGAAACAGAAGAATTTGACTTAGAACAGTTCAAATCTCTGATTTCAAACAAAACTAAACTGGTAAGCACAGTACACGTCTCCAACACCTTGGGTTGTATTAACCCAGTGCAAGACATTATTGCGATCGCTCATCAATACGGGGCAAAAGTCTTAATCGATGCTTGCCAAAGCGTACCACATATGCCCATCGACGTGCAGAAGATGGACTGTGACTGGTTAGTTGCCTCTGGACACAAAATGTGCGCCCCTACCGGGATAGGCTTTTTGTATGGCAAATTAGATTTACTCCGGTCTATGCCACCGTTTTTAGGTGGTGGTGAAATGATCGCAGATGTATTTCTAGATCGCGCCACTTATGCAGATTTGCCAAACAAATTTGAAGCAGGAACACCAGCAATTGCAGAAGCGATCGCTCTTGGTGCTGCGGTAGACTATCTTGGTAGCATTGGTATGGATAAAATCTATGCCTATGAAGCAGAATTGACAGGGTATCTATTCGAGCAACTAGAAAAAATTCCCGAAATTCGCACATATGGCCCCAAACCAAAAGTAGCAGGTTTGGGTAGGGCTGCACTAGCTGCATTCACTGCTGGAGATGTCCACCCCCACGACTTGTCTACAATCTTGGATCAAGCTGGAGTTGCCATTCGTGCCGGACATCATTGCACTCAACCATTACACCGTCACTTAACAGCCCAGTCAACCGCACGCGCAAGTCTATCTTTTTACAACACCCGTGAAGAAATAGATGTTTTCATCACGACATTGAAGGAAGCTGTAGACTTTTTTGGTAGCATCTTTGGTTAATTGTAGGGTGGGCGGAGTGTGGTATTACCACCACACGGAGGGAATGCCCACCTCCTCTAATTTGTTCTCAAATTATCTAATTTTCAGATGATTGCTACTTCAACACCAGCAGAACAAAGAACTGTGCTACATAACATAAGCTGGGAAACTTTTGAAACCTTGCTGAGAGAAACAGGTGAGGATAGAGGCTCTCGATTTGCTTATGACTGTGGCATTCTGGAAATTATGACCCCACTTTTTGAACATGAAAACCCCAAAATTCAGTTTGATCGTTTCATATTTGCTTTAGCTGAAGAACTAGAAATCGAAATTAAAAGTGCTGGTTCTACAACTTTGAAGCGACAAGTAGCAAATCGAGGCATAGAACCAGATAATTGCTACTATATCCAGAATGAATCAGCAATCAGAGGTAGACAAAAATTAGATTTAGAAACAGATCCACCGCCTGACTTAGCTATTGAAATTGATATTACTAACAGTTCTGTTAACAAATTTGGAATTTATTCAGCATTAAAAATACCAGAACTTTGGAGATATGACGGGAGTAATTTAATATTTTATCAGTTACAATCAGGGCAATATATTGAAGGTGAATCTAGCTTGGCTTTTCCCTTAATATCAGTAAACGATATGAGTGGATTTATTGAACAAAGTAAAACGATGGGAGAAATTGCTTTACTCAAATCATTTCGAGCTTGGGTAAGGGATAAATTAGTAGATTTAAGTAATGAATAGGTGGGCAATGCCCACCCTACTAATTGATTATCCTGATTACTAGGTTTTGAGGAAATAGTGGAATTGTTGTGAAGACTTGAAGAAGCGAAAAAGAGTGAAAAACAATTTTTCAAGCTGTTTGTTTACCAACTAGTTCGCGATCGTGTGATTTAAGCAGATTGGTCATATCAGGGCCAGAGGGAATTATACCACCAGGATTCAGCGGAAACAAATTGCCGTAGTAGTCTTGCTTCACAGCTTCCAAGTTGCAGGTGTCAGCAACACCAGGAAGCTGATATAAGTCACGCAGATAAGCCCCCAGGTTCTGATAGTCTTGGATTCTGCGGCGGTTGCACTTGAACAGCCCGTAATATGCAACATCAAAGCGGAATAATGTTGTAAACAGACGCACATCCGCTAGCGTGGCATTTTCCCCACATAAATATCGATTTGTCTTTAACGCTGCGTCAATTTCATCTAGGGTGGTGAATAGTTCATCGCAGGCTTGTTCGTATGCAGACTGGGTTTGAGCAAAGCCACAACGATACACGCCATTATTTACTGAATTATATATTTTCTCATTCCACCAGTCAATCTTTTCTTTCAGTTCCTTTGGATAAAGATCCAAACTGGGATGCTTGGCAAACTCGTTGAATTCCGAGTTGAGCATCACAATAATCTCTGCACTCTCATTGTTGACAATTGTCTTCGTCTGTTGATCCCACAACACTGGAACTGTAGAACGCCCATTGTATCCAGGTTTTGCCAACTCGTACAATTCTGCCAGTGTGCGACAGCCTTCTTCTTCGCTATCGAGTACCCAACCGCCTTCGATTGGAGAGGGAGAAACATTTGATACAGATATTACATCTTCTAGTCCCTTGAGCGATCGCACGACAAGAGTTCGGTGCGCCCAAGGACAGCCAAGTCCAACAAAGAGGTTGTATCGCCCTACTGCTGGTTGGTATGGGTTTCCTTCTTCCTTCCCTACGAAGTTCCGAAACTGGCTGCTGGGACGAATGTATTCTCCTGACTTGCTGGGAGGTGCAAGTTTTGACATCATTAGATGCCACATAGTTGTCCAGACAAATTTTCCTAACGCGATAATAATCTTGGGAGGCAGCGACTTGCCCTTCTTTTTTCCGGGAGTTGTCGGGGTAATGGTAGGTTGTGTCATAAGAAAGTCAAGCATTCAAAAGTTTTACTGATCGCCAATCCGCTCATCCAAAATCTAAAATCCCAAATTCTATGGCGCAGGTTCACACCTCAAAGACTGTCCGAAAATTGCAAGCGCACCTACGTACTTTAGTAGGAAAAGCGATCGCTGACTATAACATGATTGAAAACGGCGATCGCGTCATGGTATGTCTGTCGGGTGGCAAAGACTCCTATACTATGCTCGATTTGCTGCTGATTCTCCAGCGCCGCGCTCCAATTGACTTCGATATCCTTGCCGTGAACCTAGATCAGAAACAACCAGGCTTTCCAAAACATATACTACCAGAGTATTTGGCATCTCTTGGAGTACCATACCGCATCGTTGAACAAGATACATACAGTGTTGTTAAACAAGTTATCCCAGCCGGGAAAACCATGTGCAGTCTATGTTCGCGCTTGCGCCGGGGCATACTCTATCGCGTGGCAAGCGAAGAGGGTGTAACTAAAATTGCTTTGGGTCATCATCGAGATGATATAGTGGAAACCTTGTTTCTGAATATGTTCCACTGCGGACAACTTAAAGCAATGCCACCTAAGCTCTTAAGTGATGACGGTCAACATATTATTATTCGACCGCTAGCTTATTGCTCTGAGTCTGATATTCAAAGTTACGCCCAAGCAAGATGCTTTCCTATTATACCGTGTAATCTTTGTGGTTCGCAAGAGAACTTGCAGCGATCGCAGATTAAACAACTACTACGCAGTTGGGAACAGGAATATCCAGATCGAATTGAAAGTTTGTTCCGTAGCCTGCAAAATGTCACGCCTTCCCATCTTGCCGATACTAGTTTATTCGATTTTGCTAGCTTAGGTGGCGAACGCTTCACTCATCAACAAATAGAAGACTAAAAACGAGGTAGATCGTGCGAGATTGGATAGTGCCCACATTGGGAGCGATGATGTTTTGGGGTTTATGGGGTTTTATCCCGAAAATTACAACGGGATATATTGCCCCGCAAAGTGCAATTGTTTATGAAGTGCTGGGTGGTTTATTACTTGGGGCGATCGTCCTATTTCTGTTGAATTTTCAATTAGACACCCACCCGAAAGGAATTGCTTTGGCAATAACAACTGGAATGCTGGGATTTCTAGGTGCTTTTTGTTTTCTTACTGCTGTTTCCAAGGGGCCTGTTACGTTAGTCGCAACTGTATCCGCACTCTATCCAGTTGTGAGTATTGCCTTGGCAAACTTTTTTTTGCATGAAACAATAACACTTAGGCAAGGAGTTGGTATTGCCTTGGCGCTATTATCAATGATATTAGTAGCAGCCTAGAGATAATAGCACTCACGCTCAAGCAGCGTTACTGACCTTGGGCGTGCTGCCGCAGTTCATTCAAAGAGACATATTCCAGCGTTGATGCATGAGTTGATGACAATACTACGGGTGGTGCAACACCAGCATCAAGCGCCTCTTTCCAGCGAGAAGCACACAAACACCAGCGATCGCCAGGCTTCAAACCAGGAAAATCAGACATTGGCATTGGTGTACTCAAATCGTTACCCTGCGACTTGGTGAATGCAAGAAACTCTTCAGTTACTTGGGCACAAACAACGTGCGCGCCAAAATCGCCTCCGCCTGTGTTACACGTACCATCTCGGTAAAATCCGGTCATGGGAGAAGTACAGCAAGTTTCTAGTTCTCCTCCAAGCACGTTCTTAGCTTGTGTCATAATAACAAGTTCTCGATAAAAGCCTTTCAATTCGTAGCTTACAGAGATATGCTGCTGTTCGGCAAGATGTGTTTATTACTAGGGCAAGGGCGAGCTTGAAAACAATAAACATTTTAGTCAGCAACAACGCCACTAGTGCGAAAATAGTGTCTGCACAACCGAGGATGACATAATGCCATTCACGCTGATAACAGGTCGCTTTAAGCCGAAAGCAGGTTTTCCCGACGGAGATTCAGTTCGTTTCCAGGCAAATGACTCGAATCTTTGGCGCAAGTTGGAGGGAAGATCGGTAGAACTTGGAACAGGTGCAGAGACAGAAAACAGTGTTCAACTTCGGTTTGAAGGTATCGACGCAATTGAAAAGGGCGCAACCAAGCCGCTTTCTACCCAATCTAGAGAAAGTATGTTTAATCTGATTGGTTTTGATGAAGAGAATAACCCGGAACCAATAGGGTATATTCTTTCGCGCATGACTGATGACTCTTCTGGTCGTCCGATTTGTTTTGTGTTTGCAGGCAATACAAATCAGCAGGATGGAGCGGACGTTTTCTTAGATCCAACAATGTTACGTGATTGTGTCAATTACCAACAAGCACAAGCAGGTTTTGCCTATCCACTATACTACAACACCTTATTTGCCAATTTACGACAAGAATTCGATCGCGCGATCGCACAGGCAAAACAGAACAATCTCGGCTACTGGCCGGAGGACAAGACTTTAGAAGGGGTGAAAGTAAGGAGTAAAAACGATCTTGCGACTATCCCACCGATCTGGCCGAAGCTCTGGCGGCGGCTGGAAGAGTTCTTTCGCAATGCCAACTCACTTGCAGGTTTTATCGATTTTCTGGAGCAACGCAACGAGCGGATAGATAAAATATCTATCATGGAAGAGCGCGGATTGCAAGACTTAGTTGAGGTAAGAGGCGATACAGTCCGAATGACCGAGCCGCCGGAAAATTTAAGGGTGGTTGGAGAAGCTGGTCTTCGTACTCGCTAAATGTTCCTATGTTGACTGTTTCACTCGATATCGTTAGTCGGCGATCGCTTTTTCATAGTATAATGCCAAGGGTTGCCTAACTACTGCATTGCTCTTTTAAAAATCCTGCCACGCAAGAGTTAAACGCTTTTGGTTCCACCAATAAGCACCAGTGATTACCTGAAATCTTCTGAATCTGCAAGTTTCTTAAATAAGTGCGATAAGGCTGTAATTGCCATGCAGTGCGGTTCACTCCCGCTTCTGGCTGGAGGAATAGAGTTGGGATATCTAGTGGTTTCGTCAGCCCAGCTACTCGCATCACATCTTCAAATATCTCATCTCGCGCTTGCACGACAAACTTACTACCCCAACTTCCATCTGGCTTCTGTTCCATCCCAGCCTGGAATACTGCTTGTTGTAACTCACTCCATCCCCGATACTGTTTAAGCTGACGCGCCTGTTGTTCTGCTTGTTCGTAGCTGACAAATGGCCCCATCATTTTCAGGAACGGTAACACCCGATAAAGTAGGGGAAAGGTCAGCTTCATCCAATTGGGCATTGTGCCAATGAAAAAAGGATCGACCAGCACAAGACTAAGAAAGCGTTGTGGCTGTTGTCTGGCCCAGATTGCAGCCACTTTGGCAGACCAGGAATGAGCTACAATATGAGCCGATCGCCAGCCTAAGCTATCCATCAAGGCTTCCAAATCTGCAATGATATCTTCACAACTATAGCCACTGTCAGGCTTGCTGCTTTCTCCATGTCCGCGCAAGTCTGGGGCGATAATGTGGTAGCGATCGCCCAAAAATTCTGCCAAGCTTATCCAAACGATACCACAATCAGCTAAACCATGCAGCAGCAGCAGCAGCGGCTCACCTTTGCTGTTCCACTCTAAATAAGATAGGTGGAGTTGAGGCAAATTAAGAGTTTGGCGATGGGCATTGATTTGAGACAGTGCTTGTGATGAAATCATAGAGGATTTACCCCCCAATCAACTGCGCGAAACGCTTGGTTTTTGCTAGTTCTTCAAATTCTGGTTCAGTTTTTGCCTCTTCTCGATACCTGGGATTTAGTTCGATCGCCTTTTGCAGGTTCTCAAGTGCTAATTTGGCTTGTCCTTGGAGTGCATAACACATAGCTTTGTTGTAGTAAGCTGGTGCATATTTCGGTTCAATTTCTATGGCGCGATCGAAGCTTTGAATAGCTTCATCATCCCGTTCTAGTTGAACTAGCAAATATCCTCTGGAGTTCAAAGCTTTATGAGATTGAGGATTAAGTTCGATTGCTTTTTCAAACGAAGCGATCGCATCTTCATATCGTTCTATTACTTCCAAAGCCATTCCCCGATTTAACCAAGCCACAGCATCATTGGGCTGCACTTGTACCGCTTTGTCAAACGATTGAAATGCTTCTTCATGTTTTTGCAACTTCCCTAAAGCCACGCCGCGATCTACCCAAGCTTGATGGTAATCTGGCTTTAATTCCAGTGCTTTGTCATAGCTTGCGATCGCATCTGCGAACCGTTTCAATCTGTTAAGAACAATACCTCGCACAAACCAAGCTTTGTAGTCATCGGGTTGAATTTGAATTACTTTGTTTAAAGCTGCGATCGCACCTTCATACCGTTGTAATTCTTTCAGCGCCAGTCCTCTATGATACCAACTACCAGGATCGTCAGGCTTGAATTCCAGCACGCGATCGAATGAGGCGATCGCTTTTTCATACTGCTTTAATTCCCATAATGCTATGCCTTGCTGATACCAAATATCGGAGTTTTCTGGCTGAAGTTCTAAGGCTTGTTCGTAAGTTGCGATCGCTTCTTCATAACGCCCCTGTGAAAATAGATTATTACCCTGATTTATATAATCATTTGGATTCAAAAACAACTTCGGATTGTTTGCTTGGAGGCGTTCGAGTTGTTCCGTCAGGGTTTGTACTTTTTGATTCACTTCTGAAAATGCAGACGAGGCGATCGCTGTTGGTGAAATCTCACTTAGTTGCTGCAAAATTTGCTCTTTCTCGGTTTGAGCATCTAACTGCACTTCATTTAAAATGCCTGCTAGCGTATTTTCCAATTTTTCTATATTCTTAAGTGTAGCATCTTTACGACTTTGAATTTCAGACTGTAATGCCGTAACTTGAGTTTTCACCTCAGTTTCTAATTTTTCCAGGTTTTGAACAGTTTTATCTTTTTGGTTTTGCACACCTGAGTGTGAATTTGAAACTTGATTAGCAAACTCAGACTCTAACTTTTTCAAATTCTGGAAAGCTTGCTCGATTTGCTTTTGAATGTTCGACTTTGATTCGGTAATTTGAGCGATTATCTCCTGACGCGATCGCTCTAAATTTTCCAGGGCTAAATCTTTTTGTTCTTGAGCTTGTTGTGCAACATCAGCTTGAATCTGAAATAGTTGAGGTGCAAAGTCTGTCTCTAGAGTTTGCATATTTTTTAGGATTAAATCTCGTTGCTTCTGCACTTCCGAGCGCAGCTTAATTAATTGCTGTGCAAACGCATTCTCCACTTGTCTTATATTTTTTAATACTGTTTCTTTTTGCCCTTGAATATCAGATTTTATTCCAGATGCTTCTTTCTCTAAATCCTTTTCTGTTTCTTTCAAACTTTGTAGAACGGCATCTTTCTGTCCTTTTACATCCGCCTGAATTTCTGAAAGCTGTGGAGCAAATTCTGACGCTAATTTTTTTAAACTTTGAATTAGAAGATTATGTTGTTTTAAAGCCTCTTGTTGCAGTTGAGCTAGTCGAGTAGCAAACTCTGTTTCTGAAGAAGTCAAATTTTGGAGAACGGCATCTTTTTGTCCTTGCACATCCGCTTGAAATGCTGTGAGTTGCGGAGCAAAACTCGATGCTAATGTTTCTAAGCTTTGAATAATTAAATTTCGTTGATTTTGCGCCTCTTGTTGTAGTTGAGCTAGTCGAGTAGCAAACTCTGTTTCTGAGAAATTGAGATTTTGCAGCACGACATCTTTCTGTGCCTGCACATCTGCTTGAATTTCTGCTAGTTGTGGCGGCAGATCTGATACTAATTTTTCTAAGTTTTGAACGATTAAATTCCGTTGGCTTAAAGCTTCTTCTTGCAGCTTTGAGAGTTGAGCAGCAAACTCAGTTTCCGAACGGTTAAAGTTTTGTAAAATTGTATCTTTCTGCCCTTGCACATCTGCCTGAAGCTCTGAAATTTGGGGAGAAAATTCAGAAGCCAACTGCTTGAGGTATTGCAGAATTAGCTCCTGTTGCTTTTGCGCCTCTTGTTGCAGTTCGGACAATTGAGATCTAAACTGCGTCTCTAGTGTTGCTAGTGCTGCTTGAGAATTTATTCTTTGACTGTCTAAATCTGCTAATACCTGTTGCTTAGACTGAGACAATTCTGATTGCAGTTCGGATAAACCTTGTCTTTTAACGTTTATTTCCTGCTGTAAATTTCCTGCTTCATCGTTGATATCATCTACAATATCTTCTGCTTCTTTGAGGATGTTATCAACTTTTTGATTAGCAGTGTTAAGTTTAACTTCCAATTCTCCTAGTTCTTTGAGGTTGGCTCTGACAATTTCTGCAACCTCTCGAATTACAGAGCGTCGTAATAAAATTAAGGCAACGATCGCAGCAGCCAAAAGCAGCGCCAGGGTAGCAAGCAAAATATTGAATAGGGACATTGTGCGATTAAATATCCTATTCGCTTCGGCTTGCACCTGCTGTTGAACTTGTCTTTCTTGTCGCAACTGCTCTAGTTCTGGCTGCGCTTGAGCCAATTGTATTGATGCTCCCGTTGGTTGTAGGGTGTTGGGTTTGATAGCAGCGCTAGCAATACCAACAGACAATAGGAAGGTTGAAACGACAACGCCACCTTGCGACACTAATGGGAAGATATAAGTATTCTTGTGCTTCATCAGTACTTCCTTTGCCTGTCAGTCTTGTTTTGCGATCGCAATTCTTCTATTATGCGGCGATCGCGCCCCATACACTAACTGCACGAGCGCGATCGCACCAAGCCTATCTCCAATCTACCAGCAGAGATGAGAAAGTTGAGTTATCAGTAACAAAGGTGTGAGTTGAACGCTGTGAAAGCGATTCGCAAGCGCAGCTAAGCTATGCCTCGCTTCACGCACTATCTTCAAACTAGAGAAGCTGAGGAGCGCCCACCAACATCAGAATATTATTAAGCGGTTTAGATCGTGTCATTTGAATGACTATTCCTGATGTTTGTAGGCAGAAAATTTGAGAAGTAACTGATATTAAAGGATTATGACAACTCGTATATAGTTCTTAATTATTGCCTGTTTGACTTTTAACGGTTAACTGTCAACTGTTATACCATTTTCACTTCTCAAACAAAACCGTTATCACCAAGATTGTATAGAAATATTGCAGCTTTTCTCAGAAAATAAGCTTCTTCACAGAATCCTCACATTTACCGACTATTCTCAAAATAACAACAGTTTATGGCTCAGTTTCTAGAGAATTGACAACTAACTGCTGTGTTTTATAAATCACATTTTTAACACCCAAAACCCTTAAAACAATGAATAACTGCCCTTGCTGTTCCGATATACTTTTATGTCATGTCAACAGTCATGGAATTTACTGGTTCTGCCCAAACTGTAGACAAGAAATGCCAGTGTTGAGTATGAAAAAAAGCAATGTATCTAATGTATCTTTAGAGGTTGGCATTAGAAGATTACCGCGTAATCTTCAGCAAGTATAAACAGCGAATACAACACTATCCTAAGATTAGAAAACAGCAACAGACGTACAAGTATCACGAGGAAGATGAAGTGATGGCTCTTGCTTCGCTCTCCTTTCAAATTTCCCTACAGGATGTATACAACAAGTATGAAGTAGGTAATTTATCAGGCGATCGCACTGATGTTGAGGAAATGGCTTAAAAAGAGCGATCGTCAAAGATAGATTTTTATTAGGATATCTACTCTCTGAGCTAAGGCGATCGCTACACTGAGAACTAAAGCGATCGCCTTGTTTGACTTTAGCCCAATATTGCGAAAATAAGCGTTTCTCGGATGATGTTGATTCTGTGACATTCATCTGCATCTGCATCGGTACAGCTTGCATTTCCGTTCCCATTTGCATCGGTTTCATCGGCTGCATATGTGGGACTTCATTCTTACTATTTCCACAGTTATATAGTTTAATACATAATTCCGATATACAAAGCGTAGATTAGGTACTTGCTTTTTATCTCCTAGCTGTGACATACTACAGTTTAATTAAACTCCACTATCTCGACCGATTAACAGTAGATTGTATGTAGCCACCTGCTGGGGCGCTCTTTGTATTAGGAAGCGGAAATGTTAACGGACTCTCAAGGACTCGAAGTTACAACAGATTCGGCAGTTGCGATCGCAGCCATAGATGCTTTTGCCGAACAGTCTCTGGGTTATGGTAACGATGTGCTGGTAATTGACAAAGCAATTGCAGCAGATCCAACTTGCGCGATCGCCTACGCTCATGCAGCAGCTCATTATCTCTCGTTGGAAAGTGCAGAGGCGAGGTTAGAAGCGTTACCTTACCTGCAAGCAGCGAAAAAGTATGTGGTGCGGGCAAACGAACGCGAGAAACTTTATGTTGAAGCGATCTTCTCTTGGGCGCGGGGGGATATTCATCAGGCGATCGCATATCACGAAGCGATCGCTTCGATGTATCCTCAAGATCTAATTTCCGTCCAAAGAGGACAATATCACTACTTCTATTTGGGAAATAAACAAGGGTTGCGGCGAATTGCCCAGCAAGTTTTAGCTGCTAATAGAGAAAATCATTACTTGCATGGTATGCTTGCCTTTGGTTTAGAGCAATGCCACCGTCTAGAAGAAGCAGAAGCAGTAGGAAGACGGGCAGTAGAAATCAACCGTCACGATCCTTGGGCGCAACACGCAGTAGCTCATGTGATGGAAACCCAAGGGCGGCTGGATGAAGGTATTGCTTGGATGGAGAGCTTTGCTGATACGTGGAATAATTGTAACTCGCTGCTGTATACTCATAATTGGTGGCACGTCGCTCTTTACTATCTCGAAAAGCAAGAGATTGAGAAAGTATTGGAGTTATACGACACTCATGTTTGGGGACGTGCTGGCAAGGATTCTTCTAAAGATCAAGTTGGGGCGATTTCACTGCTGTTGCGACTGGAATTAAGGGGTGTGGATGTAGGCGATCGCATTGTCGAACTCGTACCCTGCCTCAAAGCTAGAATTCACGAACATTGCTTACCCTTTCAAGATTTGCATTACATTTATGCGTTAGCACGGGCGGGGAGGATTGAGTTAGTCAACGAAATGTTATTTAGTATGCAAGCCTACGCCAGAAAAGCATTACCCGATATTGAAAAAATCTGGGCTGAGGTAGCAATACCAGCTGCACAAGGGATGGCGGCGTATGGAAAAGGAGATTGGGAAAAAGCGATCGCCTTGCTCAAACCAACTTTACCCCGCTTACATGAAATTGGCGGTAGTCACGCGCAACGAGACTTATTTGAACAAGTGTATCTTGACGCTTGGTTGCGAAACGAACAGAATTATGAAGCGTTGCGGCTGCTGGAAAAGCGCGTTGCAGCCCGTCGGTACGTTCCTTTAATGTTGGGGCGGCTCAAGGCAAGTTAAGCATCGCCCAACCGATGTAGGGGCGAGTTTTATCAACGCATTTGTTGGGAGTAGATATTTTAGCAAAACCCGCCCCTACTAGCCGATAACTTCATATCCTGCTTTTATAGCAGTATTGTACATCGTGGCGATCGCATCATAATCTTCAGGCTGTACGGCAACGTAGCGGCGAATGTGCGATCGCTCCATTGCAGATTGTAAATCTGCATCTGGCTGGCACAAAGCAGACTGGATTAATTCTATAACTTCTGGTTTGAGTCGCCGCGATGCAACAACAGGGGGGATCGGGCAAGCTCCTATTGACTCAATTACCCGTAGATGCATTGCTAATTCCGGCGCATCACGTAACTCTTGTTCTAAAACTGTGCTATCGATCGCCGCACAGTCAGCTATGCGATCGACAACCCATCTCATCGATCTTTGATGCGAACCCGATTGAATCACCTTACCGAAAAAGTTACTAGAATATCCACCCTGCATCAGCTTTTGGCGTACCATATTGTAGCCACTGTTCGATCCTGGATCGTTGTAGCAAAGTGTTTTACCATTCAAGTCATCAAACGTCTTGAAGTCACTTTCTGCGCTGACAATAATATCGGAGAAATAAACAGGGCGGTTTTGATAGCGGCTAGGTTGCATTACTGGCGCAACTAGTGGTTGCAGTTGATTTACCCTGTTTCGGTTAATCTGTACTAAAGGTAGACCACAGATAAAAGCAATATCCAGTTGCTCTTGCAGCATCACTGGATCTTCTAAAGGATCGTATTCGCTTTGTACTATATCAGTTTCTACACCTAAAACCCGACTCAGATAAGCCCCCACTGCTTCGTAAAACCAAAACATATTGGGGGCTAAATAAGAAACTAGTTTGAGCTGGTTTAGTTTACTCATCAATTCGATCAAAAAAGGCTAGGGAATATGCTGAATTTATCATTCAACATTCAGCATTCATCATTTCCCTAGTTCCTAAGCCGAAAGCCTCGTCTGCTCCCAGCCGCGTTGTTGCAACTGGTGCATATGATTAAACAACTTCCAGCAATATTGTTCTGACAGTCCACAAGTGACAGCACCCCGCAGCACAACGTTGAAATACCAGTCGTTCGGGGGGATTTCTTCTGTCAATTTATTCACCACTACATAGGTACGAACATTGTTGTATGCACGACTGTGGCTGTGGATATTAACTATTTCGTGACGATACCAATTTTGGTGAACGCCTTCACGCTCATCTAATGCATAGCTCAAGCGCAAGGGTAATTGATAAAGTACCCCTTCTACGCTGGCATTTTCGTCGGGAATGACATCGAGAACCCCGCAGTTACGCAAGGGTGAATAAGAATAAAAACCGAGTCGATAGCCTTTGAGTTTGGCGGGGCCGATCGCATAAACATGAGTTTTTTCACCAAGCGATCGCTTCAAGTCCACTGGACACATACAAGAACCATAGGCAAAGTAGTAAAACATTGGCTCTATGGGTTGCTGTTGTTGTCTCCTGGTCGAGACTTGGTACGAACAGTCTTGAAAATGTCCAGCCTGAACGTTCATATACCACTGGTAATATTTACTATGAGATGAATTGTAGCAGAACTCCAAATTTAATTCAACATATTCCGACCGAGAAACCGTAGATTTAGATAAAGGCTGAAAGATGTACGCGAAGCGTTGCCGAAGGCTAGGCTGAAGGTTTTGAATGCTTGAATGCCTGACTTCACACTGCGCTTAAGCGCCGCTCCGCTAACACACTTCACACTTCATCCTTTAGTTGAACAACTTACTCCAAGCTCTGATTACATTTTGTAAATGGCTAGGTAGACCATTTGAAGCGATGTCAGTGTAGCGAGTTGTTCCAGTGCGGCTAGTTAAGCTAATAGTAGTATAATCGGCAGCATTACTAGGTGGTGGATACTCCAAACTGCTGAAGCGATCAAACTTCTGCTGTGACAATAACTGCTTGAACTGTTGCAATTTTTCCTGGGAAATTCGAGATGTCTGAGTTTGGGAACTATTGCCATTTTTATCCTGCACTCGAACTAAGCTACCATCGTCTCGTAGGATAGTTTCAATCGTCAGTCCCGCAAATCCACCACTACTGATTGAACGGAAAATCACTCCAGGTTGTAAAGGTTGTGGTAATTCACTTGCAGGGATTGGTCTTGGTATAGTACTAGCAGTTTCATCCAAGTAGAACCCTTTAGATTCATCGGTGCGATAAACCAAGATTTGTTGTCCAGCTTCTACCGCTACCAGCCAACCAGGTATTGCTAGTGCAATGCAGCGAACGTTAGGGATAGATAGACCAAAACAGCCATCAGGCCAAGTTTGCTTTTCTGCTTGAATTATCCGCAATTGAGAGATTGACAATTGCGATCGCACAGAAGCATCCTTTAAAACAGTATTGGCAACTGTTGCGGGTAATTGAGCCGAGTTATTCTCATTTTCTAGGGCGAAGGTACGTCCAGTGCTATCGGTACGATAAACCCAATTTTGACGACCATCCGAGACAACCACACGCCATCCTTCAACTATAACTTGGGCGCAGAGTTCATTAAGTTTCCCTAGACCAAAGCAACTATCAGACCAAGTTTCCCGGCTATATTCAGCAATCTTAAGCGAGCTGGCGGGGATTTTTTCGCGGCGGGACAAATCTTTAATTACAGCATCAGCTACAGTACGAGGTAAGCGATAGTTACCATTGAGTGTTTGACTATTAGTGTTTTGAGCCAACTTAATCGGAGCAGCTATAGCACCGTGCATCAGCGATAAACCAGCAGTTAAAGATAAAGATAAAATGCTGGTCAAAGCTAAGGCAAAAACAATTGGCTGGCGCTGTTTTTTGGAATGATACTTACCGAGCCATTTCATATTGAACGAGCAAAAATAATAATTTGCTAGCAGAGGCTAACACAACAAAGATGCTAACGTCATCTGAATAACTGCCTCAGTTAGCACGAAAAAATGTTAATTTTCATAAATCTCTAGTGGCAAACCATCTGGATCGTTAAAGAAAGTAAAACGTTTACCTGTTAGCTCGTCGGTTCTGATATCTTCAATCTGCACACCTTGAGATTTTAAGTAGGAGACAGTTGCATCTAGATCGTCAACAGCAAAAGCTAAATGCCTCAAACCACAAGCTTCGGGTTTACTAACCCTTTCTGGGGGATGAGGAAACGAAAATAGTTCAATTTGAGCATTGTCACCAACTCTCAAATCTAGTTTATAAGAGTTTCTGGCTGCTCTAAAAGTTTCTTCAATAATCGAAAATCCTAAAATTTCTACATAAAACTTTTTTGAGAGTTCATAATTAGAGCAAATTATAGCTACGTGATGGATACCTGAAGTTTGCATCAGAGAAATAACACAGATTATGTAATCGTTGCGTTGATGATGGCACGTAATTACTACAAGTTACAAGCAAAGTTAATTTACCGAGAAAATAAATGTTAAAAAAATTGCTTCAAATACCGCAAAAAGCCTATTTTAGTTACAAACTAACTAAGCGATACAAAGGAATTGGCTTGGCTGTGCTATTTGCCTTGAGTATAGCAACAGTCATATTTGTATCTCCAATATCTTACGCTCAAACACCGAGGCTTGAGGTAACAGGCTTTTCTCCCTCAGATCCCTCAGCTCCCCCTGCTCTAATTCCCTCACGCAAGAACTCAACCACCTACGAACTCCGGGGTGTTTGGTTGACGAATATTGATAGTAATGTGTTGTTTGGGCGCGATCGCCTCAGTGCAGCATTGGAAAGACTGCATCAGTTGAACTTTAACACGGTATATCCTACTGTGTGGAATTGGGGTTATACGCTTTATCCCAGTCGCGTAGCGCAAAGAGTAATTGGGAGGGCGATCGATCCCACGCCAGGATTACAGGGAAGAGACATTCTTCGAGAAATCAGCCAACAGGGACATCAAAAAGGTATGGCAGTAATTCCCTGGTTTGAATTTGGCTTTATGGCACCAATTAACTCGCAATTAGCCCTCCGCCACCCGACTTGGTTGACTGCACGTCGCAACGGTAAGCGGTTGTGGAAGGAAGGAAAGCATAATCGAGTGTGGCTCAATCCCTTTCATCCAGAAGTGCAGAAATTTATCAAAGATTTAGTAGTCGAAACTGTCAGTAACTACGACATTGATGGAATTCAATTTGATGACCACTTCGGCTTACCAACAGAGTTTGGCTACGATGCCTATACAGTTAAGTTATACCAAAAAGAGCATAAAGGCAAACGTCCCCCTGCTAATCCTCAAAATCCCGAATGGGTGCGTTGGCGGGCTAACAAAATTACTGCTTTTATGAAACAAATATTTCAAGCAGTTAAGGCAAATAACAAAAATTGTATCGTATCCGTAGCACCCAATCCTCAAAGAATTTCCTACGGCTTATTTTTAGCAGATTGGAAAAGTTGGGAGAAGCAGGGGCTAATTGAAGAATTAGTCTTGCAAGTATATCGCAATGACTTAAAAGTATTTATCAGCGAATTGCAGTATGCAGAAGTCGAAGCAGCACGACAGCGTATTCCTGTTAGCATAGGCATTTTATCCGGCTTGAAAGATCGTTACGTGCCTTGGGGACAAATTCAAAATCAAGTCCAGGTTGCGCGGAGATATAATTTCGCTGGCGTGTCATTCTTTTTCTATGAAACTTTGTGGAATCTCGGTAGGGAACAGCCAATTAAGCGCCAAAACAGCTTCCGCCAAATATTTCCAGTCGCAGTAAAGCGCCCAACTTTTTTGGATGGGTGGAAACCAATTGTATTAGAGTCGAAAAAATAATCTAGTCCTGTTGCGTAATTTATTCTGATGAGGTTGTAATAACCTTTGTGGGATATTGTAGTAAGCATTGCCCACCCGATAAACGGCGCAACTGTAATTAAAAGTAGTGAGTAACAATCAGAATAAAAACAGGAAATGGCTTGAGATGCAGCAAGTTTTTTGATAAACTTGTTTAATAATGGGAATCTGTGCAAAAATTTTAAAATCAACAATATTTCCATTATGAAGTAACACAATTATACAACCAAACTAATGCAGCAGGTTGAACCAAACCTGAAAAAAATCAATATTTTTCAGTATGACAGGCATTGCTACCATACAAATAACAATTAAGCAACATAAATATTATGAAAACTAGTGGAATTAAAATTATTAACCTACCTCTAAGAACATTAATTATAGGACTATGTATTGCTAGTGGGAGCGTACTGGGACAGACATTACCTCTTCCCCGTAACCTAATTGCTTTCAACTCAGCAGAAGGAGAACGATTATTACTAGAAAGTAAAGCTAGAGAAGATTATTGGAATCTCAGTACACAATTTGTAACGCAAAATAACCAAGCCTATTGTGGGGTTGCCAGTATGGTGATGGTATTGAATGCACTGAGGGTTCCTGCACCTATAGCCTTTGCATATCGTCCCTACCGCACATTCACCCAGGAGAACTTTTTTGACAACGACCAAACTAAAAAAGTTCTTGCTCCGCAAGTTGTCTTTCGTCAGGGTATGACTTTAGATCAGTTAAGTCAATTATTAGGCAGCTACCCCGTTGATGCCAAGGTTTACCACAGTACTGACAGCAGCTTAGAAGAGTTTCGTCAGCTAGTAGCAAAGAACTTGCAACAACCTGGTAATTATGTCTTAGTCAACTACTTGCGTAGAAGCATTGGTCAGGAAACAGGCGGTCATATTTCCCCACTGGCGGCATATAATCAGCAGAGCGATCGCTTTTTAATTTTGGATGTTTCCCGCTACAAATATCCGCCAGTCTGGGTAAAAGCAGCTTCTTTGTGGCAAGCAATGAATACAGAAGATTCAGTTTCAAAAAAGACACGCGGGTTTGTGCTGGTGAGTCAAAAAAGCAGTAAGTAGCCCGGCAATGCTCACTTTACTCTGAATACCCTGTTTCACCATCCTCAAGCAAAACTAAATCTTCAAGTATGCCAACATCATCAGAGTTAGTGCGATGATCGCACTAACCTTCTAGAAACAAAACCATTACTGCAAATGCTTGCCATCTTTACTACTAAAGAATATTGCAATAAATTTTACTCAATGCTGTATCAGCACAATATAAAAAATTGTTTTAAAATTGGAAGTTGCTTGAAACGCGCTCAAAAATTTGGTATAATTTATTTTATAATGGAAATATGTTTTAAATTTTTAATTTCGCCAATATTACCATTATAAATATATACTAATAAAAATTATACAGCTAAGTAATAGAAAGCGCAAGATAAAAAAAAATTTTGTTTTCCCAGCGGTTGAGAAAAATAAATTTAAAGTTCAGAATTTCACTTTCGCAGTAACATCACAAGAGACTTATAGATTAAATCTGCCGTGCTGAAAGTGAATATCTTCTCTAGATGTAAGCGGTTGTCGCTAGTAGTATTTCACCTGTGCTTTTCCGTCTCCCTAATTGCGTGTCAGCAACAGACGCAAGCCGCCTTTGTTCAACCCCAGCGCAGTAAACGGGCAATGGTTGTCTCCGCCCATCCTCTAGGGAGTGAGGCGGGGCTGGAGATGTTACGCAAGGGTGGTAATGCAGTAGATGCAGCCGTAGCAACAGCTTTTGCTATCTCGGTAGTAGAACCGTTTTCAGCGGGTATTGGTGGCGGCGGATTTTTGCTGATGTACCAAGCCAATAAAGGTGAAATGAGGGCGTTGGATTTCCGCGAACGCGCACCTTTGAAAGCTACACGGAATATGTATTTGGATGCTCAAGGTAAAGTGCGTCCCAATGCCAGTGTAGATGGCTACTTATCAGTAGCAGTGCCTGGAACGGTGGCAGGATTGTATCAATTGCACCGCCAGTATGGAAAATTACCTTGGGCTACAATAGTAACACCAGCTATTCGATATGCCCAAGATGGGTTTATAGTATCCGATCGCTTTGTGGAAGCAACCGAAAGGCGAAAAGAAGCACTTTTGCAACATCCGGCTGCGCGTCAAGTATTCACTCGCAACGGTGCGTTGTATCAGCCGGGAGATAAACTGATACAACGAGATTTGGCACAGACACTAAGAGCGATCGCGCGTAACCCCAACGATTTTTATACTGGGGGAATTGCTAGAGCGATCGCCTCAGATATGGCAAAAAACGGCGGACTCATTACCCTAGAAGATCTCAAATCCTACAAACCGATCTGGCGCACTCCGATTTGTGGTAACTTCCGCAAAGCTCGGATCTGTTCGATGCCACCGCCATCTTCTGGAGGCGTACACCTATTACAGATATTAAACATCATTGGTGGCACCGATCTCAAATCCCTAGGCTGGCATAACCCAGACGCACTGCACCTGATGGTAGAAGCGATGAAAATCGCCTACGCCGATCGCTCTGAATATTTAGGCGATCCAGATTTCGTCAAAGTACCAGGAAAGCAACTAATTAGTCCAGCCTATGCAGCCAAAAGGCGACAAGAAATTACTATAAATCGAGCTAAACCATCAACTGAGGTAAAGCCTGTAGATCAGGAAACTTTACAGCGTTTTGGTCAACCCGTACCAGCCCTGCGTTCCCAAGGATTAGATCGCGAGGATGCAGAGCATCGATCTTCCGTTACCATGCTTGGCGTGGTAACGAGTAAATATGAATCTCCCGATACCACCCATTTAACAGTAGTAGATGCTCAACGTAACGCCGTTAGTCTCACGTTTACAGTGAATTACGGCTTTGGTTCTGGTGTAGTAACGCCAGGAACGGGAATTTTGCTCAACGACGAAATGGATGATTTTGCGGCTGCGCCTGGTGTACCCAACGCTTATGGACTTGTGGGAGGAGATGCAAATGCGATCGCACCGCGTAAAACGCCCTTATCCAGCATGACACCGACAATTGTTACGGAAAATGGACGCTTGCGCATGGCAGTTGGAGCGCCTGGTGGTAGCACAATTATTACCACTGTTTTGCAAGTACTCCTCAACGTACTAGAATATGGCATGGATGCTGGTGCTGCCGTGTCCGCACCCCGAATTCATCACCAGTGGCTACCAGATCGACTGAGAGTAGAACCTTGGGGTTTAGATACTTTGACACTCAAAGAACTGAGCCGTCGCGGACATCAAATTGAGTCGCAATCTCCTTGGGGTAATGCTAATGCGATCGTAGTTACACCAGACGGCATTCTAGAGGGATCTGCCGATCCGCGTGGGGAAGGTTCCCCAAGGGGTTACTAGTCCAAAAAATGATAAATGATGAATTGTAAATTATCAAACAACTCGATTCATCATTTACCATTCATAATTCAAGCAGTATTTTGTCAGACGACACGTTAAAGTCACACTGTTAGTCGAGTTCGACACTGGGCAATTTATTTTTAGCGATTGAGAAGGGGAGAACCCACGACTTCAAGCTACTCAAACGTAGTCGCCTGCCTTTCGTGCCGTCATAAGGATGTAGCAAATCTTACTAAATAACAGGCTCGTCTTACAAAAACAAGTGTTAACTCATCCCGTCCATTGATGGCGGGGATTTCGTGTAAGAGCGTTCTTTGTCCTTTGTAATTTTTTGTCCGAATGACTAATGACAAAGGTGAGCAGCTTTGCGGTGGACTCTTTCCCAAGGCACTTCGCCCTTCCGGGTTCCCAAGGCACTCCGCCCTTGCGGGTTTCCCGACTTGAAGGAAGTGCCGTCGGCATAAAAAAGCATCTGCCGTCAAGTGGCTGATGAAGGGGCGGCTTGACTGTGCAAGTTTCGCGCTACTGGGCGAAGATCGGCATTTGTTACTTGCTGCTTCTAGGGAATAGTTTTAGCTTGCTAAATCTACTGTTGCCTCTTGATGAAATCGAATCACCCTTGAGAGTGAAATCCGATAATGCTCAGAGGGGCATACTGTTAGCGCGATGCTACCAAGACCCGAATCTACTACCTGCTTTACAGTACAGGCTTGTCTCTTATTATTACAGTAAGCCATAATGCGATCGCCTATTTGAATGTCCAGTGCTTGAATCTTCATTGCTTTGCTCTGTTATTGTTTCACCGAAGTCAATCAAATTCCTAGGTATCAAAAAATGATACTATCTCAATTTGTCGGGACTGAATTTTAAGATAGCCACCTCAATAGCGGCTCCGCCCCCGTCTTTTACGCTGCTTGTGTTTGGCTTTTTCCTTGCGCTTATGTTTTTCAATTGGTGTTTCAACGTGACGATGCTGCTTGATTTCTGGAAAAATCCCGGCTTTAGAAACTTCTCGCTTAAATCGTCGCAGTGCACAAATCAATTCCTTCATTTTCACTCTTGTTTGATTTGTGCCATTCGATATCCTGATTAATTGATTTAAATTGTCAGATCCGAGCTTTGGTAAGCAACGGGCGTAGGTTGCGATCAAAAAAGGGCAGACTCCTTGTCTACCCTTAAACCTTAGAGCTAAATTGTTTGGCTCAAAGCTTAGTAGCGACTAGAGAAACTATCTCTGCGGTTGCCACCGAATGAACCTCTATCTTCTTTAGGCTTCGCTTTATTGACTTTCAGGTTACGTCCCATCCACTCAGCACCATCAAGAGCCTCAATGGCAGATGTTTCTTCGGCATCTGTATCCATTTCCACAAAAGCAAAACCGCGCATCCGACCTGTTTCGCGGTCAGTTGGTAATTGAACTCGCTTTACAGAACCATATTCTGCAAAAGCAGCATTAAGGTCTTCTTGTGTGACCTCATATGATAAATTGCCTACATAAATTGACATAACATTGTCTCCAAAATCAGAAGGTGTCGAGATTTAGATTTCGGAGAGAAGCCTGTTGATTTTAAAAACAAACGATATAACCGAATTTGATTCTCAACTACTATGCTAGCACACGATTGAGTTCTCGCACGAGAGCAATCGTAATGAACTCGCTTTGGTGGTTCTTCAAAATGCTTCATGGGCGATACTATTAGTACGACAGTTGTAGATGAATTGTTAGAGATGGCGAATGCCTACGGTAGTGGTAGTAGCCAGCAGTAGCGTTCTGGAGTTCTGCGCCAACTAGACCAGTGCAACATATATTCAATTCGCCAGACCACGACGGGAAATAGGAGTCTGCAAAGCCAACGTCTCATTTCAGCAACACTCAGCTTGACAACAACTCTCTTGCCGCTTTGAACGCAGCCAGGCTGCCAAGGGGGATGGAAGTCAAAAGGGGGGATGGTGTTTCCACCATTGGCTCTACCTGATATCGAAGAACTATCAAAAATGCTTGGGCAGCCAGAACAAGGGTCATATGACGATGCCATCCCTACCAAGAACGGACTTCGTAGTCACCTAAGCCCAACTGATATGCTCACCAGTTTGAAACACTCATCAATCCGCCATCGTTGCCCCACCACATAAACCATTGTTTCGAGGGTTGTATTGCTGGGAGCAAACACCTGGTATAGCAATCCTATTTTAGTCATGAAATCTTTGTGAGTAGAAGTCATTAGTCATTAGTCATTAGTCAAGAGTTGTGGTGCAAGTTTGATTAGCTTTTCTTCGCCCGGCGTTTCGCTCCTTGCACAACTTGCACGACTATTAACGCTCGGATATAACCTGCAAGCGATGGGAATTATTAGTCCTAAAGCTAATTATGAGGAGAACGGGAAAGAGCTAGAGGAATGCTTGGAACCGAATGAGTATGAAAGTGATTTTCCCCGTTCAGGATCAAAACACCACGAGCCAGATCAAAAGTTACAACAAAAGCTAGAATTTGTTGCTACTAACACAACTGATGAGAGCAGAAAAAATCATCAGACATTTATTCGGTTAGCTGAGATTTTTCACTTCGGGCATATAGCCAGATGGATAACAGCTACACGGAGAACATCTGCTAGTGGTAATTGGTACTTAGCCAGCGTTCGTGCCAAGAAACGCGAACTGTGCCTGAAATACTTGGAGATGGCTATTAAACAAAATCAATTACCAGAATTGTTTTTAGCAGGAAAAACTTTTCAATAGCCCGGTTACGAAAATATCATTTTAGTAAAGTTAAGTAATTTTAAAGCGGCACCTACCATCTGCAAAAAAATGAAAATTTTCAGCGGATTGAATGCCAACCATTAAACTTAGAACAATTTAGGCGAATGTTAGGAAGCAACTGATATGCTTTGATAAAATATGGATGCAGTGCCCGATCGCTGCTTGAAAAGATGAGTCCAACAGTAGTGGGAGATGAAAAGTTGAGGTAGTCTTTTCCTTGTTTATGGGTTTTCTACTCATTGTTTCAAATCGGCAACACTTATACAGTTAGGGGAAAAACAAGCAAAGAGAAATAGTTTTCCTGCTTTCAATCGGAAATGCATAAAACTGCTTTACCTAAAAAACGGCGATCGCTCAGTTGTTGAGCCACCTCTGCCACCTGTGCCCAAGGTAGCTCTAAGTCAATGTGGGGAGTCAACAATCCCTCTGCCAGTAACTTTACTAGCCGCGTTAACCCTGTAGATGCGGGTTGAAACTTCAATTCGTGGAACAGAATAAAACCGTACAAACTCAAACCACCCTTGCCATAAAAACGCGAGGCGTTGAACGTCACCTCTGCTCCCGCAGTAGTGCCGAACATAACGCATACGCCATCTGGTGCGAGTGCTTCGAGTACCGCAGGTAAAGTCTCTCCACCCACAGAATCCAAAATCAGATCGTAAGGACTGTACTGAGTAATGAAGTCGCGATCGCTACCAACGACAACCTGTTGCGCTCCAGCATTTTTGACAAATTCAACAAGTTCCGGACGACGCACCTGAGCAGTGACTTTTGCTCCTGCATAACACGCCAGTTGGCAGGCAAAATGTCCCACCCCACCCGAAGCTCCTGTAATCAAGACAGATTTTCCCAGCAACAAGCCACCGCGCTCTAGTGCTAAAAGTGCCGTCAAGCCTGCTACGGGTAACGTCGCTGCATCTCTAAAGCTAACAGAAGATGGTAATTCGGCCAGGGCATGAGTAGGAACGGCAACAAATTCTGCCCATGCACCAGACGGGACAAAACCAACTACTCGCGTTCCTTGTGGGAAGCCAGAATTATCTGCTGCTGCAACTTCGACTGTGCCTGCTAAATCCCAACCCGGTCGCCATCCTGCTTGGGCACTCATCGAGCGGCGGACTTCACCACGATTGAGCGAAACAGCAGCAACACGCACGAGGGCTTCGGAGGGTAAAGGAGTGGGGCGATCGACTTCACAAATTGCTAATCGCCCTGGTACATCCGGATCGACAACAACTGCACGCATGGTTTTCATCTTCTACCTCATAATTGAATTTCCACCCGCTTGAGCGTTACTGTACTGTGTATCCGCCATCAATTACTAGGTTATGTCCTGTTACGAAAGACGCTGAATCTGAGCAGAGCCACAGCACAGATGCTGCGATTTCTTCAGGTTGACCTGCCCGCTCGATTGGAATCGCGGCTTCGATTTGCTGCATTTGGTCAGCAGGAATCTCTGACAGGATATCTGTTTTGATTGCACCAGGACTGACAATGTTGACTCGAATTTTATCTTTGGCATACTCGATCGCAGCAGTCCGGCTGAGAGAAATCACACCACCCTTTGCAGCACAGTAACTACCAAAGTTAGGTACACCAACAATCGCCCCTTGAGATGCCATATTGACAATTGCACCCGCACCTGTCTTGAGCATGGCTGGAATTTCGGATTTCATGCACAGCCATACAGCTTTAAGATTAACTGCAAGATCGAAATCCCAATCTGATTCGGACATTTCTGTGAGTGGATTTGCTTTGCCAGAACCTGCATTGTTGAAAGCACAGTCTAAGCGACCGTATGTTTCCAAAGTTTTATTCACCAATGCCTCAATATCTGCCGCTTTAGTCACGTCCGCTTGCACAAATAAGGCTTCACCACCTGCTTCTTTGGCTTGGCGCACGGTTTCTTCACCTTCAGGAGTACGACGAGCAGCAACAACAACTTTTGCTCCTTCCTTAGCAAAGGCTACTGCCGTTGCTCGACCGATACCTGAACTGCCACCTGTGACAATTGCTACTTTGCCATCTAATTTACTTACCATCTTCATCCTGCGTGAGATTACTTCGGTTAAGTGTGAGTTGGGTAACAAGATAAAAAATCAAAAGCCTGGGACTAATTTTCCTTCAGGAACCTAGCTTTAAGACTTGGCAAAAAGAGATGCAAGCCCAGTATATGGTTTCAGGGGTAGTACCTCAATCTTCAAAACACCTGCTTTCACCATTGGGAATTGAGCGGCTATCTCTTGCATAGCTTCTAAGTTCGCCGCTTCACACATCAGCACTGCACCACTCATGTCAGCAATGTAGTGAATCGAGCGCACGATTTCAGTAGTGTACTTATCCTAAACCGCTTCCGCTTCCGCTTTCACATGAAGCAAAACCTGCTCCATTGCAACGCCTTCAACGACACGCGCGATTAATAACAATTGCATAACACCCTCTGTTGCTTGGTGAATATTTGTATTTGGAAGCTCAAGCCTACTAACCCTCTTGTTGGGAGGAAAAATCAAAGACAATGTATTCTTCGGTGAGGAAGGCGCGGGATTGCAAGAAATCAACAAAGTTTGCAACGCCCTGCAATATATCTTTGGGCGGATTCCATACCTGCGGGCGAATTGACACTTGCAAGGATAGTTAAAGTGAGTTTAGCTTTAGGGCATTGTGACAATGATTTTGCCGTTCTGCTGGTTGGACTCCATGTATTGATGAGCTTCTACAATTTCTTCCAAAGGGAAGATGCGATCGAGAATCGGTACAAGCTTTCCCGAATCTAGACCGTCGTAAATGTATTGTTTGGCTTTCTCTAGCAATGCACGATCGCTGGTAATTTCAAATAAGGTATAACCGTGAACCTTCAAACCTTTCTGGAGTGCCGGGAATAGGGGAAACGGTGTCGTTGCTTCCAAACTCAACGCGCCATACTCGAAAATGGTTGCGCCACGCGCCGCAGCATTTGCTAATGTTTCCAAGAAAGAACCTGCTACCGGGTCAAAAATTAGGTCTGCTCCGTGATCAGAAGTAATTTCCATTACTCTGGTGGTCAAATCCTCCGTATTGGTAACAATAACCGAATCAGCACCGTTGTCTAGAAGCAGTTGTTTTTTGGCTGAGCCGCGAGTAGTAGCAATAACTACTGCCCCTGCTGCTTTAGCAATTTGAATCGCCGCGTAGCCCACACTACTGCTAGCTGCTGTAATCAGCACAAAGTCACCTGCTTTGACTTGCCCATGTTCCACCAGCGCACCATACGCTGTGATATATTGCATCCAAATTGCAGTTCCCTCTTTGACAGACAAACGAGTGGGATATTTGGCAACGGCATGAGCAGGAACGATCGCACTTTCGCCATAAACGCCGTACTGTTTCATCGAGAACGCTGGAATCGTGCTGACGCGATCGCCAATCTCAAATCCAGTGACTCCAGCACCAATCGCATCAATTACACCTGCTGCCTCGTAGCCGAGAGTTGAAGGCAGTTTCTCTGGAACTTCTAGATACTTACCTTCTCGAAAGGCAACCTCTGCACGGTTCAAGCCAATTGCTTCAACTTTCAGACGCACCTCACCTTCACCAGGTTCAGATAACGGCAGATCATCCAACTGAAGTACGTCTGCACTGCCAAATTTGTGGAAGCGGACAATTTTAACCATAGTAGTGATGCCTGAATAATCTGAGTAGCGATATTAATTAGCTTAGCGATCGCATCTGCCCAAATCTTTCACATTCTTGCTTTATGTAGCACATTCTCGCTATTTCTTTTCCAGCAGCATCTTAGGAGTCACCCCCAACCACCGCTTAAAGTGACGATTGAGGTGGCTTTGATGGGCAAACCCAACAGCATAAGCAATTTGTGCAATAGTCAATTCACCTTGCAGTAGTAGCTGCTTGGCACGTTCCACGCGGCAGCGAATAATATACTGATGCGGTGCGAATCCGGTCGATTGTTTAAACAGTCGTGCAAAATAATGCGGACTCATCTGCACTAAGGCTGCCAAATCATTCAAGCTCAAATCTTGTTCTAAATATGCTTGAATGTAATCAATTGCTTGGCTTAGTTTATGTTTGGGTAAACCACCTTCCCACTCTCGTATAGTCTTCTGTGTAGCCGAGTAGTGTTTGAGCAAATGCACTGCTAAAAAGTTTGCCATCGACTCAACATACAACCGTTCCAAGTCGCCTTGTTGCAACTGCGATCGCAATGTTAACCCCAGTTGCAAAATTAGCGGATCTGTCGCTGTCCAGTTGTCAACGATTTCAATTTCACTGCTGATGTCCTCCGTTGCGTTGGCGATAAGATGTGGAGTTAGGTAAATTGAAATTAGTTCTGATTCCTGTTTCCAGATAATCTCACGCGGTAGTAATGCCGGAACGATCGATACTTGACCTGCTTGAATCGATTGATATTTGCGATCGCCACTTACAGTTTGCCAGTTTACTTGAATCGATGAATCTTCGAGCGGCACAGCAATCTTAATTTGCGGATGACTGTGTTCGCGAAAATGTGCCGGACGAAAGCATGAATCAATGACGTGAACACCATCGAGGTGAAGCGACTTTTCCCAAATCGGCTGTAATGGGTCAACCTCTTCTTTGGAAGCCAAGTGGCAATCTCTAGACATTTGCATCCCTTTTTTCCAATTATGAAGATGTTGAATGCAGCACTACTTAAATTACAATAGCTGAGCGAAAATTTGTAAACAGGAGTTATGCCCAAGCTTTTCGATATTTATTGTCTTCTTACTTTTGCATCAATAGGCTTGGCGTTGTCTGTAATCAGACTGTCCAACTCCTCAATGGGAAATTACTTAGCACTTAGAAGCAGGTATAATCTCGCCCCAAACTTATTTCCCAGGTTGAACTTAGAAACGAGTTGAGTGAGGCTTAACCTCGGTTGACTGTTGTCTTGTCAGCGAATAGGAACGAGTATTGTTAGGAGCAAACTTGATTAACTCTTCAACATTCTGGAGCATTGTGTTGCAAATTGCATTTAATGGTAGGTCATTCGGATCGTGTCCAAAAGGCTCTTCAATTTCGGCTCCTATTTGTTCAATACTTAATAATGTAAAACTGACAAAAGATATTACTAACCCAGTCCACCAAGTTAAAGTACTAACTATTTCAAGTGGCAATATTAAACAAAAAATTAACAATAACTCTCTAAGTTTAATAGTGTAAATTAAAGGCAAGGGCGTTTTTAAGATGCGTTCGCACCCACCCAGAATATCAATCATGTTATCTAGTAAACTATGTAAGCTAGTCAACTGATAAATATTTAGACAATTACGGTCATGCTGCTGTTGTAAATAATCCCTAATCCAAAAGGCAATTTGTAGTGTGGGATGATTCGTATCTTTCAGCATGAAATACTGAGTTTGGGACATTAAGGAAGCTAACTGCTCGTCTAAAGGCTCTGTCCTCAGATGTAATTTCATTGAAACTGAAAAAGCGACTATTAGGCGAAGTATTGCCTCTTTTTCTATTCGCTCTTGGGCTGATTGCTCTTTAACTACTACAGAAATTCCTTGAGTCAAGTTACGAACAGTGTTGACTAAAGCTCCCCATAGTTGCCGACCTTCCCAAAAACGAGCGTGCGCTGTATTCGTGCGAAAAACTAGTAATAAAGTAAAACCAATATTGAAACTCAAGACAGCATTGGTAAGAACAGCACTTTTGTCGGAAAATGTAACAGAAAATCCAAAATAGTAAAGGAATGATATTAGAAAGCCATATATACCACAAAAGAGAACCCAAGGGAAGATGACGGGAATGATTGAACTTTCAAGCCGCAGAACTAATTCAATCCAATGCAGTTTTTCACCAGTATAAAGGTGATACTTTCCTCTAAAAGAATTCTTGGTCTTACTAAGGAATTTTTTGCAACGTTCCAATGTACTAGTATGATTTGATCGCCTCATTTGTTATTTCCTCTTTTCATATTTAAAATTTCAACAGCGTGTCAAGTTACTAATTCGCGCTATAACTAATTTTGAAACACTTAATTAAGTTTAAATCTGTAGTCCTAAATACACGATGCCTGCAAGAGAATTAAATTGCCAGAAAAACCGAATTATAAGTGGGAACCATAGAGTGTACCGCCCCATTCTTACCTGATGCTAAGAGACGATCGCAATTACAGCGTCGATGGACACAATTGGGGTTTTGTCTCATGCGATCGCATTGATCGAGCTTTCGTCAGCTTCTGGTATATAAGCCGTGTTGGGCTACTGTATAAGGTTTACACTAGAATTACTCTTTTCTACAGTAATAATTCTTTACTTGTGCGAATACCTTAATAAAATACAAATGCGCTGCTAAATATTATGGTTCCATTTTCAGAGCTATGAAACTGCTATTGATTGAGAGCGCTGGCAAATTAAAGAAGCTCAAGTCCATTTTGGGAAGTGGCTGGAATGTTAAAGCAACAATGGGTCATGTGGTTGAATTAGCCAATGACGGCGAAGACTCATTGGGTTTTACTCTAGATAAAGAACATAATCGTGTTGATTGCCGCTATATTCCAAGAGGTGCGCGGGGTAAAAAGATCCTTGCTGAACTACGTTCGGTTGTAAGACTTGCTGAAAGTGTCATTCTTGCAACTGACCCGGATAGGGAAGGAGAAACAATTGCTTGGCATTTAGCTCAACAGTTGCGTCTGAAAAATCCGACTAGAGTTGTTTATACAGAAATAACAGAAAAAGCAGTCAGAAGTGCGATCGCTCACCCCCGCCCTCTCGATCTTAATTTAGTCGCTGCTGGTCGTTGTCGGGACACCCTAGACAAGCTGGTGGGCTACAAAGGAAGCCCCTTACTTTGGAAACTGGGTAATGGAGCAAAGTCAATGGGGCGAGTTCAAAGCGCTACTCTGCATATTCTTTGCCAGCGCGAACGTGAAATTCAAGCATTTGTCCCCCAGGACTACTGGAGCGTTTTCGTGGACTATGGTGAAGAATTTCGTGCTTACTATGCAGGGAGGGCAGAAAACCCAGCAGCAACAGCAGCAGAGGCACAAACAAGCGATGATGCAGCAGATCCTAAAGAAAAACAGGTTGAATCAGTACGAGTTTTGTCTCAACAACAAGCCGACGAGTTAGTAGCAACAGCGAGAGCGCATCCGCATCATGTTGTTAGAATTGACAGTAGCACTACCACTCGCAAACCGCCAGCACCCTTTACCACTTCTAGCTTGCAACAAGCTGCTGGTTCGCGGCTCAAATATAGCTCAGAACGCACGATGCAGATTGCTCAAAGCCTATACGAGCAGGGCTATATTACTTATATGCGAACTGATTCAGTGCAGCTATCGTCAGATTATTGCCAGCAGGCACGGGCATGGCTGCAAAAACATGACCCGGAAAATATTCCTCAAACTGTAGCGCGGCAAAAAAGTAAAGCAGGAGCGCAGGAGGCACATGAAGCTATTCGCCCAACCGAAGTAGATAATACTCCTGATAATTTGAGTGCCAAGTTGAGCCAGGAAGAAGCGGGGCTCTACAGCCTAATTTGGGGACGAGCGCTAGCATCGCAATGCCAACCAGCTCGCTTGCAGAAGACGCAGATTCTCTCTCGCTCAAAAGATGTTTTTTGGCAAGCAAGAGGACAGGTTGTTACGTTTCGCGGCTACACGGTTTATTGGAATGATATCTCTAGCGATTCTCAACTGCCCATAGTACAACAAGGGCAGCAACTGACACTGGGGCAGGCGAATGCTGAAAAAAAGCAAACCCAGCCACCATCACGTTACACCGAGCCGAAGCTAGTGCAAGCGATGGAAAAACGGGGAATTGGTAGACCTTCAACCTATGCACCCACAGTTAAAGTTCTACGCGATCGCAAGTATGCTAGTTTGGTGAAAGGATACTTGCAACCTACCCAGTTGGGGCTAGAGGTCGATGAATTTTTGATGCGGGTGTTACCCAAGATGGTTGAGCCTGAGTTTACAGCTCAAATGGAGTCAGCTTTAGATCTTGTAGCAGATGGAAAACAAGACTGGCAACGGTATCTAATCGACTGGAACGAAACTTACTTTGCACCAGCTCTTGCAACTGCCTATCAGTCTCTTGGAACAGTCGTTCGTGTTGCGACTAGCAGTAGCATCCAAGCAAGTAGCCCTGGTGTTGCTTCAAAAAATAGTAGAGCTTCGAGTGGTAGCATCCAAGCTACACTAACAGAAATTCACTGCCCCAAATGTGAGTGGATGATGTTGAAAATTCCCTGCCGCTCCAAAAAGCTTAAGGCAGATCACTTTCTCAAATGCTCTAAATCTGAATGTGATACTACCATGTTTTGGTCGGATAAGAAACAGGGATACGAGTTGCCTTATTCCAAACAGCAAGGAGCTACTCAAAAAGATTATACTGCTGCTGGGATATCAGGAGCGCCGTCTCAAGTTCAAAAGCAGAGTTCCTCCAAATCAGCTACCACTAAACTCCTTCTCACGGACTTTCCCTGCCCTGTATGCAGTCAGCCTTTAGAACTGTACGAATACATCAAGTCCAACCAATCCAAGCAAATGCTCCGCTGTTCTGATGCAAGTGCCAGAAGAGAGGACAATCATAAGAATGTAGCTTATTTTGCAGCTAAAGGAGTATTTTGGTCGCCCACTTATGGTGAAATTAGTCAGCCTAGTAGCTCGAATAAATCACCTTTAAATAAAGCTAATAAAAGCTTTAGCAAACATAGTAGTGCTGACAAGTTAGCAAAATCTAAAACTATAAAGCAGCCAGTAACTCCAACAGCTTCATCACCAGCCAGGAAAGAACATCCATGTCCTGTATGCGGTAAACCATTAGAGTTGTACGAATATATCAAGGATGGTAAGCCTAAACAAATGCTTCGTTGTTCTGATCCGATTGCAAGACGAAAAGACGAGCATAAAAACGTAGCTTACTTTGCTTCTAAAGGAGTATTTTGGTCGCCCACTTATGGTGAAATCAATAATAATAAAGAAAAATAGGGCGATCGCTACTGTTTAATTTAACTTACACTTAATTCCTGACGGAATATAAGCAAAGAAGAAAGGCTTGATAATGAACTCAGTGCGACTCGTTTTGCTTAATTAATTATAATTTGGACAAATTCTATCACTATGTCTTCTGGGTTCAAATGCTAGAGTGTAATCCCATGTTCAATTAAAAACTGCTTTACCTGCTGGCGTTGATAGTCGTTGAGCCTGGTATGTTTTTGTTTAATCATCTCTTCGTCTCTGGGCGAGAACAATTTTAAGCAATTACCTATGCGGTAAAGCGCTAAATCTTTACTGTTCTGTTTAGTGGATTGACGGTATCTGATAATTTCTTGCAGAACTATATCGGGATGACAAAGTACTTCACCAGCAACAGTTTGACCTACTGCCATAATTGCTGCATATTCTGTGTCTAAAAGATCGAGTTTCTGGATTTGGGGCTGACTTTGCTTTTCCAATTTCTGCCACTTCACCACTTTCACAGCAGTGGTACCTAACAACCAAATCAAGGCTGCTGCTGTTCTGGAGTAACTTGAAATGAGTAGGACTGCAAGAAGCAGACAAATTAGAAGACTCACCACTAGCAATAGTCGCAGCCAGGAAGATTTCATCTGTTTAATAGTTTTATAATTTTTTATTCATTTTTATAATATAATTATAGGCTTTTTTAACGGATAAAATTTACTGTTTAAATGAAGCAGTCCTAGAAAGTTAACTATATTTTAATCAATATTTAATCCTCAGTTGATAAGCTCTTCTTGGTTTAGAGTGGATTCAAAAGTGGGTAAGTAAACCAATGGTTCATTGTTGGTTTAAAAATGTTGACTATTAGCACAAAAAGGACACTTTGTTACTGAAGAAAGATTTTTATTTATTCTGGGGATTATTGGAAAAAAGAATCCTAATGTCCTAATAGAAACACACTTAAATCATCACTTACTTATTTTTGAGAACCCAAAACCTGCCGAGAATTGCAGTGCGGTGCATATGAATACCTTCAATTTTAATCGTTGGTTATCAAGTCGCGTGAGACGGCGGCAAGTTTTAATTGGTGCTGGGGCTTTAACTGGATTAGCGATCGCCAATCAATTTTCTGAAAAAGTTATTGCCCAGCCGAAATTCTCTGATTATCCATTTAAACTTGGTGTTGCCTCTGGTGAACCATACCCCGATAGTGTGGTGCTGTGGACGCGACTCGCTCCCGATCCGCTCAATGGTGGTGGAATGCCATCGGCTAATGTTCCGGTACAGTGGCAAATTGCTGATGACGAGAATATGAGACGGATCATCAGTAGCGGTACAGTGATGGCAACAACAGAATTAGGACATTCTGTCCACGTAGAAGCACAAGGACTAAGACCTGCGACATGGTACTGGTATCAATTCCGAGTCGGAAATGAAGTCAGCCCAATTGGACGCACCCGCACCACTCCCAGATTTGGCGATCGCACAGATCGCTTTTGTTTTGCCTTTGCTTCGTGTCAAAGCTGGCAGAATGGTTACTATGCTGCCTACAAACACATGGCTGAGGAAGACTTGGATTTGGTGATTCACGTAGGTGACTACATCTACGAGGGAGCGCCAAGTGCTAATACTCTAAGACCTCATGAAGGCAATAGCGAACCATACACATTAGACCAATATCGCAACCGCCACGCCCAGTATAAGACAGATCCCAATCTGCAAGCAACTCATGCTGCTTTTCCTTGGATAGTCACTTGGGATGACCATGAGGTTGACAACAACTGGGCGGATGAAATTCCTCAAGACCCCGAATTACAGCCTCGCGATCGATTTCTGGCTCGTCGCGCTGCTGCCTTCCAAGCGTATTACGAGCATATGCCGCTGCGGCCATTTTCCATACCCAAGAGCATCGATATGCAGCTGTATCGGCGGTTTACTTTCGGCGATCTAGTTGAGTTCAATGTCTTGGATACCCGCCAGTATCGTAGTAATCAACCGTGCGGTGATGGACGTAAGCCTCGCTGTGCTGAAGCCCTAGATCCATCACAGACGATGACTGGTGCAGAACAGGAACGGTGGTTGCTAGAAGGACTTGACAGATCTCGCGCTCGTTGGAACGTGCTGGCACAACAGACAATTATGGCTCAGTTCGACTATGACACTGGAGCGGAAGGAGTCTTTAACCTCGATCAGTGGGATGGCTACATTACTTCGCGCGATCGCATTCTCAATTTCATTAAACAGCGCCGCCCATCGAATCCAGTGGTGATTACTGGTGATTGGCACTCAAGTTGGGTCAACGATCTCAAGGCAAACTTTGACGATCCAGACTCAGAAACAATAGCAACCGAGTTTGTCGGCACTTCCATCAGTTCAACTTGCCCCTGGACTTTCAACGTAGAGGCGGCATTGTCAGAAAACCCTTGGGTGAAATACTTCAACGGCAGGTTGCGCGGTTACGTCCGTTGCGATCTCAACCGCGATCGCTGGCGGACTGACTTCCGGCTGTTGCCTCAATCTCAGCCTACTGGAACTACCGTCGCTGACCCAAATTCACCTATTACCACCGCAGCTTCCTTTGAGCTACCAAATGGGGGCGTTGTAACGCCAGTTTAATTTCCCTTGAATATCCCTGAATTTTCCGTTTTCTTGAGCAATAGGAGAGGTATCTATGGCTTCCTTAAATTTTGAGCGCTTGCTGTCAAGTAAAATCAGACGGCGGCAAGTTTTAATTGGTGCTGGTGGCTTAACTGGATTGGCGATCGCTACCCAGTTGCCTACAAGAGTGATTGCCCAGCCCAAATTCTCTGATTATCCATTTAAACTTGGTGTTGCCTCTGGTGAACCATACCCCGATAGTGTGGTGCTGTGGACGCGACTAGCTCCCGATCCGCTCAATGGCGGCGGAGTATCTGCTGATAATGTATCTGTGCAGTGGCAGATTGCTACCGATGAAAACATGAGACAGATCGTCTACCAAGGCACAGAGATAGCTACAAGAGAATTTGGACACTCTGTTCATGTCGAAGTTGGGGGACTGCAACCAAGTCGTTGGTATTGGTATCAATTTAAGGTAGGGAACGAAGTTAGCCCTATAGGACGGACTCGTACTGCTCCCAACCTGCGCGATCGCGTTAACCGCTTTCGTTTTGCCTTTGCTTCTTGCCAAAACTGGCAGCAGGGTTACTTCACCCCTTACAAATACATGGCTCAAGAAGACCTCGATTTAGTTGTCCACTTGGGTGACTACATCTACGAGGGCGGTGTTAGTGCGACTGCTGTTAGACCGCACAATGGATCTGAGCCATATACGCTCGAAGAGTACCGCAATCGTCACGCTTTGTACAAAACTGACGTTAACCTCCAAGCAACTCATGCAGCCTTTCCTTGGATAGTCACTTGGGATGACCACGAGGTTGACAACAACTATGCTGACGAGGTTCCTCAAGACCCAGAATTACAGTCAACTGAAGATTTTCTGCGCCGCCGTGCTGCGGCTTACCAGGCTTACTACGAACATATGCCACTGCGGCGGTTTTCTATTCCTAGGGGACCAGATATGCAGCTGTATCGGCGTTTAACTTTTGGTGATTTGGCTGAATTTAATGTCCTCGACACTCGCCAATATCGTAGCGATCAAGCTTGTGGTGATGGACAGGACGTGGGTTGCACCGAAGCCCTCGATCCATCACGGACCATAACAGGTGCAGAGCAGGAGCGGTGGTTGTTTGATGGTCTAGGTCGCTCTCAGGCTCGTTGGAATATTCTGGCTCAACAAGTCTTCATGGCTCAGAGAGACTTCGAGCCAGAGGCTGAAGTTCGCTTAAGTATGGACGCTTGGGACGGTTATGCAGCTTCTCGCGATCGCTTGTTCGACTTCATCCAAAAACGTCAACCTTCTAACCCCATCGTGCTGACAGGTGATGTCCATGCTAACTGGGTAGCTGACCTCAAAGCAGATTTCAGTAACCCAAATTCAGCAACTCTTGGCACAGAGTTTATTGGTACGTCGATTAGTTCCGGCGGTGATGGCTCAGATACGAACGCAAATACTGAAAGTATATTGGCAGAAAATCCACATATCAAGTTCTTCAACAATCAACGTGGCTATGTTCGTTGTGAACTGACACCAGCCCGGTGGCAGTCCGACTACCGTGTTGTGACGGCTGTGACTACGCCAGAGGCTCCCATTACTACCAGAGCCTCATTTGTAGTGGAAAACGGTAAACCAGGCGTTCAACGAGTCTAATTCGGTTTGACGCGGTGCGATAAAACTTCTACCAAACCTGAATAAACAAATGTCAGAGCAAATTGGCAGTAAGAAAAAAGCGCCGCGTCAAAATGATTAACAGATCAGTTGAACGAATAGATCTCTTGCATGAATCCGATACGGGTAGGGGCGGGTTTGCCAAAAAGCTATGATTCCAATAGATATTTTAAGTAAACCCGCCCCTACAAAATAACAGCAGAAATAGCGGCTGATAAATATTTCCAGCTAGTGCAACCCTAAACGGTATCTCTAGTTCTTAGGCTCACTATTGATTTCAATGTCTGGTGTAGTGGCTTGTTCTTTTTTCAGTAGCACTGGTTCTAAAAAATAGGAACAGCGCGATCGCGCTTTAAGAATCATTCAACTGGACATCAAAAGTTTGTTCTCCCACAGTCACGCGATCGCCTGATACTAATTTCCGTCCTCGCCGAGTTTCGACCATATCATTAACTAAAACTTCGCCATTCTGAATCATAAGCTTGGCTTGCCCACCAGTTGGAGCTATGCCTACAAACTTTAAAAAAGAGTCGAGCTTAATTATGTTGTCATTTGTCATCGAAAATCATTCACCACTGTTTTATTCCCCAACTCGATCTGTTAGACTCAACTTCTTTTAATGCTGCTAAAAAGCTAACAAACCAGTAGTACAAACTAAACGTAACAGTCGCCTTAAAATCCGTAGATTGACAGAATTTGTTTGACGATGACTGCTGATGCAACTCCAATCATCACAATAAGTGTCACCTTACCACCTCCAACCAGCGGTTGATGTTCGCTATTTGATTGACGTTGTTTCCAACTCATCAATGCCGGAATAATCCCTCCTAAAACGGAGATACTGAATGTTCCTGCATAATCTATGGCAGTAAAAAAAATACTGGGATTAAGTGCAGACATACTCATAGGCGGGAAAAGAATCAGTGAATACGCTTTGCGCAAAGATAATTCATTGGGTGCAACAAAGGAAATGCTTTTAAACAAATCCAGCAAACCGTACACAAACCCAATAAATGATGTCACAATTGCAAACTCTGAGAAAACGGATACCAGCACTCCTAACCATTCTCCCGTGCCATTGTCACGTAAAATTTGCAACGGGTCAAAAACAGTTCCACCATTAGATACACCTTGTACCAGAGCAGGACTGACGCTGCCTAAAACCACAGCATTCCACGCTAGGAACATGATTAGAGGAATTGCAGAACCAACGAATATCGAGGAGCGAATCAAACGGGCATCTCCCTCAAGCTGTAGTGCCACCACCGGAATAACGTTGTGGTAAAACAGCGCTACAAGCATAACTGGCACGGCATTTGGCAGCGCACTCCAGTTCTGAAATAATAAACCAGATCCTTTGACTTGCCCAAATCCGAACAACAATAATCCCAAGAATGAAGCAATGACAATTGCCACAAAGGCGCTGTTTAATTTTTCAACCAGCCTTTCTCGCCCAAAGTACATAATTCCGCCAAACACAAGAGTGAACGAAGTTGTTCCTACCCATGCAGGCACGTTCTGCATACCAAAAAGTTGCTCAGCGGCAGATACTAAAATCTCTCCACCTTGCGCAATGTATGCTACGAGTAAGGCGTAATGTAAGAATAAATATGCTCCACCAGCAATTCTTGCTCCTGCTAACCCCAGGGTACTTTCAATCATTGGCAACAAACCTAAACTCTCTCGCCCCAATGAACGCATCGCACTCAAGCTTACTTCTGCAATCAAAAGACCTGAGACTAATGCGTAGAGCCAAACAGCAATCAGTAGGACTGTCGATGGTATAACGCCGGACGGCAGCGTCACCGCAGGCAGTGCGAGAATGCCAGCACCAACTGTTGTTCCCGCAACAAGCGCTGTACTCCCTAAAATACTACCTGGCTGATGACTTAGCCTACCTCCATCAAGTACGAGGTTAGAAAACAGTCTCGTCACTTCCTGGCTATCTAACTTTAAAACAGTTTTCATAGAGTTATGCCGAAACATCCGCCCCTTCAGAATCAGTATTAATTTATTTAAAGAATATCAGCAAAAATCCTAAATTTATGGATATCTAACCAACAGGTAGTAGGAACGGTAAGAGTCGATCGCATTTACAGTACGATTACATTAAGAAATAGCAAGAGTTTAACTCATCCCCGCCATGACTAAACGGGGATTTCGTGTCATTTGTCATTTGTAAGAATGACTAATAACTAATGAATAATGACGACTAAGGGCGAGT
>QQTW01000124.1_pt1 | contig 43068 bp, 40 predicted proteins | sample 1904831 | NCBI WGS metagenome assembly QQTW01 (sample SAMN09435610, study PRJNA476489) | Subsurface metagenome, whole genome shotgun sequencing project.
CTCTAAATAAAGCTTAGGCTTGCTTGGAGTTCCTTCCGGCAGTCTGGTTTCAACTTGAAGATCCACTACACCGCTCTTACTAAAGGTTAACTAACCTTGGTAGGAGCGGATAGCTTTTTATAGGGTGATAAAAATGGCTGAAAGTATATCTTTTAAGCTTCCTCCCTTGGGTTAGAGAGGAATATAAGTTTTTATAATTTAATTCCTAACAGTGCGCTATCTGAATCGGCGCAATAATAAAGAATTTGTAACTACGCTAACAGAACTAAACGCCATCAACGCTCCGGCGGCGGCGGGGTTAAGGACAAAACCAAAACTAGGCAATAGTAAACCCGCAGCAATCGGTATACCTAGGGTATTGTAGGCAAATGCCCAAAATAGATTTTGGCGGATTTTTAAAAAAGTCGCTCGACTAAGAGTAATAGCCGCGACAACATCTGTCAAAGAATCGCGCATCAAAACAATTTGAGCCGCTTCCATAGCTACTTCTGTACCTGCTTTAAGCGCAATACCAACATCGGCTTGAGATAAAGCGGGAGCATCATTAATACCATCTCCTACCATTGCGACATGGTAATTTTGGGCTTGCAGTTGTTGAATAGCTTGGGCTTTTCCGGCGGGACGAACTCCAGCAATAATATCAGCTTTGCTTAATCCTAATTGTGTGCCTACTACCTCGGCGGCTTCTGTAGTGTCTCCACTCAATAGCACTACTTTTAAACCCATTGAGCGCAATTGTTGTACGGTGTTATGTGCTTCGGCTCTCAAGGTATCACTAACAGCGATGAATCCTAGGAGTTGACTATCGAGAGCTACAAATACTACAGTTTTTCCTTTGGCGGCTAAGGTTAGAGTTTGCGATCGCACTTGTCCGCTAATATCAACGTTATTCTCACTAATATACTGGTAGTTGCCTAACAAAACTTGCTTATTTTCTACTACCGCCGATACCCCCAAACCTGGCTCGGTATAAAAGTCTTTAGCGATGGGTAGAGATATATTTTGCTCTTTAGCCGCTTGAGTAATCGCGGTAGCTAAAGGGTGACAAGCACCACTTTCGACAACGGCGGCTAATTGCAATAGTTCGCGCTCCGACAAATTATTTTTGGGAATAACTACAACATCGGTAACGGTAGGACGACCGCTTGTTAGAGTGCCAGTTTTATCAAAAACTACTGTATCTAGCTGATGGACTCGTTCTAAAACATCTCCACCTTTAATCAAAAGTCCCTTTTGCGCTCCGACTCCTGTACCAACTAAAATCGCTGTAGGTGTAGCAAGTCCCATAGCGCAAGGACAAGCTACAACCATAACGGCTATAGCTAGTTTTAAACTCAACAATAGTGGCGAGGGTTGCAGCAACGGGGTATTTACCAAGTGCTGGGCGTGGAGTGACATATTGTGACTACCCATTTGCCCAGGTAGCAAAACCTCTGTCCAAATATGCGTACCAATAAAGTACCAAAATAAAAAAGTTAATATAGATGCGGCTAATACTCCATAAGTAAAGTAACCTGCTACAGTATCCGCCAATTTTTGAACCGGAGCTTTACGAGTTTGGGCAGCTTCTACTAAGGCGACTATTTGGGCTAAAGTGGTATCTGCGCCAGTACGAGTTGCTTTTAAGGCAAAAGCGCTTGACTGGTTCAATGTTCCGGCGGTGACGGTATCTCGTAGCTGCTTAATTATTGGAAAAGCCTCACCAGTTAGCATTGATTCGTCTACCATTGTGCGCCCCGCTATAACTTCGCCATCTACAGGAATTTTTTCCCCTGGTAGGACTTGTATCCATTCTCCTACTTTCACTTGAGACGCTGGAATTTCGACACTAGAGGCGGATTGAAAACTATTATCTAAAGATACTACTTGGGGTGCAATCAATCGTGCAGAGGGTGGTTGCAGTGCCAATAATTCCCTAAAGGCGGTGGCGGCTTGACCTTTGGCTTGTTGTTCTAAAGTTCTCCCTAGCAAAATAAAACCTAAAAGCATGACTGGCTCATCAAAAAAGCATTCCCAACCTAAGGGAGGGAATAACAAAGCGATTACACTTGTGGTGTACGCCGTTAAGGTTCCCAAAGCTACCAAAGTATTCATATTCGGTGCATTTCGTCGCCAGCCGCGCCAACCTTCAACTATTATTGGTCTTGCTGGGATAAGTAAAGTAATCGTTGCAAGTCCCCAATGCAACCAAATGTTTTCTAATATAGGCAGCGATAATATACTTTCTGGCAAATGTCCTAAGCTAGAAAGAATCAGTAATAGGGATGCTAAGAATAATTGCTTTAATGCCGAACGCTTCTCGCGCTTTTGTCGTTCGCTAAAATCTTCTACTGTCGGTGTTTTGCCTATAATGACATCGCGGGGTGTAGCCGGAAACCCTACCGCCGTCAAACGTGCAGCTAATTCCTGCGGTTCGACATTGGTTTGACATTCTACTACAGCAACCTCTGTAACCAAGTTTACACAAATTGCGATCACTCCTGGGTGCTGTGCTAATTGTTTTTCTACGGTTTTAACGCAACCTCCACACTTCATCCCTGTAATATCTAGGGTAATCGTCTTACTAGCTAATGGTTGGGGCGTTAATTGAGACGCAGCGGGAGCAAGTTGCATAAAATTCGGCAGATTGTTACAACATCTTAATACTTTTTTACTTTAGCGCTTCTGAGCCAGTGATGAAGGAAGTTACAGCAGTTAAAGGGTTGGATGATATAAAGGCAGAAGCATTCCCACCAATTATTAATTACTGAATAGATGACCGCTTACTCAAAAGCTCTTAGACGCTCAAAAATGGCTGCTTTTACCAAGGGTAACTATAACTTCAACGTTGGCGTTAATTAATTTAACTTTGCAAAGTTGCTTTTGTAGGTAGTGGATGATGAGGCTACCCAGCCGTTGATGAACGCTTCTTACCAAGTTTTGCAAATTCAAAAATTCTCTAAAGCAAAAGTCCTGCGTCAAGCTCAATTGACCTTAATTGAGCCAGCCTTTGTAAGTTGCAATGCTCATCTTTGTTATTAGCTATTGTTTATCTTGATTGGTAACGGGTTTGTTTCAACAGATGTTGTGTTTTAAAAAAATTGTTAAAAATAAGTTTGGGGGTACTTTTTGCCCCCCATAAATAGCTTTCGCCCTCTGTTTCTACAGGTTGCCGTTGCGAAAGGCAAGAATAAATATTACTACAGGGCCCGAAATCATAATTAGTCCTACCGAGACCAACTGAGCAATAACGAGCCAATTAATACTGTTTAATCCATCAAACAATGATTCCATTTTTCCTCCAAATTAACCCAAAAAATTCTATTAATGCAATATAAAACCCGCATTCCATTTTACCTCAAAGAGCGATCGCTAGATTAAAGTAAATTCACAAATCTATAATAGATGATCGCAAAATTTGCTTTTTTCTCATCCAGTTTTACCCCTCCAGCACTCTTAAAAGTGCAATAAGCTAGAGAGGCAATATCTTTAATTAAATTATGGCAACCTGGCAATGCGTCAAGCAATGTGGAGCCTGCTGTCATCTCGACGCGAGCGATCGCCCCGATTTAGATGAATACCTCCTCCCGGATGAATTAGCGCTATATCTGAGCATGGTAGGAAGCGATGGTTGGTGTATTAACTATGATCGCATTGAACGAGAATGTCGGATTTATGCCCATAGACCGCGCTTTTGTCGCGTGGAATCAGAGGTATTTGGCGATATGTACGGTATAGAACCAGAAGAATTAAACGACTTTGCGATTGAATGCTGCGAACAACAAATTACTGGAGTTTATGGCGATTTATCTTTAGAAATGGTGCGATTTGAGAGTGCGGTAGGGATAAGTTTAGATTTACCGCCTAAATTATCAAGCCAGGGTTTTTCTTAAAATTTAGGCAAAGTAGTTGATTTATGTAACAAATATAGAGAAAATGAAAGGAATATGAGAAATTTTTGTCCTTTAACCTAATTACTCGTGAAACTTGATGCTGCGCCTAATTCAGTCACTACATCAGAAAAACCGCTTATAGTGATCGCACCCAATAATCAGCGATCGTCTATTGGTAAAATTTTCGGTTCTACATTCATAACCATATTTTTAGCAGAATTAGGCGACAAAACCCAGTTAGCAACCTTGCTAATGAGCGCAGAATCTCAACATCCTTGGGTAGTATTTTTAGGTGCAAGTACCGCCTTAGTTGCAACTAGCTTGCTAGGAGTAATAGTAGGACGTTGGATTGCTAATCGTTTTACGCCTAAAACTATAGAGATAGCCGCCGGAATTAGTTTGCTATTAATATCTGCAACGCTGTTATGGGATGTAATTGTAGGTTAAACATATGGATTGGCATTTACTAGGACTGAGTTTTGTTACTGTGTTTTTGTCAGAATTGGGCGATAAAAGTCAATTAGCCGCGATCGCTCTTAGCGGTCAATCATCTTCACCCCGCGCGGTATTTTTGGGTACTGCTACAGCGCTCGTATTGACAAGCTTGCTGGGAGTAATTGCAGGCGAATGGATGGCAGAATTGTTACCTGTGCGGACAGTGAAATTAATTGCCGCGATCGGGTTTGCGATTTTGGGGATACGGTTATTGTGGTCTAAAGGCGATAATGTAACGATTTTAGATAGAGATTTGTAAGATGTGAGGGAAGTGCGATGGGTGATGAGATTTTAAAGTTTGTAGATGAGTTAGCAAGCGAGCGCAGTAGCTGTATAAACGAAGTTCTCTGGAAAGAGAAAAGGACAATTTTCATGCAAGAGCTAGAAGATGCTTATACAGAACAGGCTAACGATCCAGATTTTCAATAAGAGATGTTTATTTGGGATATTACGGTGGGCGATCGCTCACCCATCGCCAATTTGGATTTAAACTTACTTTTATCTCATCGATACTTCTATGAAACCAACCGTAATTTACTTACCAGAAGAAACAGAACTTGCTTTACAAGAGATTGCTAACCAAAAAGGCAAAACTCCATCAGAAATTATTCAAGAAATGGTCAACGAATATCCCTTTATCAAGAAGAAACCACGCCCAAAATGTATAGGAATGGGAGATAGTGGCAGATCCGATCTGTCAGAGCGTACTGACGAACTGCTGTGGCAAGATAAATGAAGCTTTTAGCTGATACAAACGCCATTATTGCTTTGCTGGATCGCAGCGATAAACATCATGCAGTCATTGTTCAAGTTACAGAAGATAAGGAAATTTTAATTCCCGCTACCATTTTGCCGGAAGTAGACTATCTCGCTACTAAATATCTTGGTGAAAGAGTCGCTAGAAGTTTTTTAGAAGCTCTTACCGATGGCTCTTTTCATTACCTTGCCGTCGAACTTATCGATATTGACCGATCTCTAAAAATTATGACTCGCTACAAAGATATTCCATTAGGATTAGTAGATTCTAGCTTAGTATCATTGGCAGAACGTTATCAAATAAAACAAATTCTCACCCTAGATCGCCGACATTTTAATATTGTTAAACCAGAAGGTATCGATTATTTCGAGCTTCTTCCATAAGTAAAGACAAATTAAGAGAAAGTGGATAACCTTGCACTTACTGAGGTCTAGCACTTCAATCCGCAGCCTTTACAGCAAAAAGCCCTTCATCAATTAATGAAAGGCTTTTTTAACGATTATAATGACTCAAAGACTTTTAAGCTTCTTGGCGAAAACACCAACCCAAAAGCGTACCACCTACAGCTAACTTGAGTAATTCTAGCAACCAATAAGTAATGTGCAAACTGTTCATCGTGGTAGGGACTTCAACAGTTTCAAATAAATTTAGTTGGACTCCTGTAGCGCACATTTGCGGAGTCAAAAAGTAAGCATTAGTCAAAGCTATAGCTAACATCAGTCCTGACAAAATCACTGCGCCGCGTCGCCAGTTGTTGCTCACAAAGGCTGTTCTATTCAAAGCTAGTACGCTAGTTAATACTACTGCTGCCGCTACTAATTCAATCCGATTAAAATTCCAGAAAATTAGATAACCTGCGGAAGTAAAACCCGCTTGCGTCATCATTCCTGACACATACAAACTAGGCATAATTACCCAGTCTAAAATTAAGCTTGCACCAAGCCACAAACCCAAAGTTAATAGAACAATTGTTTGCCAAGGCGATCGCTTTAATTGCAGGTTAGAAACAGCAGTCATATAATTTCCTCTAATGTATTCTATATTTTTAACTTAACTATTTTTGTTAGCAACAATGGCGAAATATTTTTTAAAGTAAAACCCGTAAAATCCTTAAGTTTTATGAACTCTAACCAAGATTAATCACAATTGTTAGGATTGAAGCTAATAGCGCGATCGCAGTTTTTAAAGCAAATATTTTTCTATGCCAATCCGCCCAAGTTTAGCTGCAATAGTAGCAATTGCAGGTATTTCAGTAATTGCACCGGAAATTGCGCGATCAGTACAGTTGAGAGATGGAACTGTATCTTTTGTGCAACAGCCCCGTTTAGTCGCAACCGCAACGACAATACAAGATACAAATGCTTGGGGTGCAACTTACTACTTCACTATCGACTTACCGCAAAATGCCGGAGAACCCTTGCAAACACTTACATTTAACCAGCATGAAGGGGTAGATAATATTCGTTTCGATCTCAAAGATACCCGTGCTTTTGTGGGAACGCGCCGCAACAAAGGAGAGAGTATTAGCTTAGGTTCGGTAACTAACGACAAAAAAACACGCACCGTCACCGTAGTATTTAACCCGCCAGTCACCCCAGGAAAAACAATTACAATTGGTCTGCGTCCAGTACAAAATCCCTTTTCGTCAGGAGTTTACTTGTTTGGTGTCAAAGCTTTTCCTGTGGGAGCAAAAACGGCTGGGCAATTTATGGGCTATGGACGGCTGCAATTTTACGGCGACTTATTTGACTAACTTAGCTTGGCGCAAATGAGCGGCTTGAACTAGCAAAGAATCCGCAAACGCGATCGCTTCTGTTTGAGATTGTCCACTAGCTAAGGTGGCTAATTCTTCCCGACGAGTAGAAAAATTATCTAAAGCTTTGACGCGCACCACTGTGCGAATATCCGCATCTGTAGAAGCATCAAGAGCTTGTTTGTCAACGCGGAAGTGACGATCAGCCATTGCGGCAATTAAAGGCTGATGAGTGACGCATAATACTTGTTGGCGATCGCTTAATTGATGCAACTTTTCGGCGATCGCATTGGCAACTTTTCCTGATACGCCAACATCAATTTCATCAAAAACCAAAGTTCCCACCGGATCGGAGTTAGAAAAACAAGACTTGAGAGCTAATAAAAAACGGCTCATTTCGCCCCCAGAAGCCACTTCTGTAAGCGGTTGCAAAGGTTCGCCAGGATTGGCGCTAAATAGAAACGTAATGCGATCGCCTCCCATTGCTGAAACTGTAGTTGGTTCAATAGCAACTTGAAACTTTACTTTATCCATTGCCAAGGGTTTAAGCTCAATTAGTAGCTTTTCTTCCATCCGCGCGGCGGTAGTTTGGCGCAGTTTAGTTAGTTTATCTACCGTTTGCATCAGCTTGGCATAACAAAGTTGTTCTTTTTGTTCCATTGCTTCAATCGATTGTTCGCCGCCGTCTATTTCTGCTAGTTCTGTTTGAATGCGATCGTAATAAGCGATAACTTCTACTAGGGTGGGCCCGTACTTACGGCAAATTTGTTTTAATTCACGAATTCGTTCCTCAACTTCCTCTAAACGGTGCGGATCGGCTTCTAAAGCATCCCCATAAACGTGGATCTGTCTGCCTACTTCCCCGACAGTAGCCAAAGCCTCGGAAATCGCATCTACCAACGGCTGTAACTGAGAATCGTACTGCACCATGTCTATCAAAACTGATTCAGCATTTCCTAACAAATCCGCCGCCGCCAAACCATCGTTATCGTTTTGGTATACTGCTTGATAAACCTTGTAGCTTAACTGTTGCAACTCCACCACATGACTAAGACGCTGGCTTTCTTGTTCTAAAAGTTCAATTTCATCAGGAGTTCTTAAATTTGCCGCGCCTAATTCTTGAAATTGATACTTAAGTAAGTCTAATTGCTGCAAACGCTGGCGATCGCACTGGCGGCGTTTTTCTAAGTTTGTTTTTGCTTCTTGATACTCTGCAAACAGCTTCGATACAATTTCCCGCTCTTTAAAATGCGTCTCACCACCGTAAAGATCCAACCATTGCCTAACTTGTGCTGATTGTCCTACTTGTACAGTTTGTCCTTGGGCAGTAATTTCAACCAATAAGCCGCGCAACTGCGTCATCACCTGACGATTGACTAATACGCCGTTTACTCGCGTGCGACTGCGAAGACTACCACTACTAGCATTCATTTCTCGACTGCAAACTAGCGTTTCTTCATCAATTAGCTCAATTTCTTGCTCTACTAACCAAGCCGCCAAAGATCGGTTTAACTTAAACGTAGCCTCTACCATTGACCGATTTGAGCCTGTACGGATCACGCGGCTAGAAACTTTACCCCCCAAAGCTGCATCGATCGCATCTAAAATAATTGATTTTCCCGCCCCCGTTTCCCCCGTCAGCACGTTTAAACCCGCGCCAAACTCCAGATTCAGCCAATCAATCAAAGCAAAGTTTTCAATTAAAAGGGATAAAAGCATAAAAACTTAATTCACCGTCAGGTTAGATGCCAAAAATAGCCAGTTTGATAGACACTTTTAGTTTAGTGCTTCTTAATCTAGTACATCCATACTTGTGCATCGTTACTAAACAATAAAGATTAAACTGTTGATGTACAGGCAAATTTTAAACAAATTACTATCGCCAACTTAAAAATATTTCCCAATGCAGCCTACCGATCCTAACAAGTTCACAGACAAAGCCTGGGACGCAATTGTCAAGTCCCAAGATATAGCCCGAAGTTTTTTGCAACAGCAGCTAGATGTAGAACATTTAATATTGGCACTGTTAGAACCGAACGAATTGGGCGATCGCATTTTAACTAAGGCTGGGATCGAACTTAGCCGTTTTCAACAACAACTCGATGCTTTTACCCAGCGCCAGCCCAAAATTGGCAAAAGCGAACAACTCTATCTAGGGCGGAGTTTAGACCAGTTGCTCGACCGCGCAGAGGCAGCTAGAGCGAAGATGGAAGACGAGTTTATCTCCATCGAACATATACTTTTAGGCTTAGTTCAAGACGATCGCATTGGTCGCCGTTTGTACAAAACTTTCAACCTTGACACGGCAAAATTAGAATCCGCAATTCAATCTGTCCGAGGTAGCCAAAAAGTTACCGATCAAACTCCCGAATCGCGCTACCAAGCTTTAGAAAAGTTTGGGCGAGATTTAACCGAACAAGCAAAAAGTGGCAAGCTTGACCCCGTAATTGGTAGAGATGAAGAAATTAGGCGAGTAATTCAAGTATTGTCAAGGCGTAGTAAAAATAATCCTGTACTTATCGGCGAACCTGGAGTAGGTAAAACTGCGATCGCCGAAGGGTTAGCCCAAAGGATAATTAATGGTGATGTTCCCGAAAATCTCAAAAATCGGCAACTAATTTCTCTAGATATGGGTAGCTTAATTGCTGGGGCTAAATATCGTGGAGAATTTGAAGATCGTTTGCGATCGGTACTTAAAGAAGTTACCGGATCTAATGGACAAATAGTCTTATTTATCGACGAATTACACACCGTTGTAGGTGCGGGAGCAAGTCAAGGGACTATGGACGCGGGAAACTTGCTTAAACCCATGCTGGCGCGGGGAGAATTGCGCTGTATTGGCGCAACAACTTTAGACGAGTACCGTAAGTATATTGAAAAAGATGCTGCTTTAGAGCGCCGATTTCAGCAAGTATTTGTCAAAGAACCAACAGTTGAAACAACAATTTCTATTTTGCGCGGCTTAAAACAACGCTACGAAGTGCATCATAGTGTCAAAATTACCGATTCATCTTTAGTCGCCGCCGCTACTTTATCTAACCGCTATATTAGCGATCGCTTTTTGCCCGATAAAGCCATAGACTTAGTAGACGAAGCCGCCGCCCAACTAAAAATGGAAATTACTTCTAAACCCTCAGAATTAGAAGCAATCGACAGGCGGATTATGCAGCTAGAAATGGAAAAACTATCTTTAGCTGGAGAAGATCAACGCGCCGTCACTACCAAAGAGAGATTAAACCGAATCCAGCAAGAAATCGCTAGTTTAAGCGAAAAACAGCAGGAATTTAACAATCAATGGCAAGGCGAAAAACAAATATTAGATGCTATTAGCACCTTGAAAAAAGAAGAAGATTCTTTGCGAGTTCAAATTGAGCAAGCCGAACGCGCCTACGACTTAAATACCGCCGCACAGTTGAAGTATGGGCAATTAGAAGGAGTCCAACACGAACGCGAAGCTACTGAAGCGAAGTTATTAGAAATTCAAACCCAAGGTTCTACCCTGCTGCGTGAAGAAGTCACCGAAGGAGACATCGCAGAAATTGTAGCGAAATGGACAGGTATACCTGTAAATCGCCTTTTAGAATCTGAGCGCCAAAAATTGCTCCAACTAGAGAGCCATTTACATCAACGAGTAATTGGTCAAACTGAGGCAGTAGAAGCCGTTGCCGCCGCCATCCGCCGCGCCCGTGCAGGCATGAAAGATCCCGGTCGTCCGATTGGTTCATTCCTATTTATGGGCCCTACAGGCGTAGGTAAAACTGAGTTAGCCCGCGCTTTGGCACAATTTTTATTTGATGCAGACGATGCTTTAGTGCGTTTGGATATGTCTGAATACATGGAGAAACACTCAGTATCGCGCTTAGTGGGTGCGCCTCCAGGCTATGTAGGCTACGAAGAAGGCGGTCAATTATCCGAAGCTGTACGCCGTCGTCCTTATTCCGTCGTATTACTAGATGAAGTAGAAAAAGCCCATCCTGATGTCTTCAACATTTTGTTGCAAGTGTTAGACGATGGACGGATTACAGATTCTCAAGGTAGGACAGTAGATTTTCGCAACTCTGTAATTGTGATGACTAGCAATATTGGTAGCGAACATATCCTAGATGTAGCAGGAGACGATCGCAAATACGACCAAATGCAGACAAAAGTATTAGAAGCCTTGCGATCGCATTTTCGCCCAGAATTTCTCAATCGTGTTGATGATATTATTCTTTTCCATACCCTCAACCGCAGTGAATTACGGCAAATTGTCGCTATCCAAATCAAGCGCGTGATGAATCTTTTAGCCGACCAAAAAATTAGCTTAGAATTATCTTCCACCGCTTTAGACTTCTTAGCAGAAGCGGGTTACGACCCCGTTTATGGCGCTCGTCCTTTAAAAAGAGCAATTCAAAAGCAAATTGAAAACCCTCTAGCTACGAAGCTATTGGAAAATACCTTTACTGAAGGGGATACTATTTTTGTAGATTATGCTGACAGTAGTTTGACTTTCAATCGCCATATCCCTGTTAGTCTGCCTAAAAAAGCTAAATTAGCTAAATAGAAAAGGCGATCGCGCTGTAACTTGGAGATCCCCCCTAACCCCCCTTGAAAAAGGGGGGAAAATATAATATTGAAGTAACTAAAGCAAGCTAAATGAAAAGGGGAAAATATAATATTGAAGAAGCTAAAGCAAGCTAAATGAAAAGGCGATCGCGCTTAAAAAATCTTTGACTAAGTATGATTTGTAAGCGTCCACCCTTTAAGCTCCGTCATTTATCCCTCTTTTTAAAGGAAAACTCCATATTCTCCCCCCTTTTCCAAGAGGGGTTGGGGGGGATCTCCATCGCCAACTACCAAACCCATTAAAATCTTAATTAACTAACTACTGCATCTAAAACCCATGCTGGAACAAGGCACAATCAGTATACATACTGAAAATATTTTTCCAATCATCAAAAAATCTCTCTATTCAGACCATGAGATTTTCTTACGAGAGCTTGTTTCCAACGCCGTAGATGCCACCGAAAAGCTAAAAATGGTATCTCGTGCGGGAGAATATAGCGGCGATGCTGGCGAACCAGAAATCGTGATTACTGTAGACACAGAGCAAAAAACTTTGTCTATAACTGATAATGGCATTGGCATGACTGCGGAAGAAGTAAAAAAATACATCAATCAAGTAGCTTTTTCTAGCGCCGAAGAATTCATCCAAAAGTACGCAGGCAAATCTGACCAGCCGATTATCGGTCACTTTGGACTAGGCTTTTACTCGTCGTTTATGGTGGCGCAAAAAGTTGAAATTGATAGCCTTTCTTATCAAGAAGGTTCTCAAGCCATCCGTTGGAGTTGTGACGGTTCCCCAGAATTTCGTTTAGAGGAATCCGATCGCACTAAACGCGGTACAACTATAACTCTGACATTGCAGGAAGAAGAAGGCGAGTATGCAGAAGTTGCTCGTATCCGCCAGCTAGTCAAAACTTACTGCGATTTTCTCCCCGTACCGATCAAATTAGACGGTGAAGTAATCAACCGTCAAAAAGCACCCTGGCGCGATTCTCCTAGTAGCCTAACTAAAGAAGATTATTTAGAGTTTTACCGCTACTTATATCCTTTTCAAGAAGAACCGTTATTGTGGGTGCATCTCAATACCGATTATCCTTTTTTGCTTAATGGCATTCTCTACTTTCCTAAATTAGTACCAGATGTAGACGTTACAAAAGGGCAAATTAAACTATTTTGCAATCAAGTCTTTGTCAGCGACCATTGCGAAGAAATCGTCCCCAACTTTTTGCTACCCATGCGCGGAGTAATTGATAGCGTAGATATCCCGCTTAACGTATCTCGTAGCGCCTTGCAAAGCGATCGCACTGTCAAAAAAATCGCAGACTACATCGCGCGTAAAGTCGGCGACAGACTCAAAGAATTGTACCGCGACAACCGCTCAGAATACATCAAAAGCTGGCAAGATATTGGTACTTTTGCCAAATTTGGCGCTCTCAACGATGAGAAGTTTAAAAAGCAAGTTGAAGATATCCTCATCTACCGCACTACCAAACCCGTAGCCGAAAAAGAGCCAACCCCTAACGTTCAAGTACAAAGTAGCGAAGATGATGCTTGGCAAGAGGTGTCAACGTCCGAAACCGATGCAAACAGTCCTCAATACACCACAATCAAGGAATACTTAGAACGCAATAAAGAACGTCATGAAAACCGCGTTTTTTACTGCACCAACGAAGCCACCCAAGCAACCTATATTGAACTGCACAAAAGCCAAGGTTTAGAAGTCCTGTTTATGGACTCCTTTATCGACACACACTTTATCGCGTTTTTGGAGCAAGAATACTCTAGCGTCAAATTTTCCCGCGTCGATTCCGACTTAGACGAAAGCCTTTTAGAACAAAACAAACCTGCGGAAATTGTCGATCCCAAAACTAACAAAACCCGCAGCGAGGTAATTAAGGAGATATTTGAGCAAGCCATCAATAAACCCAAAGTAACCATCCGCACCGAGGCTATAAAATCCGACAATCCCCAAGGAACGCCGCCTGCAATAGTTCTATTACCCGAATTTATGCGGCGGATGCGAGACATGAGCGCCATGATGCAGCAGCAAACCCCTCAATTTCCAGAGGAGCATATTTTGCTAGTCAATACAACTCATCCCCTAATTCAAAACTTGGTCAATCTCAACTCTGGCGTGATCGCAACTGGTACTGGATCTTCCCCCACAGCCGAACTTGCAAACCTGATCTGCAATCACGTCTACGACCTCGCACTGATGGCGCAGAAAGGCTTTGATGCTGAAGGAATGAACGCCTTTGTTGAACGTTCTAACCAGGTACTAACACGCCTTACAGAACGCGCTGCAAGTAGCTAATTTGCGATAATGGGCGATCGCCTTTAATTGAGAAGTGCGATCGCCATTACCCCTAAGTACCGATACAATAAGAAACTGCACCTTAGTTAAAAATTAACAGCTATTATGTCTCGTATATGTCAGTTGACAGGCAAAAAAGCCAATAACGCTTTTGCTATTTCCCACTCTCACCGCCGCACCAAAAAGCTCCAAGAATCAAACTTGCAGTGGAAGCGCATTTGGTGGAGTCAAGGAAATCGTTGGGTAAGGCTCAAGATTTCTACCAAAGCCATCAAAACATTAAATAGCCGAGGTATAGCCGCAATGGCAAAAGAAGCCGGAATCAACCTTAATCATTATTAAGTTAGAGCTAATGGTGCGATACTCCTCTTTGTTTCACCATTAGCTTTTGTAAGTTAGTTTTGCGATTAGTTTTGGGTAAGATAACCCCAGTAGATATTTTAAAAGTTTTTTAAAGCAAATCATTCAGCTTTCTTGCAAATTTCCCCCCTTTAAACACACTAATAAATATTCTCCCCCCTTTTTCAAGGGGGGCTGGGGGGATCTCCTATTGCAGCAGACTACAGAAAACACCATTTAAAACAGCCTTAAAATACTCATAATTGTTACTTAATTGCGAAATTTAGTCGCTCCCTTTAAAAACACCTATTCTTAGAGCAAAGATTTGTACTATCAGTAATAACACGCAGAAACTGGTAATAGTCAATACAATTAAACTGGTGTTTATCCCATATCCAATACAGATTTTAACTGCTAGAAAAAGTAATTAGAAACTCAATTTATTATATTTACGAAAGTATAAAAGTTTATAAGAACACGCAATTCTATTAAAAATTAAGGCTTTACCGCAAATCGTCTCAGCACTTTTTATTTATTACCTGTAAAAACTTCTATCACCCCAAAAATCGTTATGTCAACCAACAAGCAAAATAAAGCTGAACAAAATTTACTTAAACAAATTGAGCAGCTATCTAAAATTAAACTCAAGCAGCAGATTCAATGGCTGTTGCGTAGCTTGCTTGTTAGAGGTAGATCCAATTTGGAGACGGGCTTTGTACTGCCTACTGTAGCAATGGTATCGCTAGTAGTTGTACTGCTGTCGGTGGCGCTGGTAGTGCGCGCTTTTGATCGCTCTAAAAATGCTAGTAACGTTAGAGTCAATCAGGTAGTGCTAAACGCCGCTACTCCAGCGTTAGATCGCGCTAAAGCAAAAATAGATGCCCTGTTTGCTGATGACACACTGCCCAGAGCTACCCCCTCAGACATTGCCTTAAATCTTGCATTTGAGACTAATCCCAACAAATATAGATTTGGAGATGAGACGCGCCTAAAACTTGTCAAAGACCTCGATAGTCCGGTGGATGGTATTCAAAGCCCGACTACAACAACAGCACTGGAAGATAACGAGACTATCAAGACCGCTTGGAAATATCCCGTAGATACAGACAATAATGGATTGTTTGACAGCTACACTCTATACGGAATTTACTTCCGCAGCCCTACGCGCGATGCAACAGGTAAATTTAACAGGCAAAGAAATCCTTTAGAAGCTCGAACGCCACCCATGAACGGCTACCTAGGCAACCAATGCGCTAATGCAGTTACTACTACCGCCAACTTAGTAGGAGATTCTAGTTGGTACCGCACAGGCAGCAAATTAACTAAAAGTTTTTATGTATACACGGCTACTGTACCAATTACCGACGCTTCTCTTGGCGCTGGTTATGAGCCATATAAAGGGAATAAAGGTTTCTCTGCCTTAGAGTATCAGCAAGACCGCAGCCAGATTCCCCTCAACAACAACGCGGTTGTATTTCAAGATGATTTAGAACTTACTCCAGGCCCTAATTTTAATCTAAATGGTAGAGTCTTTACCAATGCTAATCTCTTAATTGGGGGACGACCTGGCGACAATGGTAATATTAGACTTTTTCAAGTTAGCAGTCCAAATTCCTGCTTTTATCAAGAAGAAAATGCAAAAGTCACTGTCGGCGGTAATGTAGGTACAGGAAATGTTAATGATACGGCAAACCAAAAAGCGGTAGCCGTTGATTTGTATGATGGCTTTGGCAACGCTCCTGTAACGGGTAAAGAAATTAACGGTACTAACAAATCCACAGATAGGGAAGGTGGCGCACAAGTAGGATATAACGATACTGCTTACACCAACCGTATTGCCCTGATGAAGCGGACAGCACTTTCTTACTCCACAGTTAATCCACCAACTATAGCAAGTGTGAATGCTGTAACTCAGTATCCAGATAAAGAAGTTAAATCAAGTTTTAGCTTCAAAGTTACTGCAAACCCAAGTTTAGATACGCTACAAGTTTTAGAAGATGTAATAGAAGTATACCTAAGAGATCGTACCCGGCGGGTTCCTTATGCAGAAGTCGCCACACCTAATGCTGTTGCAACTGGTTCCTACACTCTGCCGACGGATACAGCCGTTTTTGCATCGGGGACAATTGAGCCACCACTTGCCTGGAGAGAGCCAACGACTACCAATACAGGACTAATTTTAAGTGCCACTCAACTAGAGCAAACTGATCCAGACAAGCAAAAAAAACTTGGTAAAGAAGTATTATTAGGCGATCGCATTAGTGTCGGCAATAATTTGCCTGCTTACTGGAAAAATTCTCTAGGTCAGTTTGTTTTTGGGCCCTTTGAACGGCAGCTTCTTGGCGCTTCAGTTTTTTGGAACGATCCGGCAGACAAACTACGCTTTCGGACTACTCAGGTAGTAAAACTCCCAGATTTAGGAATATCCGACCGCACAGGTTTTTGGGAAGATGCGGCGGCGCGAACTCCAGCTACTATCACCTCTAGTACGGGTGGTTTGCGAGTAGTGACGGGCGCAGGCATCTATGTTGATACAGAGGATACTGCAACCCCTCAAAATCGCTATTTCACAACTCTTACTTCACTTGATCTCTCAAAAGATTCTTTCTTGCGAAAGCCTCAATTAGATACAGGTGTAACTGCTCCTCTCCCCTTTACTACTGCTTCAATTACAACTGGAAATACCAACATAGTTGTTTGGCCCGACACGATGCCGATGACTGGTGGAGCGGGAGAAACCCGAAAAGGTGATCTGCAAATGAGAGCCACGGCAATTTATCATTACAAAGACACTTCTTACACCGACACCAACTATATTAATCGGACTCCTACAGCCTGTATTAGTAGCTACTACGATCCAACTAATTCGGCTACTGCTAAAAACACAGCTATAGATGGCGGTTACGGTATTGATGCGATTAACGGTAGGTCAAATAATGGCGTTGTTTACCCCTCTCCTTATGCAACTGATGCTACTAGAGTTACGGCTGTAGGTACTTACCGAGGACAGCTAAACCGACAAGCAAGACTAATTTTCCCCAATGGACGAATTGTTAATGAACCCTTGAGAAATGCTCTAAAGAAAATTGATGCTTCAGGTACACGCTCTTTAGTAGATAATTCAGCGATCGATACAGCAATTTGTGGCATCAGAATTTTAACTGATACTACGTTTACTCCTAATCTAACTCCACCAGTTGCTCCTGGGGCAATTAAAGAATCTTCTTTCCTGGATGCCAGACAAGTTAAAGCTCTAGATCAATCCCCTACGAGTATCAATCCTGTTAGTCCTAACGAATTGTTAGCAGATAACGATACTACAGACAACTACAATCTCGATTTAGAACAACGTCAGCCTTTAGAAATTCGGGCGACAGACATTGATATGAATCTGCTGAGAACTAAGACAATTGGCAGCGCAACGAACCAAGAGTATATGCTCCCCAATAGCGGCATTATCTATGCAACTCGTGAGGACGCGCTGCTTGATGAAAGCGCTGGTTCATTAGACGTACCTACAACTTCGCCACAATTTAATAGTCAAACAAGATTACTAAGTCCTACAGATTTTAAACTCGATCCTACTCGTCGTCCTAACGGTATCAGGCTAATTAACGGTGAAAATTTAGCACGGGATAATAATTTTAGAGCCGAAGAAAAAGGACTAATTTTAGCTACCGATTTACCTTTATATATTCGAGGCAACTTTAATCGACATCGCAAACCAGGAGCCACTACATTAAGAGAAGAATTTACAGATACCTTGGATGATACTTGGAGCGACTTCTATACTCGCACAGCCGCAACTCTTGACCCAGACTTTGCCTGTCGTACAAATCAACAAGGTTGCGGTACCGATGGAGGCGATCAATGGCGACCAGCTACGATTATTTCTGATGCTACGTCGCTGATCTCAGCAGGTTTTGCCGATGGTTTCCGCGACTTAGGCGATTACGACCTCCGCAATAATGCAGGCATATCTGCAACTTTAGGTAATCCTGATACCCAAATTCGCAAAAAAAATGGATTTTGGGATAACAGTTTTATCACTAATCCAGTTTACTGGGATACTGCTGCCGCCACAGGTTTACCCATTGAGGCAGCCAGAAATTCTTATCTAACTAACGGTGTCACGCCTGTTCAAAGAAGGGTTAACTTTCCTGAATATTTGATGGAAGTGTGTACCAAAATACCAGTTTCAACTTGCACTCCCAATGACTGGTATGTTAATCCAGCAACACTGGTGAAAGCATTTAATGTAATTGGTCAAACTTACGATGTAACTGCCCATACGGCAGGAACCACCGCATCTACTATTGCTACAAATAGACGTTATGCTCGTCGCGTTGCTTTTCAGCGAAATGCAATCAGTGGCAGTTTAGTTCTTACTACGATTGGAACTAAATCTACTCCTATCCCACTTGGTATAAGTGGCACCACTATTACAGCGCTTCCTTATCCCAATGGTAGTACAGCAGTTAGTGGGACAAATTATCCCTCGGCAACAAACAATGCTTTGTGGTTCAGAACAACTACAAGTACCAATGGCAATCCAGACGATCCAGCAAGCATTTCCTACGCAGCAGATCAACCACTTTACTATCTACCTCCTGTTCAAGGTGGGACTAAGCTAATTTTGCCAGACACCCTTGATATTCCAGGAGTATCTAGCCTTAACTTACCGGCAGGCTCTCAAGGCTCTAACTATACAGTATGTGTTGGTAATGGCTCGCAGCCTGGTTCACAAGCATACCAACCTACCACACCGATTGTATCAACTCCATTAACTCCTTCTTGTCCGTCAACTACTGCTAATGCAATTGATGCCTTTTTTGGCGTAGGTGGTGACTATGGTCTTATAGACTTACCTGCTACTAGCCCAGCTTTGACTGCCGCCGGTGGGACAGTAAATGCAACTAGGGACTTAAATGTTATACCTCTGCCTGACTCTTTTAACAACGGTACAACGATCACCCTCAATTCCACAAACCCAAATGCCATATTTGTTTTACAAGCAAACAGGGCTTTATCATTTGGAAGCAATTGTAACAATAACGATGGCATTGGTTGCGGCGCTGGAGTAACTCTTGTACTTAATGGAGTTGATCCAAATAATATATTTTGGGCAGTAACTGGTGCTATTAATTTTGAAAATGTCAGCGCTCCTGGACATTTATTGTCAGGGACGTTCATTGGTAAAGGCGCTATTTCTAACATAGGCGCAAATACAAAAATACAAGGTGGGCGAATACTCGGAGCATCCAATATTGCTAAGTATGGAACGGCTGGAGTTACGATTACAGCTATCACTAGCACGGAACAACCTTCTATAGTTCCAGTATTACAAATTCATTCTCCAGGGGGAACTCCTGCCAATGCTTTAGACACAGGTGGTAGCATCGTTAATGACTGGACACAACAAGCCAGTGCAGCGACAACTTTTAATATCGCGTTTGTTACTGGTAATAGTCCTAGCCGCCCTGCGGAAGAATCGGCTGGTTTGCATAACTTTGTCCGCTTTATGGAAAGGTGGAATAATACAGCAGTCAACATTAAAGGTAGTTTTATTCAGTTAAGGCGGAGTGCTTATGCAACCGCTCCCTTCTCACCAATTAGGAGTGGAGCTACTCAGCCTGCACCAAGAGCAAATACTGGGGCTAATACTGGTGCCACCAATGATGGCAGTCTCAGCATTTTTAATTACCCCAATACTTTCTACCCATCGGGAGGTGGCCCTGGTAATACTTTAACTTTCTACACTGCGCCTACTCGCCAATGGGGTTTTGATGTAGCTCTGCTAACCCAGCCTCCAGACCTCTTTGCTCAAAGATTTACACAGCAAAGCACTACTCCCCCTGATGAATTTTTCCGGCAAGTAGGAAAAGATGATCCTTGGGTGCAAAACTTGCTTTGTGCGGCTCAAGGTTCGGGTACTGCTTATACTGCGGCTATTGGCGATCAACGCCCCTCTAGCTGTCCAGCCCTTAGTTCCTATAACGACTAACGCTCAACGTTGTTAAAATTCTGTAGCTAATGACTAACTATGATTATCTCCAAACCAAAACAACTTTTAATTCAGTCTAGTCAATCGGGCTTCACTATTATTGAGTCTTTAATGGCTGTAGTTGTAGTATCTATCTTGATGGCAGCGATCGCACCTGCGATCGCTCTATCTGTAGCTACACGAGTTCAGGCAAGGCGGATAGAACAAGCTTCTCAAGCTGCTAGAGCTTACGTTGATGGTGTAAAAGCGGGAACGATTATTGCTCCTAGTCATTCTGTGGCTTCATCCGGCTTTGCAACTACTTTAGCTCCTACAAGTACAGGTAGCTTATCCTGTACTGCCCCAACACCACCGACAACAACACCCGCCACTCCTACAGCCACAACAAACTATTACTGTACAGAAAATACTACTGCTTTGAATTTGTATTGTATCAATGGCGATGAGATAGCAGGCTGTACTACCAATAGTGTTAGGGATTTAGTAATTCAATCTTTTCGTACAGGCACAGATCAAAATTACAAAATGGGAGTGCGAGTTTATAGAGTAGACGGCTTTAAAACTTCTGGTACTTTTGATGCAGGAGGACAACAAGCTACCTTTACAGGTGGGCTTGGCAAGCTGAAAGCTCCCCTATTGCAAACGACTACAGAAATTACTGGTACTCAGCCTAAATATCAAGAATACTGCACTCGCCTAGGCGGTTGTACCTAAATTATGCTTGCCAATATTGAATCTAAAAAAGGAGTGATCGCACCCATGCTCAAATTACTAACCAAACTACTAAAAAAAGCACCGAAACAAACAGATTCCGGCTTCACTCTGATTGAACTATTGGTAGCAATGGTTATTGCCACTTTAGTAATTACACCTTTATTAGGGTTTATGGTAAATATCCTCAATAGCGATCGTATTGAGCAAGCAAAAGCAACTTCAGAAGCAGAGATTCAAACAGCTATTGACTACATTGCTCAAGATTTGGAACAAGCCGTTTATATTTACAATGTTAATGGTGTAGAAAAAGCCTCAACGGATGACCCTCGCGGAATTAAAAACCAAATTCCCCCCTCTGCTACAGCTACAGGTTGTGGAACTTCAACACCTAATTGCTTTCCTGTTTTAGTTTTCTGGAAACGCGAAACTGTAAAAAATATCCTTCCTATTGCCACTACTGCTACCCCCCCACCTAAAGACGATACTTTTGTTTACTCTCTAGTTGCTTATTATTTAGTTAGAGATCCGGGCGGAATCTGGTCAAATGCTGCTCGTATTGCTCGATTCCAAATTAAAGCTGGGGTAGTAGATCCTAACAATCCTGTAGCTCCTGCCGATCCTGTAAATGCTGACGGTACACCTAAATATGTTTATATTAAGACGGCTAGTGAAGGATATAAAGAGTTTGACTTAACTAATGCGGGTAGTAACCTTAGCGATAAAATGAACCTATGGACGAAAACTGCAACAGCTTATACTGATAAGGCTCTTACACTGATTGATTATGTCGATCAAAGTACGGCTGATTCACCGATCCAAAACTGCCCTGCGGATATGCCAAGAGTACCATCAGATACTACTATTAGGGGCTTTTATGCTTGTGTTAATTCGTCAAATACCTTAGCGCAAGTATATATTCGCGGTAATGCCTTAGCCCGAACTAGCAATACTAATTCTTACAGTGTGGGTAATTCTGCTTATTTTCCTACCGCAAGCGTTCAAGTTAAAGGACGTGGTTTTTTAGGTGTCAACTAATTTTGGTTATCGCTAAGAGTAAGAACAGTGAGTTATAAACAGTATGAAAAAATCGATAAACCATATAAGATTCTGTTTAAAAAAAATAAACTTAATACCCAACAATTACTCGTCAAATCAATCGGGCTTTACCTTGATAGAAATGTTAGTTGTTATATTGATGGTTGGCATTTTGAGTGCGATCGCAGTTCCTAGTTGGCTATCCTTCGTCCAAACTCGCCGTCTCAACACAGCCCAAGACCAAGCCTACCGCTCAATAACTGAAGCTCAAAGCAACGCCAAGAAGGAAAAACTTGCTTGGGAAACTTGCTTTCGTGACGATGGGACTAAAGTTTTATGGTCTACTCGTAGCGTACCTTCAAGCAATGCTTCAAGTAGTTGTAGTAATGCTACCAATTGGCAGCCTCTTAGTAGCGACGCTAAGGCAATAGCTATTGATACAACTAACACAACTTTTGATGATAGCCAAACTGGTTATTATCGAGGACAGTTTGAATACAATGGCAGTACCAATCTAGCGCTTGGCAAAATTACTCTAGTAGTACGTGGCGAAACCAGTGGTATTAAACGCTGTGTAATTGTATCTACTATATTAGGAGCGCTTCGCACCGATAAGAATAGCGGTTGTACGTCGTAATAATTAGCTATAAAAGTAAGTCATATATTCCAAATATAAATACGATAGCTTACTAATAAGTTTAAAACCTCATCAGCAAGCTACCTAAGTATTGTTTACCTGTGTCTATTATTACCTAAAGTGATTCGTTTTTCTCAAAGCTGCTTCACTTCAGCAACTAGCTTTGCCACCATATCTTTAGCGCTGCCAAACAGCATAGTAGTTTTGTCTTTATAGAACAATTCATTATCTACACCAGCAAAACCCGTACTCATGCCGCGTTTGATTACAATTGTTTGTTTTGCCTTGTCTACTTCCAATATCGGCATCCCATAAATTGGACTAGCAGTATCATGACGAGCGGCGGGATTAACTACATCATTTGCCCCAATAACTAAAGCTACATCGGTTTGTTCAAACTGGGGATTGATATCGTCCATATCCGATAACTGCGGATATGGCACATTTGCCTCTGCTAATAACACATTCATATGCCCCGGCATCCGCCCTGCAACAGGGTGAATTGCATACTTGACATCTACACCCATGCGCTCCAACTGATCCCCTAACTCGCGCACGCTATGCTGCGCTTGAGCAACTGCCATACCGTAGCCAGGAACAATTACAACCGAACGAGCATAACCTAGCATCATTGCGCCTTCTTCAGGGTCAATACTGCGAACAGTTTTATCGCCTACTGTTGCGCTACCACTACCGCTTGCTATTCCACCACCAAAAGCGCCGAATAAAACGCTAACTAATGAGCGATTCATTGCTTTACACATAATCTGAGTCAAAATCAACCCAGACGCGCCTACCAGTGCGCCAGCAACGATTAGCATATTATTCATGACTACAAAGCCCGCCGCACTTGCTGCTACTCCCGATAAGGAATTTAACAGCGAAATTACTACAGGCATATCGCCGCCACCGATTGGAATAACAAACAATACACCCAGCAGCAACGACACAGCAACTACACCAAGAAATAAAGGTACATTTTCCGGCGTTACCAATAAGTAGACGCTACCGACTACAAAACCAATCAGCAATAAAATATTTACTGGTTGCTGCAATGGAAAAGTAATCGGCGAACCACTAATTAAGCCTTGCAACTTCGCAAAAGCAACCATACTGCCTGTAAAAGTTACACCACCAATAAATACATCTAGCAGCATAGAAATATTGGCATCTAGGGCTATAGGTTCGCCATTGTTAATTAGCCGCCAAAACTCGGCAACTGCTACAAGCGCTGAAGCTAAACCCCCCAAACCATTCAATAAACCGACCATTTGGGGCATTTCGGTCATAGCAACTCTTTGGGCTGCGATCGCGCCTATCAATGAACCAATCGCTAAACCTACCAAAATCATCTCATAATTCAATACTTGCCGATCTAAAAGCGTTGCACCCACCGCCAGCAACATTCCCCCCGAAGCTAACAAGTTGCCATTACGCGCCGTAGCAGGTGAACCTAATTGTTTTAAACCGATGATAAATAAAGACACTGCAACTAAATAACTTAGCTGTATCCCCGTTGGCAAAAAATCGCTCACTATGCTTTAATCTCCTTTTTTTTAAACATTTGCAACATCCGGTCAGTAACTAAAAATCCGCCTACTACGTTGATAGTTGCAAGTACCACCGCAATCAATCCCAAAATTACGCTGATGTTTACGTCTCTACTCCCAGAAACAACTAGCGCCCCAATTACAGCAATTCCCGAAATGGCATTAGCACCAGACATCAAAGGAGTATGCAAGGTTGGCGGTACTTTATTGATTACTTCAAAGCCAACAAAAGATGCTAAAACAAACACGAACAATGCAGCAATTAATGCTTCTGTCACCGTTAAAATTCTCCTAATTAAAAACTAATTGGGCGTTGCTGATAAATGTATAAATGTTGCTGTAGAGACGTTGCGGTGCAACATCTCTACAAAATAATGCAACATCTCTACACAGGTTTTGAAATCATGCAAAATCATTTTCGCGTCCTGCATTCAGTGTAAAGACGTTGCAGTGCAACGTCTCTAATTACCTACCGTTGCGCTAGCAGTGGCTAAAGCATCGCGCACTCTTTGATTGCGAATCTCGCCCCCGTGCGTAATGCAAGCAGAATCGATAATGTCATCTGCAAAGTCAAGGTTGATAACGTTGTCTTTAACCAAATACTGCACTAAAGTTGCCAAGTTTTTAGAATACATTTGGCTGGCGTGGATGGGCATTGAAGAAGGTAGATTAATTGTGCCAATAATTGTCACGCCATGCCATTGTACGTCCTTTCCTGGCTCGGTACGGGCGCAGTTGCCACCTTGTTCCGCCGCCAAATCGACAATGACAGATCCCGGCTTCATTTGCGCTACCATTTCCTCGGTAACAAGTAACGGCGCTTTTTTAGCCTGTACTTGAGCCGTTGTAATTACTACATCTGCTTGCTTTATGTGTTCGGCGACTACTTCTTGGGTACGCGCTCTCGAATCAGAGGAGATTTCCTTAGCATAGCCTCCCGCCGCAACCGTTTCCTCATTTAGCTGCACTTCGACAAACTTTGCTCCCAAGCTTTGCACTTCTTCCTTAACAGCAGGACGAATATCAAAAGCTTCTACTACTGCTCCCAATCTCCGCGCTGTAGCGATCGCTTGTAATCCTGCTACCCCTGCTCCCATAATAAATACTTTAGCTGGGGCGATCGTTCCGGCTGCCGTTGTCAACATTGGAAAATATTTAGGTAAAGCCGCCGCCGCAATTAATACAGACTTATAACCCGCTACCGATGCTTGAGACGATAAAGCGTCCATGCTTTGCGCTCTACTGCTCCGGGGGATTAGTTCAATAGCAAAAGCGGTAACTTTCTTGTCGGCTAACTTTTGGGCAATCTCCGGCACTCCCAAGGGGTTGAGAAAGCCAATTAATATCGCCCCTTCTTTAAGCAAATCAATTTCTTGTCGCCCGTCTTCTCGCTCTTGGGGTAAACCGACTTTGAGCAAAATATCCGCCTCGCCCCAAAGTGCCGCGCTATCGGCTACAACCTTTGCTCCGGCTGCTTCGTAAGCCTCGTCAGGGAAGAATGCGCGATCGCCTGCGCCCGTTTCTACCCACACTTCTAAGCCTTTTTTCACCAACCGTCCTACAGTTTCAGGAATCAAAGCAACACGACGTTCGCCGACTTCAATTTCTTTGGCAACCGCTATTATCATCTCATCTCCTTAAATCGGGAAAACTTGTTTTTGCCAGAATAAAATTAAGTTGAATTTTTGTAATTACCGACTTTCTGACAGTGGCAGCAATATATTTAGTACCTTTAACTAACTAGATCGAGGATAGTCCTTCAGACACACATATTAGCAAAGTTGCACAGTTTGCTCATTTTAGGTCTACATCTAACTTATAAATCTTTACCCATAGAATTTTTGATAATTTTCTTGGAGTGCGATCGCTCACCACTAATGTTAATGTTTTGGATAATCTAGCTTATTTGAATTACCAGCGGGTGATGATTATTTTTAATTTTTACAACAAAATTTCTCAATTATGCGTTTATACCTGACGCTGGCTCACTTTCCACCTAAATTTAGGCACTTTTTAATTAGCTTTACCGTCTAACGTGGTTAAGCAAGTAGTAAATTACAAGTACAAAAACTTAGTCTAAACCAATGTTTGCCCAAAAAAAATCTATGCGCCGCTTTCTTTCTGCCTTAGCTGTTACAAGTTGTATAATTGCTGGGTTTCCGGCGCTGATTTCGGCTCAAAGTCTACCAGGATTCACAATTTTTAGTGGTGTCAAGCGCGAAAATCAATTGCCCTTTAGATTAGATTTTGGCGGACAAGCTGGCGGCTGGGATCGTTATCGCTTGCGGATTCCACCCAAACAGTTAAAGTTAGCTGTAGCTCAATTTTCTGTCTCTTATCCCGATTACTATAAAGGTACTTTTGACACCGACAAAGTAGAAATTCGCATCAAAGGTAAAGCCGTACCTTTAAAAGAAGTAGTGTGGAATAAAGAAAATCGGGCTTTAGAAATTTATCCCCAAGAGCCAGTACCCGCAGGTAGCAGAGTAGAATTAGTGCTTTCTAATGTCAAAAATCCTGGGTTTGGTGGTACTTATTACTTCAATTGTCAAATTCTTTCTCCTGGCGATGTACCGCTTCTCCGTTATGTAGGTACTTGGATTCTCAGCATTTCTTAGAGAGGGTTTGTAACTGGTGAGGAGTGGAGATCCCCCCTAACCCACGTCAATAAAGCGGGAAGCAAAGCTACACCGCTTTTTGACTCCCCTTGAAAAAGGGGGGAAAATATCTCAAAAACTCTTAGAAAAGGGTAAGATAGCTCAAAAACCTTTAAAAAAGGAAAATATTTCAAAAAACCCTTAGAAAGGGAAAATATCTCAAAATCCCTTGAAACAGGGGAAAATAGCTTAAGTTAGCTTTTGTTTGGAGAAGACGCGCAAATCTTGATTACTAAAACTTAGAATTTCATATTATTCGTTTTAATGGTAAGATTTTAGATTGTGACTTTTTGACGAAATTTAAGGGCATAAATAATGAAACGGACATTGGGCGGTACTTCTCGTAAAAGAAAGAGAACTTCTGGCTTTCGCGCTCGGATGCGTAACCCAGATGGACAAAATGTAATCAGCGCCCGTCGCCGCAAAGGGCGGTATCGCCTCAGCGTTTCCTAAAGTACATTAGCCCAATTTCAAAGTGGCTTTACCAAAAGTAAATCGACTCAAAAATCGGCATGAATTCCAAACCTTGTTTCGGGAAGGAAATCGTCTGAAAAGCTCTCATTTAACTTTGAGAGCTTTACGTCTGCACCCATCGGGAATAATTACAGGCGCTACTCGGATTGGAATTTCTATTAGTACCAAAGTCAGCAAGCGTGCGGTAATTCGCAATCGAATTAAGCGGCAAATTCGGGCAGCGTTTCGGTCATTATTACCGCAAATAGCGCCAGGGTGGAGTTTAGTTGTAGTCGTACAACCCGAAGCTGTCTTGAGTAAATGCGATTATCAACAATTTCTGCAAGAATTAGAGCAGTTATTGACCAAAGCAGAGGTGATAAATGGGCATTCGTGAAGATGTTTACTATGAGGGTGGCCCTCACGTAGGAGAATTGATATTTGGCTTAATTGTGGGATTAACAATTGTCGCTTTACCTTTGACAGTGGGCGCAATTGTCCGGGCTTTGTGGCTGCGCTATCGAATTACAAACCGCCGGGTGACAATTACCGGGGGTTGGATGGGACGCGATCGCACGGATATTATCTATTCAGAAATCGTCAAAATAGCAAAAGTTCCGCGTGGACTTGGCGCTTGGGGAGACATGGTACTAACTCTAAGAGATGGTAGCCGTCTGGAATTACGAGCCATACCCAAATTTCGGGAAACTTACGAGTATATTAACGAGAAAGTAGCTATGAAAAACCCTAAAGTAAGTGCCGCCGCCGATAAATAAAATCTAAAAATTGGTTGATTAGGATTGGCTAAAAAGTTACTAGCCAATCATCACAAAAACACTTATACGGTTAACGCTACCCGTAAATGTCAACCAGTATCGGATAAATTAAATTTAGACAAACTAACATATTTTAGGTTAAGTTCCCATAAATGGATTTTGGTATAGGGTTTCTCTCTAACAACGTGATGCTGCCGATCCTAGATTTTTTCTACGGAATCGTGCCAAGTTATGGACTAGCAATTGTCGCGTTAACGCTAGTAATTCGCTTTGCGCTTTATCCTTTAAGCGCCGGATCGATTCGCAATATGCGGCGCACGAGAGTTACTCAACAAAAACGAGTTAAAGAACTTCAAGAGCGCTACAAAGACAATCCGACCAAATTGCAAGAAGAAATGAGCGGTGTCTATAAAGAATTTGGCAATCCTTTAGCTGGCTGTTTGCCTGTAGTAGTACAGATGCCTGTACTATTTGCTTTGTTTGCAACTTTACGGGGTTCGCCATTTTCCGACATTAATTACAACCTCAACCTGCAAATTGTGCCTCAAGAACAAATTGAGCGCGTTCAACCTGTAGCTTTTACAACTCCACCTCAAAATATTTACATCGCCGATGGAGTCCACGCGCCGATTATTGCCGTTTTGCCTGGGGGTAGTAACTTAGGCGTAGGTGAAAAGACAAAGGTTGAATTTCAAACTGTTGAAGGTAAAACTTTAACAGCGCTAGAAGCCGAGCATCCTGATAGTAGCCTTGTACCCACTTTAAAAGTGAGTAAAGGGGAAGATCGAGTAAAAATTGATGCGGATGGTAATATAGAAGCGATCGCGCCTGGAGAAGCCACAATTGTTGGCACAATTCCAGGACTTGCAAGCAATAAAGGCTTTTTGTTTATTGATGCCTTGGGCAGAGTTGGCGCTTTTGATGATGATGGGACAATCCATTGGGATATTGTCGGCATGATTATTGGGTTTGGTTTGAGCTTGTATCTGAGTCAAACTTTATCGGCGCAAGGCTCTACGGGGGGAAATCCTCAGCAAGAAACCGTAAATAAAATCACACCAGTGATATTTTCGGGAATGTTTCTGTTTTTCCCACTTCCGGCAGGAGTATTGATGTATATGCTGATTGCAAATATATTTCAAACTTTGCAAACGGCGATCGTCTCGCGGGAACCTTTGCCGGAAAATCTGCAAAAAATTGTGGAAGCAGATGCAAAAGTCGCCGAAGCAAAAGACAGAGAATCACTGCCTTTTGAACCAAATCGTTCTAAGAAAAAAGCTTCAGGTTAAATCATGGATAGTGCAGTAAAAGGTCAGCAGTGGTTAAAAACCCTGCTGCAATTAGCTGGAATACCTGCGGAGGTGAAAGCAGAAGTAGAGAGTAATCCGGGCGGACACAAACCCGGAGAAACACCAGTAGATAGCTACTGGTTGACAATTGATGAAAAGAGCTTGAGTGCAGAGCAAGTAGCAACTTTTACAGGCTCTCAAGGCGAGGTACTAGATGGCATTCAATACTTAGCTAATGCCACTTTGAACTTAAACCAAACAGAGCCACAAGGCTTTTATATCGTTGAGTTGAACGGCTACCGAGCTAAAAGACAAATCGAACTAAATGCGATCGCACTTTCAGCCGCCGAACAGGTACGAGCAACAGAGGAGGAAGTAGAAATTAAATCTTTATCTTCCGCCGAACGCAGGCAAATTCACACGATTTTGCAAGAGTACCCAGAACTAGAAACTTTTAGTCGTGGTAAAGAACCTCATCGTCATCTTGTCGTAAGACGATTAGCGGTAGATAATCCTGGCTAAAAAGCTGTCATTTTTGCCACAATCAAAGTTAGCGTTTATTAAGGGTGAGGCAAACTTCCTATGGAGGCAATTTACATTCCCCAACTGACAAAAGCACCAGAGAGAACCGAGGTAATACCAGTTGAAGAATTTATCGCTGGTTTAGAAACCTTAACTCCGGTGCGTGGTCAGGTTAGAGTTCAGCATCAAGTTAATTATTTAGAGGTGTCGGGTAAAGCCGAAACAATCGTTACTTTAACTTGTCATCGTTGTTTGCAGCAATACAATCATCGCTTGAGTATTGATACCTCAGAAATGATTTGGTTAGATGAAAGCGCTAGTTTGCCCTACGAAGGTGCGATCGATAAAGAGGTTGCTGTAGAAGATTTAATTGAATCTCTACCGCCTCAAGGCTATTTTAACCCCGGTGAGTGGCTATACGAGCAGTTGTGTTTGGAAATGCCCCAAAAACAGCTATGCAAAAATGATTGTGCAGGAATAGCCACAGATACGACCATGACAGACAAAGTAGGCGATCGCCGTTGGGCTTCTTTGGAAGCATTAAAAAAGCAACTCCCCTAAAATGAGCTTCCGCAACGAATTTGAACTACTTTTACGCGCTCGTTATCCGTTGATTTATATCCCCACTTACGAGGAGGAGCGAGTAGAAGTAGCGATTAAAGAAGAATCACAAAATCAAGGTAATCGCACCGTCTATACCTGGGATTTTGTAGACGGTTATCAAGGCAATCCCAACGATGCGGGATTTGGGCGGCGCAACCCTTTGCAAGCCTTAGAATTTGTCGAAAAACTCCCCACCAGCGCCGCCGCCGTCTTTGTATTGCGTGACTTTTACCGCTTTTTAGAAGATGTTTCGGTGTCGCGCAAACTCCGCAATTTGGCAAAGTTGCTCAAATCTCAGCCCAAAAACGTAGTAATCTTATCGCCAAAACTTGCCATTCCTGAAGATTTGGGCGAAGTGCTGACGGTGTTAGAGTTTCCTTTACCCGCGCCGCCAGAAATTAAAGTCGAAATTGAGCGCTTATTATTGGCTACAAGGCAATCAATCGACACAAAATTTTTAGATGAATTAGTTAGATCCTGTCAAGGGCTGTCAATGGAGCGGATTCGCCGCGTATTAGCAAGAGCAATCGCTTTTCACGGCGAATTACAGCTAGAAGATGTGGAATTGGTATTAGAAGAAAAGCGCCAAACTATCCGCCAAACTCAAATTTTAGACTTTTACCCCACTACTGAAAAGATTTCTGATATCGGCGGATTAGACAACCTTAAAGACTGGTTACTTAGGCGGGGCGGTGGGTTTACCGAAAAAGCTAGAGCTTACGGTTTACCGTACCCGCGCGGACTGCTATTGGTAGGAATTCAAGGTACGGGCAAGTCACTTACAGCCAAGGCGATCGCTCATCATTGGCATTTACCTTTACTTAGGCTAGATGTGGGGCGTTTGTTTGCAAGTTTGGTAGGCGAATCTGAGTCTCGCACCCGGCAAATGATCCAAGTAGCTGAAGCCCTCGCCCCTTGCATTTTGTGGATTGATGAAATTGATAAAGCCTTTTCGGGGCTAAATAGTAAAGGCGATGCTGGCACTACTAGCCGCGTGTTTGGGACGTTTATTACTTGGTTGGCTGAAAAGACATCCCCAGTGTTTGTTGTGGCTACAGCTAACGATATTCAAGCGCTACCGCCGGAAATGTTGCGCAAGGGTCGGTTTGATGAGATATTTTTTGTTGGCTTACCTAGTCAAGAAGAAAGACAAGAAATTTTTACAGTCCATTTATCAAGATTGCGATCGCACAACTTAAATAATTACAACATCCAGCGCCTAGCTTACGAAACTCCCGACTTTTCGGGCGCGGAAATTGAGCAAACTTTAGTAGAGGCTATGCACATTGGTTTTAGTCAAAACCGCGACTTTACCAGCGATGACATTTTAGAAGCCGCGAGTCAAGTTATCCCCTTAGCTCGTACTGCTACAGAGCAAATTCAATTTTTACAAGCATGGGCAAAAGCCGGGAAAGCTCGTTTAGCATCAAAACACAGTTCGTTAAGCGATCGCATTGGGCGACAATTGCCGTAATTGATTAGGAGGTATGGGGAATGAGTTGGACATCAGGTTTAGTTAAATTAGTTTTAGGATTTGTAATTGCAATTACTTTATTGGTTAGTGGCAGCGTGGCTTTAGCACTAATATTTATCAACCGCGCCTCCTCTCCTCCACCTAAGCCAATCTTTGCTAATGACAGCAGCACGGTTAAAAAAGCAGCAAATATAACCAAACCTAAAACCTCTATCGCTACTAAAAATGCTCCTAAAAGTAAGCCTTCCCCTTCACTAGCATCAGGTAGTTATCCAGCGCGGGTTACATGGAATCAAGGCTTAAGTCTCCGCGCCGAACCCAGTTTAGACGCAGAACGTATTGGTAGCCTAGATTACAACCAAAAAATCGTAGTCTTGCAACAAAGCAAAGACGAAAAATGGCAGCAAATCCGCTTAGACGACAGTGAGTTGCAAGGGTGGGTAAAAGCAGGTAACACCGAGCGAGTAAACTAAAACTTACTACAAAGGCATCAATGCCCTTTGACAACTAGGACACACCGCATGAATTGCCAACTGACAATCTAACAAGTGATAACCTTCTTTTTCTGCCGTTTTACTACCTATTTTTAAAATCGAATCGTTCTTAAATTCGATAGTTTTGTTGCATCGAGTGCAAATTAAGTGATGATGGTGATGAGGGTAAGGTTGGTTTAGTTCGTAATGTTTATGCCCTTCGCCTAACTCTAATTCGCGCAAAATCCCCATCCTCGCCATCAACTTCAAAGTTCGGTAGATAGTAGACAGACTAATAGTTGCTTGATCTTTCGTCTCTAGTTGATGATACAGATCCTCGGCGCTGAGATGTTCTCCTTCAGGAAGTTCTTGAAAAACGTGTAGTATAGTTTCTCGTTGAGGAGTCAATCGCCAGCCGCGATCATGGAGTTCTGCTTTGAGGGAACCAGCCGTGTAAACAGTCATAACGACATTCTCAAGAAAGCTTTATAATTGCTAATTCTAATAAATTTACGGCTCGATTGTCAACAAAGGAAACTTATTGAGAATCATTGTTAACTAAAGCTATTTAGGCGAAAACCTTTAACCTAGAAGTGATGTGCAGAGAGAATAATAAGTTGTGGATGAAATATTAGAAAAGTCATACCAAATCAAACAAGCCTTAATTGACTTTGTTTTGGAAGCGGAGGGAGAACTCGCAACAGCTTTAGAAGTGTATGCTGCCGAGCAGTCGCGGCGCAAGCTGGGAGATAAACAGTATGACTTAATTGTCGATACTTTTATTATCGAGGGCAAAGTTGGCGATACAACGCCTATAGATTTATTTATCAATAGCCAGCCAGAATTGACAGAAAGCGATCGCGCATTATTAATTAACTGGCGACGCAGTTTTGCTGGTTTATTTGCAGTAGTAAAAGTTTTAAGCGATGGTTTTGAACTCCAAAACTGGCTGACAACTAAACACTACATTGTCAAGCCAAATAATCTTCAAACTACTAAAGAGTTATCGCGTTGCAAAGAAGGCGACATTATACTTGCTCAGATTGCGCCCATTACCGATTACTGGACATTTTATAGTAATTGCACAATGTTAGGCAAATTAGGTAAGCCAAAATTAGCAGTAGCAATTGGCAACTTTAAAGATAATTACAAACATTCTCTCTACGGCGATGCGCCAGAATTATTACAACAAGCTTGGCAATCTGTAGCCGAATATCATCAACAATTTATCGATTTTTTTGGCAGCGATGAAGTGACAATGCCAGGATATCAGCTTAATAAAAAAGTTGCCGAATTTCAAGACATACTAATGAAGCAAAACTTAAGCAATGCAGGTATTGATAATACTAAATCTCTGGCAGAATTAGCCCAAGATGCAGGAATAGATGAAGCAGAAATTACCGCCGCAGCTAAAGAATCGGGCGCAGATGCAAAAGTTGTCGCTCAATTGTTTGATAAAAAAAGTCCTAGCAAAATGGTAGCACCTAAAATCGAATTACCAACCGAATTGAAAAAAGCGGAGCAGGTAACATCTTTATCTCATCCACGTTGGGGACAAATGTTTTTACCTACTTATAGTAAGTTTAAAACTATACTGGAAGCCCAAGATTGGCAGAGCATTGAAGGTGCAGACAAACTTATTCGTTACTACCTAGAAAACCCTAGTATTAATGTTTTTATTTGGCAGAGATTGGCTCAACAATTTCCTCAGCAATTAGAAAAAGTGTTGCAACAATTCTTAGAAAGACCAGACTTTAAAATTGAACAATTAACAGCACTTTTACAAGAAAAATTTAATAAACCTTTAGAACCAGAATTGCCGGAAACTGCCAGCGTACCAGTACATTTAAACAACTTATTTGAGGAAGCTGTAGCAGAAGTTAACAAATCTAAGTCTAAGAGTAAAACATCTAAAAAAGTAGGCTCTGGTTTTCAAAAACCTTGACCTAAACCAGAGGAAGTTCGCGGTTAAGTATTAGCAGTCTGTACTTGAATTAATTGCACATCTCGGATAGTGCCGATCGCATTGTAAGGGGATTTCGAGTTACGGGCAATCTCTGACTTCACCCAAGCATAACTATCTTTTGGTAAATCGGAGATATTTTCGGCTACTTGTCCCAAATGAGGAGTGTAAAAACGCAACAGTACGCCAGTTTTTCCGCCGCCTTCAACAAAGTTGATCGGATAATTTTGAACTACAGATGCGATATTTGGTTGCTGTAAAAATGCTTTAATTTCAGGGTTATAATCTCCTAAAAAGCCCGTAATACCAGCAACAGATAAAGCTAACCAAGGAGCTAATAACCAGCCTGCTAACCAATACTTAGCCGTCAAAAATTGCTGACCTAACTGATGATACCCAATCCACACCAAAGGAACACTTAACCAGCCTAATCCTAACGCAAATGCGATCGCGGCATATTTTTTAATTTCTACATTCAATTCTACCCCAGGGATTGAACCGCCCATTAACACAATTAAACTTGCTATTAATAACAAACAACTCAAGCCACCAATAATGTAACTAAGAGCGCGAGGTAAGCTTTTATTTTGAGCTAATTTGTTTTGATAAGTTTTACTTAACCAAGCTAAAGCTAAAGCTGCGAGTAAAGCAACAAACGGATAAAGAGAAAGTGCATAATGGGGAAGACGAGTTGAAAATAAGCTAATTTCAATAAATAGAATTATCGGAAACCCAACTAATATTAATTGGTAGCGAGGGATGGGATTAGATAAAGCAACTTTTATACCAAGCAATGCCATAAAAGCCCAAGGAAAGGCTCTAGCGGGTATATTCCAAAAATAGTAAAAAATATTATTGCCATTTCGTTCTTCTGAATTTAGATGAACAATAAAGTCAAACATTTCTGCAAACTTAGTTGTTCTGTAAAAAGCCCAGCTAGTAAAAAGCCAGTAAATTGTAGGAATTAAACCTATCAATAAACCTAAGTAGATAGCAGGATTAGTAAAATGACGGTGTCGGCGATGTTCCCAAATTAAATAAGGCATTAAAGCCAGCATTGGTAAAAAAATCATGTAGCTTCTAATTAGAAAACCCAAACCAAAGCTTAACCCGACTCCAAAACCCCAAAGCAAACGATTATTAGACTGTAGTTCAGCTTTTAATAAGCACCAAATAGCCAGTAATACCAAACTTGCTAAAGGTATATCTGGTGCAGCAATCCGACTATATTGCAACCAAAAAAACTCTACACTCAAAATAGCTGCCGCCAACCACCCTACTTGTTTGTTGATAATAATTTTGCCAATTTCATAGATTAAGAAGGTACCAATAACACTAAAAACCATACTCGGAAGTCTGGCGGTAGTTTCACTAATACCAAGTAATGAATATGAACTAGCAATTAACCAATATATTCCTGGAGTTTTACCATAGTAAATAATTGCTGGATTGAGCCAATCGCCATATTCTACAATCCATCTTGCCCGCCAAGCATAAGTTCCTTCATCGTGGGCGATTAAACTTTGCTGCTGAGAATTGAATACTAATAAAGGGATTAGCCAAACTAATAAGCTGAGATAAGGCAATGTTGCGATTAAAAAAGAGCTTTTGATACGCATTTTTTAATTACCCAGTTGTTGCGATCGTCAAAACTTGCGGCGGTGTAGCATCTGGAGGATAGACAAAGTTTACTTGTACTAGCCGAATATCTTGCGGTTTCATAATTAGTCTTACTAAAGGTGCGCTGCGATCGCCTCGTTTTTGAACTAAATGAATGTAGCGCGTTTGTGGCAATCCTCGATCGTCGTTGTAAGCCACTTTTACAGTTCCCCGAAAGAAAACTTGACGTGCTGGCGGAAGTAAAAAACGCAATCCATTTTTACTCAACCTGTCTTCTTTAATCGGCGTTTGCAGCGACACTGTAACGGTTTGAGCGGTATTCGTATTGTTGCGTAAAGGTAAATTGAGATTGTACTGAATGCCGTAATTGCCATGAGCGCTGTAAGCTGTGTCTGGGTAACGTGCTAATAGGGGCGCACTTTGGACTTGATTTGTACCGAGTTTGCCCAAAGGAAGCGTACTTATACCGTAAGAAAATGCCTGACGCGATCGCGGAATAGTTAAGTAAGCTGTATTAGGATCGACGATTTGCGCCGTCCATTGAGAGCCTTGAGCGATTCCAGCTACCCGTCCATAGATAACAGTCCTTGTAGTTTGCTCCGGCGGTGTGGGGGCGCGATCGCGTGGCAATGCTAAACTTCCCCCAAACAACAGTTGTTGCCATTGTGCCAAAGTTGGCGCTATTTCCCTTTTATAGGCATCCACAGGGGCGTACATAGCTAGACTAGCCGCGTAAACGGGGCGGGGACTTTGCAATCGCATTAGTACCGATCGCCCATTAATAGGCGGATCTAAAGTCTTTACTGGAATCGGCAAATTAAGTAATAGGCGGCTTTGGCGGGGTGGAAGCAGAATATAAGCGGGTAAATGCCTTTGTCCTCGCAGTATGGCATTAGTAACGCGATCGCCTGGCCCGGCAAATATTTTACTTAGTGGGTTTTCTGTCAAAGCTGGTAATTCTATAAATGGTGCATCAGGTTGACTAAGAAAAGTTGCCCCCTGCAACACATTTACTTGCAAAGGTTTGTCACTAGGGTTGTGAAGAATTATCCCCAGATAGAGCGATCGCAAATTATTCACGGTAGGCGCTTTCGCTACATGATGAGCAAATATATCGAATCTTCCTTGCAAAGGAAAATTTAGATGCGCCGTTTTTGCTCTTTTACCATTTGGGGGAAACGTTGAAAGTAAAATCCCGGCTTTTTGGACTAATTCGGGGCTATTGCTATTAAAAACAAGCACTTTGTCTAATTTGCCCGGTAATTCTCGTACTTGTTGAATTTGGACTATTTCTTGAGGCGCTTGAGCTATTAAAAATGGAAACATGAATAAATTTAGACAAAGGTTAATCGTTGGACGACGGTTAAAAAACTGTTTTTAACTACCGTCAAATTATCTGGGCTAAGAATGGGAATATGAGCAAATATACAATGACTGGACAAAGGCAAAGTTTGTAAATGCTTCAATACCGAGTAATAAAGACCTTCGCAGACAAACTTCCCCGCATCGTAACTAATCTCAATACCATCAATACCAGCTATCAAAAGGGGCAAATCTACTTGAGTATTCAAGATATCATCTCGATCGCTTGCTTTTGCTTCAATAGTAAGTTGACTGCGGCTTTCGGCCATACCACAACAAATAATAATATCAGGTTGAAGTTCAGCAATTTTAGAAATCACACTTTTACTTGCAAGCTCAATATCTACAGGTAATTGTCTTAAAAACGAATTGCGATCGCCCGCGATTTGGATTTCTTGCAGCAAGTCGTCAGAGGAATTAGATTTTTGATGAGGTAGCCAGGTAGTAAAGGAAGTGAATAGGATTTTTTTACTCATGTTAGGCGATCGCCAACTTAAAATAAACGTTAGTCACTTGAGTAAAACAATGACAGAAATAGCGATTATAGATTATGGCATGGGAAACTTGCACTCGGCTTGCAAAGGTTTAGAAAAAGCCGGAGCCAAGCTAAAAATCACCGATTCTGTGCGGGAATTAGAACAAGCCGATGCGATCATATTGCCTGGAGTAGGAGCTTTCGACCCCGCCGTGCAGCATTTGCGATCACGCGGTTTAGAAACTCCCATCAAAAAACTAATTGCTAGTGGTAAACCATTTTTAGGCATTTGTCTCGGCTTGCAAATGTTATTTGATAGTAGCGAAGAAGGTAAAGAGCCAGGATTGGGGATTATTCCCGGTATTGTAAGGCGATTTGTCAATGAGCCAGAAATTACAATCCCCCACATGGGTTGGAATCAATTAGAAATTACTCAACCAAAATGCGGACTGTGGCAAGGGCTGCAAGGCGGGGAATGGCTGTATTTTGTTCATTCCTACTACGTTGATCCAATAGAACGCTCTGTTCGTGCGGCAACGGTCACTCATGGGACGCAAACTGTTACTGCTGCGATCGCCCTTGATAATTTGCTGGCAGTACAATTTCACCCCGAAAAATCTTCCCATGCAGGGTTGCAAATTTTAGCTAACTTTGTCCAGCAGGTAAACGCTAAAGTACCAGCTTAGTTATGAGTTTGAGAATTTATGGCAATCGTCAATTAAAAACTCTATCAGGGCTTGATACCCGCCCTACAATTGCGCGGGTAAGAGCCGCAGTATTTAATATTTGGCAAGGAGAAATAGACAATTGCTCGTGGTTAGATTTGTGTGCGGGTAGCGGAGCAATGAGCGCCGAAGCTTTAAGTAGAGGGGCAAAGTCTGTAACTTGTATCGAACAATCTAGCCCTGCTTGTGCCATTATTAGGCAAAACTTGCAACAAATAGCCAAAAATCAAACCTGCCAAGTATTGCGGGGAGACGTATTACATAAATTGCAAACTCTTACAGGGCAGCAATTTAACCGGATATACTTCGATCCACCTTACGCTAGCAATTTATATCAACCAGTGCTAGAAGAAATCGCATCTTCCCAACTTTTACATCCTGATGGCGAACTTGCTGTAGAACATTCGCCTAATTTTGAATTGCCACAAATTACGACTTTAGCAATTTGCCGACAAAAAGTTTATGGTCATACCGCCGTAACTTTTTATTGCCCTTCTCAGCAAGAAGGGCAATCTGTAGCTCTATAAACCGAGTTGTTTGCCGCGCTTGTATTGTTTGTAAGCGGCAAAAAATAACCCCGCCAAAGTTATAGCCATTAATCCTAAAACCATGCCATCTAATAAAGGTTCAACCACAGTAAGCTCCTGAGAAATTAGTAAATATATATTACCTGTTCTCGATCTTACTACTTGGGCTACTTCAAAACTACCATTTCTCTAATTCGCCATTGATTAGCTTGCCGGACTAAGTCGTAATTTACCTGTAATTTCTCATCGTAAGACAAAGTTTGACTTAATTTGCCATCTTTATATACTTGAGCAACTTCCTCAACTGTAGCGGTAACGATCGCGCGATCACGGTTTGCTTGCTCAGTTTTCACCCCGTCGATCTTTAAAGTATGTTTATACTCCCGATAACGGTTGTCTGCTTTGTCGCTATTTACTCGTTTTTGCCACTGCGACAAAGCTGGATTGACTAAAATTTGCTCTAATTTCTCTGTTGCATGGCTGCTCCCAAAGGCTAAAGCTTTTGTCGATAACCAGTCTTGGATAACTTGCTGGGCGGTTGCTTCCGTTAATAAACTATCGTTCGGTGGTGGAGTAGAAGTTGCTGTTACTGGTTTATTTATCCTTGGTAATGGTTGGGTTTCTAAAACTGCTGGTGCAGTTTTACTACCCTGCACCCAACTATAAGTTTTACTAGCAATAAAGCCTACAAATATGATTCCGCCTAAACCAGCCAACGCCAGCAAACCTAGGCGAACTATTTTTGCATTTTTCAAAATGCGCCCAGATAAACCGCGATCGCGTTTCCTTGTCCTTTGTCTGGGTTTAACATGAACGATAGAATTAGTATCTAAATCTGTACGAGTAGCCAAAGTGATAGCTCCTGCGGGAGTGCTTGTTATAGTTTTACTTTCAGCCCTTTTTAACGCTATATTTTGCTGCACCGTATCAACTTTTACGGCATCCCATTCGTTAGTTGCCTCAATTTCTGTAGGTAAAGCTTCTAAATAATTTTGTACTTGCTCGTCGGCAAAATAGTCTTTTAAAGAAACTGGGCGACTTTTTAAATCTCGAAATTGAGCAAATACTTCGTTTTGCAACCACTTTTGGCTATATAAACATAAACCCGGCAATAAGTCAGGAGATCCTTGAGAATTTTCTCGAATCAACGCTAAAGATTCAGACTCAAGAGATAATTCAACCGCCCTACTAGCATCAGTAGTTTGACCTAGCAACAACGAGCATACAGCTTGTTCTAAATGGACATCTTGACGCTTGCCCAATCGCATTAAATTTAGCTTTGCTTTACGAATTAAAATCGGCATTCTTTCGGCAAATCCCCGCGCCATCAGCGCATAAACTGCCAAATAATTAGCAACGGGCGACGGGCGCTGACTTTCGGCTTCAAATAGTTCTTGCTGCTCTCTTACCGTTAAATAACTGCGTAATTGCTGAATAAATCTTAAAAAATCATCTAAAGCTAGTCCCGATCCATCGTCTCCCGTACCATCAATACCACCCCGTTGTTGCAAAATGTCTTGGAGCAATTGCAAACCTTGCTTGCGTTCGATGATGCGATTTTGGGGTAAGGACAATAACTCTAGTATGCGGTAAGGACGGAGTTTGTTGAGGTCTGCGGCAATTTCTTGGCTAATTTTGGCAAATAACCCAGCATTGGTTAGAAAACCATACCCATTTTCCAACGAATAAGCGGCATTTTCGTATTGACCTTGTTGCCATTGCTCTCTACCTAACTCCAAACAAGCAAGAGCAACCGTTAAAATTAGATCCGGATCGCTGCTATAGGGGCTTTCTGGATCTAGATAGGGTTGACCCAAATTAAGGACTTGCTCGTATTCTCCTAACTCTTGGAGAATTAATAACGCCCCAGTAAATTGATCGTTAGTAATTTCAATGCTGGGCGCGATAGACTCCGTTGTAGTTGGTGGAGTTTCCGTTAAAGTATCGGCAGTGCCGCCATAAGTTGCCACAAAATAGTTACTATCGTACCCCTGTCGTTGTTGGGGGTGGGCTAAAACTTTATAGGCTGCGTCTATCAGTTGTTTTCTTGTGGCAATTACTTTTTGGGAATACTCACGCCGAGGTAATTGCAATAGGCGATCGCGGTAAGCCTGCTGCAACTGTTCTTTGCTTGCCTGAATTGGTAAACCCAATATTCGGTAATAATCTAGTGGAATCCGCACAGCTTATTTCCCTATAACCGCGAACAACAAAATTTAACCTACAATCAAAATCGTTTATCAGGTCGGTCAAACCGTGACAATATAATAACTTGTGACTCCACTCTTGTTAACATTACTACTAACGATTGCTTAACACATTTTCCTTATAAATTACTACATACAAGGACAATTGCCCTATGGTTCAAGAACGAGCATTACCTACGTTTAATACTAATACAGCAGAAATATCAAAAGAAGTGGGTTTACTACTTTATGAAGATATGATTCTAGGGCGGTATTTTGAGGACAAATGCGCCGAAATGTATTATCGAGGTAAAATGTTTGGCTTTGTCCATTTATACAACGGTCAAGAGGCGGTGTCTACTGGGGTCATTCAAGCCATGCGACCAGGATCAGATTATGTTTGTAGCACCTACCGCGATCACGTCCATGCTTTAAGTGCAGGCGTACCAGCCAAAGAAGTAATGGCTGAGTTATTTGGTAAAGCTACTGGTTGCAGTAAAGGGCGGGGCGGTTCGATGCATATGTTTTCTCATGAACATAAGTTACTAGGCGGCTACGCTTTTGTGGCGGAGGGGATTCCGGTAGCTACCGGGGCAGCTTTTCAAACTAAGTATCGTCGGGAAGCATTGAAAGATGAAAGTTTTGCCGATCAGTTAACGGCTTGCTTTTTCGGTGATGGTGCGGCGAATAACGGGCAGTTTTTTGAATGCTTAAATATGGCAGCGTTGTGGAAACTGCCGATTATTTATGTAGTTGAAAATAACAAATGGGCGATCGGTATGGCTCACGAACGCGCTACTTCTCACCCAGAGATTTACAAAAAAGCTCATGCTTTTGGGATGGCTGGAGTAGAAGTAGATGGAATGGATGTATTAGCGGTACGGGCGGCGGCGACGGAAGCTGTAGAACGCGCCCGTGCAGGAGAAGGGCCAACAGTAATTGAAGCGCTTACCTATCGTTTTCGCGGTCACTCTTTAGCCGATCCTGACGAATTAAGATCCAAAGAGGAAAAAGACTTTTGGTTTAGTCGCGATCCAATTAAAAAATTGGCGGTTTACCTGATTGAACATAATTTAGCTTCTGAATCAGAACTTAAAGAAATTGAACGCAAAATTACTCAAGTAATTGATGAGGCGGTAAAGTTTGCAGAAGACAGCCCAGAACCATCGCCCGACGAATTGTATCGCTTTGTGTTTGCGGAAGATAAGTAATAAATTACAGGGAAATTATGACGTTTGAAGTCGCACTTAACCAGCAGCAGTATAAAACCTATACTCTTTCTGATTCTTATGCTCAATCTTTAATCGAAGTAGTGCCAGAAAGAGGTGGAATTGTTACTAAATGGCAGATTCAAGGGCAAGAATTATTTTACTTGGATGAAAGTCGCTTTACTCATCCTGAACTAAGCGTGCGGGGCGGGATTCCTATCTTATTCCCGATTTGTGGCAACTTACCCGATAATACTTACACTCATGGCGATCGCACTTACACTTTAAAGCAACACGGGTTTGCTCGCGATCTGCCTTGGCAAGTTGTAGACCAATCGACGAACGATTGTGCAAGTATTACTTTAGTTTTAGCTAGCAACGACGAGACAAAAGCTGTTTATCCTTTTGATTTTGAAGTAAGTTTTACCTATCGGTTGTGGGGTAATAGCTTAGTTATCTATCAAAACTTTCAAAATAACTCTAGCGAATCAATGCCGTTTTCAGTCGGGTTGCATCCTTATTTTGTCGCCCCGAATAAAAGTGCGTTGCAGGTACAAATTCCCTCAACAGAGTTTTACGACCAAAAATCTCAAACAACTCAAGCTTTTCGCGGCGAATTTGACTACAGCCTTGATGAAATAGACGCAGCTTTTAGGCAGTTATCTAGTGAATCTGCATCCGTCAAAGATGATAGCCGCCAGTTGCAGTTAAATTTAGAGTGGAATAACGACTACTACAAC
>QQTW01000125.1_pt1 | contig 42636 bp, 57 predicted proteins | sample 1904831 | NCBI WGS metagenome assembly QQTW01 (sample SAMN09435610, study PRJNA476489) | Subsurface metagenome, whole genome shotgun sequencing project.
CTGGCTCTTGTACGGCATTTAAACGATTCAATTCTTCTTCTGCAGCTCTTTTCTCTTTTGCGCTCTCACTTGCTCAGATATAACAAAGTCTTTTCTTGTCGTACAAGAAGCAATTCCAGAACATAAACTCTATAGCGTTTTTCCAACGACGTCAAATAACTGTAAGATCTCATCTGTCTTGCATTTTCCCATATTCGTACGGCCTCACATCGATGTCAAAGGATCACACTAGTTTTGTTTGACCATATCACGTTCTTTCAGCCCTTAAGGGTCCACTTTTGATGTTCTAACGCAAATTTTAGCCGTGCAACTTTTATTACTGATGACAAATCGGGTTTGTACGTTGATTTGACTTGTCTGAGGTTGGCTGCCCATAATGCTCTCCATATGGTTTGGTAGGACATTCTCAATTCTTTTCCTAAAGCCCAAGTATGCAATTCTCGTCCATAGCGGTCTGCCTCAATTTGATCCATCAGTTGTTTAGTTGTACGCTCATTCATCTTCTTGGGTCGTCCGGTTCTGGGCGCATCGATGAACCATGATTCTTTAAAGATGTAGTTATTCTCAGCATTCTAGCCCTGCTCTCTGGCTTTTTGGTGAATCCGCCGAATTGTACGTTCATTCAACCCAGTCCTTTCCTCAATCTTCTTCACTTCAACATCAACATCAACATCAACAAGGGCGAGTGCTTGTGCTCGTACAAAAGGCGACACCTGACGTCGAGATATTGCGATGGCGGGGCAACTGGGGCAGAACAGCTAGTTTTGACAGCCTTACCGAACGGGCGGACTAAACTTTCGTGAAATTCCTCTGTACTGCCCGTTGCGACACTATTATCATGTAGTAAATAGCTCGAGTTCTGAAAGCTGAAACTAGGTTGATGGAGGAGCATGCTGGCATCGAAGTAATCGATCCGGAGAGTAGTTCTTGACCCGTTTGGTAGAGTAATGATGGATGTGTCGCGGTGAAAGCCCAAGGACGATTGCACATATTGCTAAGATGGGCCATTTCTCACATGGAGAATCGACCATGATGTTCTTTTCAATCATGACATGGAGGCAATTATGTTCGGATGGAGACATAACCTTCCATACTCTCTAGATCAAAACGGATGTGGAACCTCAAGTCATCTCTTCATCGTCTCATGGTTGCCTAAGTGGATTGAATGCTCGATTCAGGAACCTAATCGATTTGTCTTGCACATTAAACTGCGTTAGGATACCTCGGCGTCTCAACAGACATGCGGTCTCAAGAGCCACCCAGATCGATATAGACATCAGCCCATAGTCCAAACCGCCGGCGGCGAGGAGATTTCGACGAGTCGGTCCTGGGGCTACGGTCGACCGTCCACGACGTTCCTCGACGGCCGGAAGATCCGATGGGGACGGGATCAGGGAGATCTTGAGCGGAAAGCATCGTGGGTCGTACCGCTTCAATAGCATCGTGATGGCCGATGGATAAATCATGAGCGGCAGCGACGGCCTCCAGAACGGCAACGGGCCCCACCCCGTTCATTCCAGAATCTGTGTTTCATCATGACGGGACCCATCCAATGGGTTGAGAATGGGGCTAACTCGAGACCAATCCATGTTGCTGATGTGGTGGGAAGAATGAATCTCATCGGGCTTAAATTCCCTATTCTTTCGCCTGTGGAGGAGAACCATGATCCTCCGCCATCAACATCCACTGAGCTTCGACGTTTGACTTTGATATCGGCCAGATGCCCTATCAACACCTGAACCAGGCATACGTGGCATGGTATAGACGCCTGTTCTTATCCGCGTTGCTCGGTCCTCCAGCAGCGCTTTCCTTGGAGTTGTAACTGAGAGCAACAAACATCATCATAGGGTAAAGTCCACAAAACGATGTTGAAGCTGTATTGTTCGCTTTCTTTGCGCCAGACTTGCTGACAACATAAGAGCTGAATGTCGAAGATAATTCATCGGGGTAAACCCCACGTCGCCAACGTGCTTCAGTTCTCCGCTGGCATCTTGGACCCAGTTAAACCGCTTTGTGGCACTCGCAGGAGATAAAGGGCCCTCGATAGAGATTTCCTCGGATTAGTTAGTCAGCAATCGGGAAAGCCCGCTGAACCGTCTGCACCGAGCTACCGTAGAATAGCTTGATGCCTCCCACAAATTCTGTGCGGCTTAGTTTGTTTGGCCGATAACTCACTCAAGTAGGGCCGCGTGAGGAATTCCGTCGACACAATGATGACTCGTAAAATGCATCAGGACCAAGACTGAACATGGTGGCATTGGTCGTGATGTTCCCCCGCGGCACCCGAGCGAATGGATTACAGGCGAGCGGTAAAAGAAGCGTTCTTGATACATTCAAATGCACCGACGGGCCGACCCACAACTCCATATCAATGCAATGTAACGCGAGAAGCATTTGCTGGTCGACGGCAAGTGATAAGACAACTTGTTCGTGGAACAAGAATGAAGAAAAAAAAGACAAAGAAATGAACACTAGTTGACCAGAACCCAGAGAAGGAAGAAGATGAACAACACGCCCACCATCTTGACGACCAGCCATCGATTGGAGCTGACGCGATTCCAGTACTTCATGAGTTCGCTACGTACCAGAAAGCACATTAGCATGAAAGATCTCAGAGCCGCCGAATCATCCAACGCTTCAAGTTCACACAACAGAGGAAAGCTCGATGAAAAGTGAAACTCGACCAGATACAATAATGAGGTGTTTGTGACAGATCAAAGCCCCAACGGAAGGCTACAAGAACATGTTGCACATACCGTTGTGCTCCTTGGACGTTGTCCACCACATCTTCCGTGTTGGCGTCGATGCGTTGGATCATCTCGCTCTGCTCCGACACCATGCTGGCCAGCTGGCCAAAGATGCCCCCGAGCTCGCTGATGGTCCGCTCGATGGCCTCGATGGCCTCGCCGCGGGCGTGAATGTATCCGTTGCTCGTTTGGGCCTCCTCCATCATCAGCATCTGCTGCTGCGGATCCGACGGCAGCCCACCCCGGGCGAGGGCTGATGATGAAGAGGAGGGGTCGAGATGGAGCAGGTCCGGGTCCTGGTGGCCACGCGCGCCGGGCGCCGGCGATCGACTTTGAGTCGGGGTCTGATAGAGTGGGGAGTCCGAGGTCCGTGGGTCGGCCATCTGGGAGTGCGAGGAGACCGAGGAGACGAAGTTTTCGGTGCGCGATCGCGAGGCCTGAATGTTCTTGGTCCGCACCTCGAGCACCTCTTTGAAGTTGACCGATACGTCGGCCAGCTTTCCTTGCAACAGCACCACGACCTGCATCGGTTAGCACTAGCTCGTTTCAATGATGGTTCAACTGTGGTCCGCATACATTCTTGTGATGTTCTCCTTCCTGGTCAGCCCCTGCAGGTCGTCGAGTTGGTGCATATTGAGATCTGGACAACGTTTGCAGGGCGGATATCTGAGAATTTAAGGATGATAGATCTTGCTTGATGATGTATGTCAACTCGGCAATCTCGACCGGTCGGTCATCGAAGAGCGTCTTTCGCTTCGCCACTGTCCGCCGATATATCCATCAACAACTTGATCGTATCATCATCTCGAGACTCAGCGTCTCGTGAAATACCATACTCACGTTGCGTCAATCGTTCCAATTTGGCCATCGTGCCCGTGATGCCCCGCCCGATCTCGGCCGCCTTGCGCGCAAACTCGGAGCGCGCTCGTCGATTCCCCGCCGCTCCCACATCGCCATTCGCCCCTCCATTGGCCTCCCATCGTTGCGCATCCGTCAATAACGCGCGTCGTTGCGGGGCGGCCTTCGATGAGGCTTGTCGCCGCTGGACTTGTGAGAGGACGGATCGAAACTCGTCGGTGCGATCTTGCACGGAGATGGCCATGGAGGATAAGAGAGGACAGGACCGCCTGGGTAAGCACGCATGAAGAAGTGAAATGAGAGGTGAAGAGAGAAAAAGAGTGATATTGAAGGTAAGCGGTTCTTGCGCACGGCAAAGAAGATGAAGTGGTCCATTGCCTTTTTCGACAGCCCCGTTACGTCGCCCCTTGGAGGCCGGCAGCTGCCATTGGTTGATAATTTCTGCAGGGACGAAAGGGATGGAAATCAGCCAATGAGATTATCTCTAAGGCGGAGAATGCTCACCGGGAATGGATAAACATCCGATTGGCTGTATTTTGACAACTATTCACATTTCCGCATTCGGACACGGCAACGGCACATGACGACGTGGGACGAACAGCAGAGCGCAAAAGCAGGAGCAGGACGGATTAAGAGTTGGGGGCGGGCGGCCAACATCGTGATAGTGGACCTGCTGTCTGCTTTTCAACGATGATCGAGAATCTCGGAGCCGGGCGAGGGACGATGCGCAAACATTTCGACAAGATCAAGTCTGGTCAATAGAGCTCTTTGTTGAGGTGACGCGTGTCGATTGAGTATCGCGCGCCACTCCATTCCGCAGGAAGAGAGAGGGACCTCATGTCAACCGGGCTTTGCGACACCTGGCGCAATCGCATCACAACAACACGCACCTTGTAAACCATTGATATTCGAAAATGTCCAGACCAGTGTGGGATAGTACTCAGTTGCCCATGTAAGTGTTCCCGGATCATGTTTCCTAGATCGAGTTTGTTGCGCTGACATCCTCTTAGGGAAGCGGCGACGGGTGCTCGTCCGCCCAACAATGGCGCCTCGACCTCGTTCAAGACGAATGTCAATCGACAAAAGACGAAGCGATGGGTCGAGGCCAAGTCGTATTCCTACGATGGTGATGATTGGGGCGAGGTGGACGACTACGACGAATACCGTACGACGCCGCCATCGACCCAGCCGATGTTCAAGCCAACGGGACTTCGACAGCGAGGGCAGAGCGCGAGCACTCCGGCGCCATCCCAGACAGCAGGAGGGCTGCCGGGAGAGACTGCGGCCAACACCTATGCGCAGCCTGCAATTGGCCCTCAACCAGAGATCATCAGGCAGGCCTATCCGAGTGAAGTGGGCTCTCATCAAGAGGCGCCGTTCGGTCCTGCTGGAGGGCGTCGTTCTCAGGAGCCAGCTCACCACATGGACTCGTACGGTGCCGCTCCGGGATCGCCAATCCGATCGTCATCCGTCGAGATGACTCCCGCCCAGGAGCCGTTTCCAGGTCGCGATCCATACGCCCACGATCACGGGCGCAGCGCAAGTGGACAGCCATTTCCAGGTTCCATGCACCGAGGAACGCCTTCGCTTCAATTGGATGTTCCAGGCACTGGTCCTGGTCAGGGTATCGTCTCACAGGGCCCCCCACCCTCACAACCGGCCTATTCGCCAGCTCGCATGTCCAGCTCATCACGTTCGCCGGAGCGACGATCGGGCGGTCGTCCGCCCGTGGTGCCAGGCGCGTGGCATCCGACAGACACCCCGTCGCGTCCAGGTGATGGGAACACCTATACCCGATTGTCGTCTGATGCGACAGCTCCCATGGCGGAACCGATGCCCGTGGCCACCGGCGCGACCAGCTTTCCACCCCGCAAGAGCAGTCTGACCCAGGCCATGCCACTTCCGACGGATTTGACGGGAGTGGCATCTCATTCGATGACTTCGACCACTTCCGCCGCGGGTGAGGCGTCACCGGTCACTAGGGGCACTCGGGACCGATCCGTCAGCAGCTCGCGCCAACCACCGACCATCATTCGTCCGGCCGACATCTACAAGCGAATGGAAGAAGAGCGTAGCAGAGAGCGGAGCTTGTCCGCGTCGGCGCGGCCGAGCATGGAGTCGATGGGGAGTCGTCCAGCCGAGTCGGAACTGCCCATCACCTCGACGCTAGATCCACGTCGGAGTGCCGAGAGCCTACGACAGGGTGAGGAGGGAGAGATGCCGTTCCGAGCCAAGACGAGACTGGATCCGGTCACGGAGAGGAAGAGTGAATATGGATTGGAGGGACTGCTGGCGAGCAATGCCCAGCGTACCGAGGGTCGCTTCAACCTGACCCCGACCGGGAATGGCACGGCGCCGAATTCACTTGCGCTGAGCAACCCAGGACGGGATTTGTCCACCAGCTCCGACGCCACCACTCCCCCGTCACTTCCGGCGGTTGGAAGACTCTCAGGATTTGGAGAGAGCTTATGGACGGCGGAATCATCAGGAGAGGCACCTCCGTCGACCGCCCAGCCTACTGGGCCTGCTTCAATACCTGCGCCATCAGCTGCAGACACCACGCCTAATCCATCAACGATCGATTCCACCCGTGATCCCGCCGCGACGACCCTGGAGCATCAACCGTCGATGGGCTTTCGATCCGTCGTCCACCAGGCATTTGATCAGCAAAGTCCATCGCCAGCCACGGACAGCCTTCAGTCGACGCCGATGGCGGACCCTCGACGCAGTAACACGACGAGTACAGCGGGCATCAGTCCCATCATCAGTCGAGCGCCCAGTGGACATGCGGGTCCTGTTTCCGCCATTGCCGAGGAAAGACCGTTCACCGATATGGACCCCTCTCAGCCACGTTCCAGCAGCCCTGGAACGTTGACGCACCCTCCGACATCATCGTCGGCCGAACCAGCTCCGCCAACGATCCGACTGGGCCATCGTCGTGATCTCAGCACGCCTAGTCCGAACAACAGCCCGGCTCGATCACCAGGCGTGGAGGCCAACAAGCCGCTTCGCGAACCGGACGCGGCCGAATTGGCCACGACCACTCCCGTGGACCCGCCTCAACAGGACGTTCACCTCGAGGACTTAGGACGGACGGTCCCAGGTCCAACGGAGGGCCAATATGAGACCGGTATGGGAGCAGGTCCGCCACAACAGAGGTCTTTCAGCCAAGATAATCGTGAGCAACAAGCAACCGAACCTCGACAGGAATCCGCCGTGATGCCCACCGAGCAATCCTTGCCCCCAACGCCCTCCGAAATGAATCAATCCAGCGACGATCGCCCCCAACCGCCGCGTCCCAAGGCTGGCTTCTCGTTTCTTCGGAGTAAAGTCAAAGACCTTGCGGGCCGGTTCGACAATCCTATTCAGCCGAAGCCTCTACGTGGAGATAAGGGCAATCGATCGCCAGAAGAGCAGTCGCCGTCTGCTCGTCCGGATGCTCCGCCACGTGATGCCAGCTTCCGCCCAGCTCTGCCGGGCGGGTGGGTGTCGTACGCGCCCAGTACGGGTAAAGGGACGCCACCTCCGACGACCGATCAAAGCTCGAGTCCGCAAGGTCCCCATCCGGCTGTGAAACTTGATACGCCGTCGATGGGCCATGCTGGAAGAACCCCAGCTACTGGCGCAGCCGAACATTCCCCGTTTGTCTCATCCCCGGCAGCAGGTCAGCAGGCGACTTCGGCGAACGAGGTCGACGAGCGACCTATGGTGGTCAGGGAGACCTCAGCCGTGGGTCATGCAACACCTTCGGATGCTCCATCGGAACCCCAAAGAGAGCCTGATGCGAAAATAAAGAGGATATCTGGACCTCCCAGCATCCCTCCTACCCCACCACCCAAGGATACTCCGGCCACGGAATCCTCTCCTGGATCTCCGTCCAACTATTTCACCACGCCACTGGCGCCTCGACGACCACCGAGCGATCGAGGGCCTGCCTCAACGAGGATCACGCCCGAACTCGACCTTCCACCGGTCCTGCCTCCACTGAGCACGGACAACTCACCACATGACCAAGAGAGCGACAAGCTGCGCAAAGAGATTGTCAAGTCGTTGAACCTCCCGGAACTCAGCGCGATGTCGGCTCACCCGGCTCAGTGGGAGCATTATCAGCCCGAGCCGTCGCAGTCGTTGGGTGTTCCACATGCAGGCGAGTCGACTCGTGACAGTACGGTGTTGCCGCGCGAGTACGACTCGTACTGGGCGAGCATGAGAGACGAGCAGGAAGCATCACCCCAAGCTGGACGGAGCAGCCAGGCAGTTACCGAGTCAGTGGAACCAGAGAAGAAACGCCCAGAGTCTCCGATGCCATCGGCAGGAGCTTCCAACCGCGATACGACTGATGTCCCTCATTCGGACTATTTTCCCCGACCTCTATCCACGGCCGCACCCAAGCAACAATCAGCGGCTGATCCGCCAGCGTCAGCATCACCACCCGTTGACTCGTCCACCGAGAGTCCAAATCTGAGTGTGACGGCCCATTCCGATACACCGGTTTCACCCTATGTCCCCACCCCGGACACCGGCTCCCATCATCCATCGCACGAACTACAAGGTCCTCGGCCACTGGGAACAATAGAGATGGAGCCACGCCCTGACAGTGTTTCCCCAGCCACTAGTCAAGAGATGCCTTCCAGTCATCAGCAGCATCCATCGGACTCCACCATCACGGCGCCCGCGCCCGAGGTAGTGACGACAGTCAGCGGATCATCAGCCACAGATGATTTTACTACCCGGCCACTCTCGGCGTCCGAGATCCAGGCCATCCTGGAGCGCGAGGGACAGCAAGTGGGACCACCCAAGCCTGCAACGCCCGAGGCTGCTCCCTTGCAGGAGTTACCAAGCCATATCAGCAACCAGCAAGCAGATTCGCCCGACGTCAAAGGGCGTCACTCTCCCGCCCCTGAAGCGTCTCCACCTCCCACATACATGCCGAGCGACACCGCGGTCAGGACGTCCGACTCTACTGCCCCAACTGGTGAAGCTGTTCCCCCTCAGACGCCTTCGCCAGTGACGGTGCCACCTCCGCAACCAGCACCGACTGCCTCTACCTCCCCGCCTCCACCCGCACTGAGCTTCCACGAAATTGCAGCACTGCAGACGCCCGCGGAACGGATTCAAGCGTACAAAGCGGCCAGACACCACTACGCCGGTCGCGACACGGGTTTAGCCATGTGGGTGGCCAGAATGCGGGATTCCAGCCTAATCTCCACCGCGGCAACAACAGCTCGATCATCAGGGGACACGCCCACTCGACCTCTCCACTCCTCACTCTCCCCACTCGACACCTCTGGTCCTCCTGGCAGCCATCCCGCAGCGAACACCACGCCCACGTCCCAGCAACCGTACTATCAACAGTATCTGCATTTCTCGGACGCTCATCACGCGTCCTCGTCCAGCGTGTCGTCCAGGCCTGCAGGTGCTTCCCCTTCGACGGCGGGTCCACCGGGCCCCGCAGAGGGGACAGCCTCACCGAATACTACCTCCGGTGGAAAGCTCTCGAGGGATCAAGTCCAAGCGAAAGGGAAGGATCTACTACACTCGGCGGGGGTACTGGGTGGTCGAGCCAACGTGGCGGCCAAGGGCTTCTTCTCGAAGGGTAAAAGTCGATGGCGTACCAGCGGCGGCGGCGGCAGCGGTGGTGGCGGTAGTGGTGGTGGTGGAGGTGGAGGTGGCGCGGAACATTAAAGAAGAAGAAGAAATTGATGGATTTATTAATGTGAATATTATCTTTTGTAATAATGCAACTGTGGTTGTTAATCTTTCTGTTCTATGTAGCACATGGCACGAGTTTTTCCAGCACAGCGGGCTTTTGCAGTATTGAGGGGGAGATCAATAAGTTGGGTTGCATGCATCGAGTTTGCTGGATACGATTTCGCTTCTTGTCTCCTTCTGCGGCAGGATCATGTATTTATGTAACTTAGCGGTGGGTTATGTTCGTGCCGGAGAGGCGTTGCTCGATCATATCACACTTCAGCAAGTTGCGATCCGGCTAGAAGTCCGTTGGTATAGCGTGTCAGAGCTCTGGGTTCACTTCTATTCGAGTGATGCCAGTCCTGTATATACTTGCTCTCGCCCAGACCATGACGAGAGGGCAGGACGGCAGCACTACTCTGATAGTTCGTCGGGAGAACTCCACTATATGAATCGGTGGAACGAGCGAGCGAGCGAGTATAGGACTGGTGATGGCATTGGAATGGGGCGATTCCGCTGTGGCTGTTCCACTACCTGCCACGACCGGCCCTGAGGACACTCTCATGAAATAATCCCCTTAGGACGACGGCCTAATCACCAACTTAGGATTCTTAGTATTAGTTTCAATGTGATAGAACTCTCGTTTCAACGGTCATCATATCGTTATATCAAGGGTGACGGAGCACCAAATGGTTGAGGTCAAATTGGCAGCATCCCTCACGTGATATTCGACTCGCCGTCGAAAACGCCATGTCCGAGATTTTGCCGAGAACTCCGATGCTTCAACATTCGAAGAAGATTTGACCACCAGTGTGATTATGTAATCCAGATTGTGCACCGGAAATGCCAGGTTGCCAACGTTCGACGGAAATCTGATCACTCTGATTATATAATGTCAAAAAACGCCCTCTACGGATTCCTGTGCAGTTCTCCGACACTTTCGACGTTCGACAAAATTTTAACTACCAAACGAGAGTCAGGTGAGCAAAAATGGGACGTCGGATTTTTGACATCTGCGATTTGGGCGTCCATGGGCAATCTTTCATGCTCGTTTCTGTGCCGTTGCCACGCGCTGTCGATCACTTCGGCTAACGGTTCACTGCACCGCCACATCCAACTTCAACTGGGCGATAATGACGTCGACGCTGTGGCTGAAGAAGTGCATGCACCGCCACACTCGTATGCGCCCGGCTACCAACCTGACGACCTCAACGACGATCCCACTTTCTCGATGATACTCTACCAGTTCAGACAGTCTCCCAGCAGGTCTGGCCAAGCGGCCGACGCGTTCCTAAGCAGATCATAGTCATCTTCTCCTCGAGCCTGCAGGTTGCGTCCTTGGCATTCACGTTGTCCGCATCAATCTCACCTACCTCGACTCCGTGGCGGAGGAATTGCGCCAAACAGCATGAGTTCCTGCGCACGATGAAAGCTCTGCCGTCTTACAACGCCGATGTGGAGCCGCGTCTAGGGCTGGGTGTAGCTGAGGTTGCAGTTGTTGACATACGTCTCGCGTACGGCACCTCCTGATCCGAGCGGGAGTCGATTCGCACGACCCACCGTACTTCAACACTCTAGTGCCCTGACGCATCCACGAACGAACATGCAGTCGCTCTCGGATGGACATCAAAGCTTGCTAGGAAGCTCCTGGGACACGGCCCAGCGCGCCAATGCAACGATGGTTGACGAAGCAGTCAGACCGGAGACTGGACTGTCACCGCTCCTCTCGATGATTCCGCCAACCTGCGAGGACGACTTGCTGGCTGCCGTCCGGCCTTTCCTTGCGATCTCGACGCAGTCCGACGCTCTTCTTCCAGCTCGCATACCGGTGCAGCCCCGACTGGAAGAAGACGTTCCAACACTCGCCCGCCCTCCCACCCAGGTCCTAGAGCAGCATCAGCTTCAAGAAGCTACTCAAAAACATGGGGGAGTGTCGGACGAAAGATTCGAAGAGCCCGAGAGGACTGTTGCAGCCGCCATTGACATTGGAGACGCATCAGGGCTGCAGGTACTTGAAACGCAAGACTCTCAACCATTATCGACTGGGTTGGACCGCAACTCTAAAGATGCCGACGCTATGGTCATGAACCGTGCGGAGCTGGCAGCGGATGAGATTCGAGCAGACGCGGGTTCTGCTTCTCCCACGAAGGCGCCTATGCAGCATGAACTTATCAGTCAAGAGGAAGTCAACGTCGTTGCACCGCTGCGGTTGCGAGTTCGGACTGGGCAAGGTCCTACCAATGGATCCGAACGAGCTACAACGAGGAGTCCTGAAGATGGAGGCCGAGGGGGTCTTGATGGTAAGTGCCGTGTTGTGTTCTACATCGGCACTAGTGCTGTTTTTGTTGCTATATAACCTGTCTTGAGACCATTCCTGTCAACAACCGAGGCGGGTGCCGGCCTAGTGGTCCAGCTGGTCTGGCCATTCGGGTACGTCCTTTCCTCCACTCGCGGGGTGCGCGTTTAACGCCTTGTGCCTTCGTGCACTCGGGTGTCGTAGGTTTGAACCTACGGGTTGCCAAATTGGATCAGTCACAAGTGGCTGCCGCAGCGCAGATAGCACTTGGGGATTTAGTCTTCATGAGTGATCATCCCCTGGTGGGCGGGTCACGAGTCTCGACTAAAATCTTTTGCATTTTATATCTCTGATATATGTCCCCTCGTTTGCATCGTAATTCTGCTCTCTGTTTTCTGTCAATATGTATCTTCTTCAGCTGCTGTTTATTTATGTTCAGCGTTCCGGGCGCAGAAACTCAAGACTGACATCTTAACAGGTCCTAGCACCGAGTCTACTCCGCAAGTCTATCAGGGGCGACGCTCCTTCCAGCTTTCTCAGAGCTACCTTCCATCTCCGGTCAATGAACCTGTCTATCCGAATTCGGCAGTGAATGGGTTGGACGCTACCCGTGCTCAAAACGATCCATCTTCCAGCGCACCACACGAACTTGATGCGGACGCATATGTCATCACCAACTACTATCCCTCCGATGAGAGCCAAACGACTTCGGAACAGGGCAATCCCAACCAGGCCGACAACTATCCCCTTAAACACCGTCTGTCTCAGCGGCGTGGTGGATCATTGGAGCGTCCAGCGGCGACGACTTTTACAGAGCGACCATGGCGACACAGCGATTCGATGACCCCTCGAGAATCACGCCCGGTGCAGCCTGACGGGATCCATGCCCCGCCTGTGGACGGCCGGTCGAGCTGGTACCGTGCAAATAGCCCGACCACATCACCTGCCGTGGCCCGTGCTCATCGATTGAGTCTTCCTCCCACTTCCTCGAGAGGGCCCAGCGATGGCGAGCGATCCGTCAGTTCGGGCAACGGGACTATGACAGCGTCGAGCTCCACTCGCTCTGAGCGTGCTCCGGACCAGATCCGACATGAGGTGGACGGGCAGCCAGCGCATCCGATGTTGGAATCGCCGGCTTCGAGTCCCTTGGCCGCCGGTCGCCAGCGACCACTCTCATATCATGATGGGCAGGCTGCAGAAGCTGAACGTCCAGCTGTGGGACCTCGACAGAGAAGCCGACTGTTTGGACTGAGAGTGAGTAATTCTCAAGCACATCACGTACGAACTTTGCTAATGAGATGAAAGACATTCTTGCAACATCACCCCGTGGAATCGTCCAGTGGCCAACAAGTCGCGCAAGCCCCGCCCCTACCCCGTCGCGATAGCCGACGGACTCGACGGGACGGTAGCGAGCCGGAATATCACAACGTCCCTCCAGCGCATCGACCACGCCGTTCATCTCGGTCGCAATCAGACGAGCAGCGTGCAATGATGTCGACCCATTCCTACCCATCCACCTCGTCTCACGTGGCTGTGCGAAATGGATTGAGCTTGGAAGAGTCGAACCTGTACACGTCTCGTCCACCGTCACGAAGACCCGAGCATCCCACGCGTCCCGCTCCGGTCCCCGCTCCGGTGGCCGATCCCCAGCGACATCTTTCTTCAGACGACTCGCGCAACTCAAATTTTCCAGCAAGACGTCGCTCACTCAGTTCCGAACACACCATGTCCGGAGGGTTGTCTCGAGAGCGTGTGCCCGGACACAGTCCAGCAGGAGGATCCATGCCTCGCTATGGCAGACGTGATTTGATCTCCCCCGCACGCTCCTACGAGCAAGCCCGACCCCGAGCCTTCCCTTCCATCCACGAAGACCGAGTCTACGCCGAAGACGGACCACCAGCTCGTACCGACCTGGCATATACACCCGACGGATACCTCCATCACAGTTACAGCAGCGGCTCCCAATCCCAATCACAACAAACCTGGCCTCATTCTTCGAGACGGACCAGCGTTCATCGCAATCCCTCGTCGCAATGGACCGGGATATCCTCCGCAGCAAGATGGAGCGAACGGACGACCTCCTCGAACGCCTCCTCGCAGCTGGTCAAGATGAAAACGACGACGATTCCAGCAGCGCTATATCAGCAGGCTCTTGCTCTGAAGGAACTCCCTCCACCGCCTCCCCCGAGCAAAACTCCCGCGGAAACTCATCCACTACTCGAGCAGGGTTTGGCGGCGAAATCGTTGGGGGGGACACCTTACTCGACCACGTTAGTCTGAAATCGTTTGTTTTATTTCATAAACCGGTTTCGCCGAATCAGTTGCAATAAAGTCCGAAGTTCGTTGTACAAGCCAATCTTTTCTTTGGTGATAGATTGAGATTTATACCCTTTTGATTCGGTCCATTCTCTATGTATGTATATTAAGAGGGAGGCAGACAGACAATGCAGAAGTTTTATTTCTATTATAGAAGCGTGCAGTGCAATGATGCGGGTATATCTAATCTATGCTCATATAATCTAGCTAACTTAAGTCGCGGCAATTTGACATTATGAGTAGATAAGGTGAAGGGAGAACCTCCGTCATAAATATGAAAGTGAATAAAGCTAAGTTTGTCGTCGAAATCGCGATGATCGATGAAATACTTTTCTCCAAGAGGATGACGAAGATTTTTTGTTGTTGTTGTCGAACTTATGACGAAGGCTTTTCTCCGTTGGGCTGATGGTGGAGATTCTTTATCGAAAGAGTGACAATGATCTCTCAGCGTCGACATCGTGACGAAGGATTTCCTTCGTCGAGCTGATGGCGAGGACTTTTTCTTCGAAAGGATGACGATGATTCTTTTCAGCGTCGACGGCGTGACGAGGGGTTCTGTCTCGTCGACCTTACGACGAAGGATTTTTCTTCGTCGAGCTGATGGCAAGGGTTCTTCGTCGAATGGATGACGATAATATTTCAGCGTTGACAGTATGGTGAGGGTTCCTCGTCGAATGGATGACGGTGAAGGTTCAGCTTCAACAGCGTGACGAAGGATTTCCTTCAAGCTTGTGGCGAAGACTCCATCGACAGTATGGCGCAAGATTTTCCTCATCCAGCTGATGGTGGAGACTCTTCGTCGAATGGATGGCGATGAAGTTTCAGTATCGAGAATGTGCCGAACGAATTTCTTCATCGAGTTTATGGCGAGGGTTCTTTGTCAAACGAATGACGGTGGAGACTCAGTATCGGCAGTGTGACGAAGAACTTTCTTCATTGAGCTGATGGTGAAAACTCGTCGTCAAAAAGATGGCAGTGATCGTTCAGCATCGACAGTGTGGCGGAGATACACACCTCATCGGACATCTGTTGAAATCTAGATAGGAATGCTATCATGATGAATTCTACTCATCTACTTACGAGCTTCCCCTTGCTGTCCAGCTGATCATCTGCTACCGCCGCTGCTGCTCCAAGTGAAGTCTGGGTCGACCACCACCTCCGAAGTCGATTTCCGCAGCGACCATGGGGTCGGCGTCTTCACTTCGCTGCTTCCCTGATCCTTCTTCTTCTTAATTCTCGCACAAATGAGGCCATCCAGCAACTTCATTTTGAATAAGCTTGTCTCAAAACCTCGCGACAAACATCTCTTCGCCTCCCATCTCGTTCGAACCTCGAGCGTGAGCATGCCACGGAGCAGGTCGACGACCGGATCGTCGAGATCCGCCTCAACCACAAGGCGATGCTGAAGTCGCTCTGACCAACTGATGATCCATTCGTACCATTCGTCCGACAAGGTTTTTCCATTGCTCGGTCCGAGAATTACTGGACGATCGGGAAGGCCGTACAGCCACTCCAAGACGATCACCGCTAACGACCACACGTCGGTAGGCGGTCCGTAGCGAACAGGAAAGCAGGGAAAGACCTCGGGCGCTGTATAATCGAGCGTTCCGCAAAAACTCCTCCACATCGTGTCGGTGACGACTTTGACCAATGCGAAATCGCCGATGACGACCGTGAAAGGCTTCATTTTGGCGATGAACAGATTCTCCGGTTTGAGACCCCGATGGACAACACCGGCGGCATGGAGATGACGGAGACCGTCGAGAACCTGCCCTATCGCGCTGATGTATCGGTCCTTGTCCATGACGCCGGCGTCGACGATGCTCCCTTGAGGATAATACGGCATGATGATCATTGGCTCGGGTTTTTCTTGAAACTCATACGTCGGCACCACGTGAGGCTATTTTGACGGTTAGCCGGTAGTCAAAAGCCACCTCATCAAAAGTGCGAAGGAGGTTTCTCTTCACTTGCGTGAGGAGCATGACGATGGAAAGGGGCGATTCTTGCCACCAGCGGGACGGTGGAAAGCGTTAATTTTCGCCAATAGTGTGACGAGGGAAAGAACCATCTCCGTGACTAGTATGACGACAAAGAAGGAGCAATATTCGTCGCAAACATGACAATGGGAAGGGACAATCTCTGTGACGAGTAGGACGACGGAAAAGAAACAAAACTTACGTGAGGGTGACTCTCCATGAGCGCGTACTCTCTCCGAATCTCCCTGAGCCAAGTGGCGCCGACCTCATCCAACTTTCTCTTGTTCCTGTTGGCGGGAGGATGGAAGGTCTTGCCCGCACAAACCTGCCCATCGCGGGCTCGGATGACCCGATACACTTCACCATAAGCGCCTTTGCCAATCTTTCGATCCCGGATATAGATGAGCATGTCGCCGGGCTTCGGGACCCCCGTGGCTGCTGGTGTCGTTGGCGTGCTGTTGACATCGAGTCCCTCGACGCCCGGTCCCGCTTCCATGCTCGACTTGATCAGCGCCTGCAGGTTGGCGACGTATTGAGGATCCGCGGCGGCATGGTTGGGGAATTCAATCCTGACAGCCAAGGTCCCCGAATGGATCGTCATCTCTTCGAACGGAATCTGATTGCCTGACGCATACGCAAGGATCCACGTCTCCTTCGTTCGTACCTAGTTCCGATGCTAGCCATTGTAGCCCACCGCGATCCCGTGGGTCGAGTACCAATCATGTAACCAAATTCGCAGCTGCGTGTCCACGACGATCTGGTACTGTCTTGCGCTGACCCCCCTGGTTCCTCGATGGCCCAAGAGGATATGAGACGTCGCCGGGTGTGTGCCCACCTGAATCGCGGTCGTCGGGTTCTTCATCAGCTCGCTAAAGGTCACCACGAGGCGGTCGACGGAATTGACTTGAACATCGTTGGGGGACGCGTCGTCAGCCAGGGTAACCTCTCGACTGTCCAGAGTTGGCGTCTCCGCGACCCCTCCCACCACTCCGCGGAACCACCTTGCGTTCTCTGGCAGCTTGAAGGCACTGCTTGCTCGATTTTGGTCATCGTAGGCGATCAGCACCGCGAAGATGTCGTGATCGTCCATGGTGGAGATATTTGGCGTTGAGACGAGAAGTAAGAGTGCAGAGGATGCGGCGAAGGTGAAGAGAGGGTAATCGTTCAATTGGTTGATGTCCTCCCGAGTAAGCCGGGCTTAGGTCACACCGAACATTGTGTTACTTGACTGAGTCGTCGCGGTGAGGATGATCGACGAGTTGATGATCCTCTCCCATGTTGCCTAGGCTAGATCACACCGAAGACCGTGTCATTGGCTGAGAAGTCACTCTGTTTACCCTCGCGAGGATGATGGCGGGGTGAACCGTTGCCCGATGGCGGGGCATGCCGTAGGGCTGAACGCGTCACCATGCAGTATTCTCCAATCGGGACCGCACTGTAGATGTGACTGTATTTGTACCGGGGGGTGCCACAAGAAACGGAGCGAGCAGTGACCGGCGCCAGCAAAATTCTCACGCAAAATACGGAGGTGTTTAACGAAAGTTTCCGGACCTCCCTGCAAGGATTTTCAATAGTTATGAGACATTTGGACGCCATCGTTTGGGCTGGTCAGTACGGCCCTCACGATACTCGTTGCCGCCCTCGAGGCGGATTATCTCCTGGATGTGACGAGGGATCCGTTCAATCCATGCCTGGATTTCAGCCTGTGGTAGATCAGACCAGGCTTTCAGTCACCGCTTGCGTGCGTCTGGACGTGTTGAAAGAGGGCCGCCGTGTGTTGTAGCTCGCTTGAGATAGAACCATGTTGATTCAATAGCATTCAGGTCTGGCGAGTTGCCAGGCCATAGCATCTGCGCAACATCATAAAGAGAATAAATCTTTCGTTGATAGTGATGTGCGTGTGCCGGTGCTTTGTCTTCCTGAATAATTGTGCCGGGTCAATCTTTCTTGCAATCTTGCGCAAATGGAAGAAGCTTGCCCATCAAGATGATTTGTCCATATCGCCACCAGTCAATCCCTCCTTTGGCAGCGTCCCGTTGAAGCTTGCCGTTTTTCTTGTTCCAAATCCACACTGGCTTCTTGCCTGGTTTGTTTTGCAGTCCGAGTCAACGCATTGAGGTGTTTAGTTTCCATTCGGCACGACATCTTGGTTCCGAAGCTGCATTCAACATCGTAATTTCTTCCTCTGATCTTTTCTTCTCTTGAGCGGTCTCTGGCTCCCATATGTGACACGGCCCTTTCTTATCATACAAGAAGCACCCCCAGAATATAAACTCCGTTGCTTTCTTCCAGCGACGTCGAATCACCGTTGGGTTGTGCACATTTTTTGCAATTCTCCAAACATGCACCGCTCCTTGTCGATGACCTAGCACCACACTGGTCTCATCTGACCAAATAACGTTCTTCTAATCCTCTATGGTCCAGTGTTGATGCTTGAGTGCAAATTCAAGGCGTGCAGCTTTCATTTCTACTGAAAGACCAAGCTTCATTGTCGGTTTTGTCTTGCGAAAGGATGCAGTGCGTAATGCTCGCCAGATGGTTTGATGCGACAACCCAAACTCTTGACCCAACTCAGCGGTATGTCATGAGCTGGCTAGCAAACGAAGCTCAAACGCTACTTTGTTTGCCTTTGTTCAGGCCAAACCTACTCAGCAAAGACTCTCTATGCTAGCATCTACTGGTTCTAGTGCCTGGAAATCTTTGGTCGGATTAGAATCCCCATCCGTCAACTTGTCACTTGTTGCCTAGCAGTCAAGAGCTAGATCAGCTAGCCAATCATACCTTGGCTAGCTGCTTCGTCAACTTTGTTACACATCCCCCTGGCTAGAGCTATGGTCAGGATGGAAAGACCAACATTCTAGACGTCTTGGAACGTTGCTTTTTCTTGGCAAGAGTCATGATGTGGTCCTTTGACATGATGTGCCTTGGTTGAGTCTGCCAATCAGTTATGGACATCTACTTTGTTTGCTTCGTCCGACTAAGTTAACTTTCCTCTTGACATAGAATCAATGGTCTGAACTCTTGTCTTTTACTAATGCTTATTACAACACCGATGCTAGCTAGCCGAAGAGCCGTCAGGCTCTAAAGCATTCCTGGCTCCCAGCCAGTAGAAGAGTGTTCCACTCCTACTTTGTCTACTTCGTTAGTTTGTTTTGGGCTTGGGGTTTTCAGAAACTAGTTAGGAAGCTTTTTATTTTAAAAGAAGGCTCTTTGGGAACAGCATTGATGCCGTGAAAAAGCCAAAGGCCGAGGCAAAAGGATAGAGCAGGTGATTTTTTGGTGTCATGAGCGGCAAAAGCTAGCTTTGTTTGCTTCGTCAAAGTGGCAAAGGGCATAGCATGACTCAAGCTTCAGATGTGTATATAAGAGCTGCTCTGGCGCCGTCTAGAGAGCCCAGCTACAAACTCATTCAGTAGCCAAAGCCTACCTTTGATTACTGGGCAATAAGATTGACAATTTGTTTTGCTTTGTTCACTGCTGCTAGCCCTACTTCGTTCACCTTGTTCTTGACCCTTGACCTTTTGAACTTGCTTGAAGAGAACTCGTCGCCCACAGGCCCGCTAAGCAGTGACGACGCCGTCAACGCCTTACACGGTAGCCATTTCTCGTCCATATCGATTAGCCTCTTTGCGACCAATAAGGCTCTTTGACTTCTCTTTATCTATCTTTTTTGGCCGTCCGGTACGTGGTGCATCTTCAAACCACTCGTCCTGGAATGTGTGATTACTAGCAAGGTCATAGCCGTGCTGACGGGCTCGATCTCGAATGGCAAAAACTGTCGATCTGGCTAATCCAGTAAGCTGCACAACTGTCTTGATTGATATATTGACATCCAGTAAAGCGAGGGCCCGGGCCCGTTGCGTCTTGCTGACCGTTTGTTGACCCATGTGTGGCGAGTGGATAGTGGGGCCGTCTCGATTCTCAAGGTTTTGACAGGGCGGTCCGGAAACTTTCGTTAAGCACCTCCGTATGGTGGGGCTGGTTACTGCCCGCTCCGTTTCTCGTGTCACCCCTCGGTAATACACCTATCAGCAAGCTTATAGACTAGACTGGCAGCGCATGGAAGGCCCACCACTGCATCAACGGTAGAAAAGCTTTCATACGGTGCATCAACGCTGAAATATTTATGTCTGATATTGGCAGGATCTCAAATTACCATCTCGTTACGTTACAATGACCGTCTTACGGTATGGTAACGTGACAGTCCGTCAACCCTACCCCGTGCTGCCATTGTCGCTCGTACGCACCCGATCGATGTGCGGTCCACCTACATAGATCATCCAAAGGTCCGTATGTGCTTCGGGCTAGTGGGGAGTGGGGAGCTGGATTTCATGGATGGGGGGGCCGAAAAACGCATTCAGACAACATTGATGGGTACGGAATGGTATCTCCTCATCCTCCCAGAAGGAGATTCAGACGAGGGCAAGTAATTAATCATATGCTTGAGGAGATTGGGAATTACGGAGATTCAGATGTCTTCACTTACCATGATCGCTTGTCTTCGGAAGGGCTCGCACCATCCACGTGAGAGTCTTGAACTGCATTGTGGTGTGGATATGGATGAAGCCTCGAAGGGTCGTGATAGAGAGACGCGCGGTTTGCTAGATCGATGCGCACTAAGTACACTCTCTGCGCTTTTTTGCGGAGAGGATACTTCCCCTGAGTTTAGTTAGCTGGACCAAAAAAACACTTTCTTTAAAGTATTCCTCTTAAAAGCTTGAATTTATCAAACTCATGATCAGCTCATGCCCGTAGGTGCAATGGCGCTATCGCTGGGGTCCGGGGTAGTGGTACACTCCACTAAGTCGAAGAAATTTAACGGTGTGGTCATAGCTAGCAATCGGTGTGTGCTATAAGTCATGAGACATATCACTTACGATAGTGATACTTCGGTGCTCGTATCCTCACCGAGCCCTTGGACAGTAGTCTTGACCAAACTCCGATTTGTATTGGGGAATGCGCGTCTGTCTAGTGTTTCGCGCGTCTCGCTATCACGACCTGGGCTCGAATCGGAAGGGAGACGAAGGAAGGCCGGAAGCCGGAAGCACGTTGTCCCGTTGGGCGGCAGTATTCGGGAACAGCCGCAGCATCGGGATAAGATACAGCGCCCCCCAATAAGCCCAGCTTATAAGTTACCGGCGTCCGTCTGACCGATCAAGTCGGAAGTTCTCCACCAGTCTAGTAGTACTGTAGTCCAAAACCCACCCATGGATTAGGGAGAATCATCTCGATTAGCTCTTGAAGAGAGCCATCCAGGATCAGCCCTGCAATGCTATGCAGTCGGTGCTTGCTGACCACGGCCCACATTGATTCACGGTTCAGCCCGCTCAGCTCAGCTCAGCTCAGCACTTCGCACCGTGGGATGGGCACCAGCATAGCCCTGATCCATCTTCGAGACGCTGGCATCTCTATATCAACGTCGTTCTCTTTCATCCACCACAATATCAAGCTGAAGTTTCCGAAACACATACATATCTTCCCCCGTCGATGCCGTCACCCCGCGCTCGGGATGGATGGGGGGCATGGACACCCAGATGATCATGACAATCGCTTGAACCCGGCCGGGGCTGAATGGACACCGGGGTCTTCATCTCAGCTGGAATGACGCAACCTGGGATATCGCAAAGGTTCACCGACCAGTGTACAGGGGAGATGCACGTTCGCTTCGACCGCGCCATGGCCCGACCCCGCCGTCCCGGCCCACGTTCCTCTTTCAGCCCTCGGCTGACCGTTCGTGCATCACTGGCCCCATGCACCGAGTGGGAGGGTGTCATCCCCGATCGCATCAGGTAGGCTATGTACATACAGTAGCCTCGCGCGGGGCGCCTGTCTGGTGCTGATGCTCGCCGAGCGTCGACTGGGCGTCAAAGGAATCCTTAGTGGAAGCCCGCTGGACCTACTGGCATGGTGGATGCATCCACCACATCCAGATATCGGGCCGTCAATACCACCCCCCCGCCTTCAAGTAGAGCTCTACTTGGACCGCGCTTGTTTCTACTCTCAGACGATCGTTTCGAGGGAGTAGAGTACAAATTATGTACTCTACTCCATCGAGTTTCCAGTGCCTTGCTTTCTTTTGGTCATGTCCTGCCTTCCTCCGAGGCTCAGCTCGAAATATCCATGCAGTAGCTCCTCTCGTCAAATCGGTTGATTTGGCGGCGGCTCGTGCATAGAGTAGATGGTTCCCAGTTCGTCATCCGGATCGGTTCCTAGGACCATGCATCTCAGCCAGTCGGTCAGGTTCGTGTCCGACCAGCTCGCTCGAATGCCCTGTCTGGGCGCGGAGAAGTGCATGGGTAGGGCCATTGGCAGGGAGCATGGATGGTTCTTGGTGGAGCCTGGCAGCCATCATCCCATCGCGATGAACGGACCTTATAGAGATCAGCATCGACCCCCTCCGCGAGGGGGGATTCGCTCGGTGTTGAACATCTCCATCACCGTTGCCCCCCATGGCGCTACGTGGATTGTCTGGTCCGAACCTGGAGAATTACCTCTATCAATTGACGAATCATCGTGATGACCGTCGTAACGATATCATCGTGGCCAACTCGGTGCTGTTTCCTTTGGCCACGGTGTCTGTCGTCATGCGACTATGGGCGCGCCGACGTCACGGAGGGAGATGGACGTCGGACGACTATCTGATCGTGATTGCGATGGTGAGTGAGCTGAATCATTCTACTCGAGGCAGTGGGACTCATCTTGGTTCAGTTCTTTGGCTATGGACTGTGTGCGGCTGGGTTGCTTGGTATGAACAATTCTCCCTCAATGGCATGTCTGGTGCTCACGGATGATCAAGGCGTCAAATACGGTTTAGGCCGACACGCCGTCGTGGTGGGCTGGCATAACATCAATCATTATCTCAAGGTAAGAGAGGGTCCAACGGAACTAGTGGGTGGATATTCGATCGTGGCTCACCATCAGCAGGCAGTATTCGCCTATGAGCTGCTCTATTTTCTATGCTTGGCCGCCGTCAAGATCTCCATCTTGGAGTTCTACCGCCGCATGTTTCCCACCTTCCCCGCCAGGGTGGCCATTTACAGTGTGCTCGCGTTTGTCATCGCCTTGATCGTTGCATCGGTGGCGCTGGTCATTTTCCAATGCTCGCCCGTCAGCTATTTCTGGAACCGGACGAGCCAAGGACGATGCATCGGGCAGATCGACGCCATCATCGGCATCAGCATTCCCAACATCATCTCGGACTTCGCGATTCTGGTCCTGCCGATGCCCATCATCTGGCATCTACGCATCCCAAAGGTGCATAAAGTAGCCTTGACGGGTGTATTCTTGCTCGGTGGATTGTGAGTTGCAGTTCTGTATAGACTTGCATTACCAGGCTGACCGCCTGCAGCGTCTGTGTGGCGAGCATTGTCCGCGTCACCCACATCTCACGGAGCAAGTCTCGTGATCCAACTTGTATGTCCCCACTCAATGATCATGACGAGAGATATGTAACCAATCAATTTACTGCCAGGGACGGACGTCGACGGCATCTTGTGGTCCACCGTCGAGGCCTGTCTGGGGATTGTGAGCGCCAATCTGCCCATCATGCGGTCTCTACTCAACCGCTTCCACTGGCGAGATAGCGTCTCGATGGCGCTGTCACAGAAATTCGGCCACTCCCTACGACCATCGGAATCCATGGCTCGACCCTCCAACGAAGAGGAGCCCCCGGTGACCAAGCAGTTGGAGCACGTTGACGATCCTCATGCTGTCTTCTACTCGAAGCCATCTCCGGGCTTGGAGAAGGTTCGTCAGGTGAGCAACGAATCGAGCTCGGCGTCATCGGTGGAGCATGAGAATGTGGCGGACACAAACTCCTATATCACGCCGCTGTCTGTACGACTACCGCCAGAACACGCTCGTGGATTGAGTCTCGACTCGGGAACAACATTAATGGGCTCTTCGCCCACGCAAGACGCCTTTGTCAGAACGTCACCGACCCGAGACGGGTTTCCGAAACTGGCACACACTCGAAAGGAGTCCAAGCCGCAGGTGACCAAGGAGATGATCTCCCGGCCGTATTTATGGAACGAGGGAAGTCCACTGCCGCCTCCACAGGCGGTGCTTCATCCTCGAGAACCGACCGTCCGGCGGTGATCATGGTGGTCTTCACTAATGATGACTGGTTTATATGTTGTTGAGGTTGATGTTTCACGAAGTTCATGATCGGAGTGATGAAGGATGGGTCACTGGAAGTGGCTTGGGGCCTTCATCTCAGCAAATGCACTCGCACTGTGAGCGACAAAAAAAAGCGACCAGCGACACGGCTTTTTCAATGTTTCAAGCATTGCAGTCACTTGATTGTAAGAGCTTCTTCACTTTACTTATCATATTAGTATATAAGATCTTATCAATGGAACATTTTCGTGGCTTTTCATGCTTTTCAGCGCAATATCAGGTGACTGCGCCTCGGCGTCAACCCAGGCCTTCCCCTCTAACTTCTGTGGCTGGATACGTGCACTCCCAACCTCACTTGAGTGAGAGTAGAGAACCATAGAAAGACATCGCAGCGAACCCTGGTGCATTTTGAATGACCAAGAGGTTTCTGAATGAGCTAGGCATTGTCGTTCGATTTGCAATTCCATAGCAATCACTCTCCACGATGATTACCTTCGGCCATCATCACCCAGAGTCTGACTACCGTACTACTCCTGCATTCTCATTTCGTCACAGACTTTACTAGAAGATGCCATCTTCTAGTTTTTCACTTCCCAGGCCCGATGAAGACACTTGAACACCAAGTTCAAGCTGATGATTTCGAATTGAGACATTTTCGTCCCGTTGGACTCTCATCCTTTCTCTCCGAATTGCGGGGAGAGCTTGCGACATTTTCTGTTCTACTTCACGTGGCTCGCCGTTCGCCTCCAGGTTAGCGCTCCCGAGAACCGTACCGAGCCGGAAACTATCGTAACGGCGATGAGAGGACAACGGACGTGACGTGCGTATGCCGCTCTGCCGGACGGAACGAAACAAAATCTCTCTTTTAAGTACGAGTACGGGGGTACTCGTACTTGTCTCCTACGGCCATGCTGCGTTTAAGGAGCTGATTTCTCCCCCCACCAATGTCCGGATCGATGCCTGGAGATCTGCGGAGTGACAGGAGGATATGACGACGAGATCTCACCATGATGTGGGGTGTCAGAGGCAACGAGTGGGCCGCCGTTGGCCTTGCAATCTTTTATGCCTTTACAATCATTCTGTTCCTTGTCGCTGACCACGGTGTTCATGCCCTTCCGTCGTCGTTGTCGTTCTCTGCCGGACGTGAGCATCATCAGCTTTCTCTGTCTGGAAGCTGGAATCAAGGTCTAGGCCAGCTTACGCCGTCTCTGAGCGAGACAAGGCGCGAGAACGACGCCTCCCACACTCAGCGGAGGATCGGGATCGGGATCAGCTCACAACATGAAGTGCGTTTGTCATATTCAATTGGTCTAGGGATATCGACCGCCACGAGCTAACTGTTTTGTGGAAACAAGGCGACATCGTCACCAGCTGGCCCAGTTGACCCTGTTAATGACAGTTCTAATAAGGTCTTAGACCCCCGAGTTGGGCTCGCCAGCGTCTCCGACGCAATGACATATGACAAGAGTCGGCAAGAGCACCGACAGACCAGCGCACCATTTCAGAAAAGCTTACGGATTCACAAAAGAGCAGAAGATGATTCGTTCTCGGACCGAAAACGACCCTGGGGTAGACATGATCCCAAATATGGTACCACATATAACCACGGATGGCGCCCTCAACCACCAAGCGCCAACGAAATGAGCCATAATGGCAATGGTCAAGAGAAGCAAGGGTCACCCGAGCAGGGCCAGGTTGTTGGGCAGCCGAAGAAGAAGCAGTCGAAGAAGGAGCGGCCGAAGAAGCAACAGACAGAAGCAGAAAAACTAGCCGCCGAAGCACTCAAGGAACAAAAGGCCGCAGAGAAAGAAGCCGCCCGGGTACTCAAAGCACAAAATGCTGAAGAGAAACGGCTAGCAAAGGAAGCCCACAAAGCCTGGCTGCAGACACCCGAGGGGCAAAAACACGTCAGGGAGACGAAGGACGCCTTCAATAAAAAGGCGCAACAAGATTACACAATCAAGATGCAGAAGTATCGCGCCGGAGAACTCCCACCGGCGGAGGCTGAGAAAATCAAAACACGTCTAGACAATCTGAGCGCAAACGCCAAGGAACGAGCTGATGAGAAAACTGCCTGGCTTAATTCGGACGAAGCCACGGACGATGATCGTCAGAAACACCAACAGGAGCTCGACGAAAAGAACGCCAAGCGACGAGAGACGAAAGCTGTGAAGAAAGCCGTGATGCTGGCTCCCGACACGCCCGCGGATGTAGCGGCCAAATTGAGAAAACAGCAGGACGACACGAATACGCGGAGTCGCGAATGGTATGCGAAGGACCAACTGAAGGAGAAAACCCCGGAGCAGCTGGCGCACAAAGCAGGCAAAGCCACTAGCAAAAATACGCGGCGGAGAGAAGCGTATGCCGTTGAGCATCCTAAGCCACCGGACTTGACGGAGGAAGAGCTCGCAGAGATGATGAAGACGGACCCCAACAGAGCGAGGCAGATCAAGGCGAGTCAGAATCGGCGGAAGAAATATGCGGAGGAGCATCCGAAAGATCCCAGACCAGGGACACCGGATCTGCCCGTGGGGAGTCCGGAGACGGAAAAGGTAGCCGGAACGGATGGGGATGGTTCGAAACCGTTTCACTTGTCCACGAAGGATGTAAAAGATTCACTGGCTAGCATCGTTGCCAATCCGCAAATGCAGTCGATGCTGCACAGCTGGCAAATGGGCGTGCAAGGGATGAGCTTCCAGCAAGCGTTACAGGGCTTCAATCCGAGAATGCTGACCAAGGTCCGCCCCCGGCCGTTAATGGTGGTGTAGGCAGGCAGCATCACAGATTCAAGGGGGAATGAAAGGGACCAATGCTGCTTCCAGTGCAGGCACGCATTGCTCCATTTACGGCGCTGATATACGAACACAAAGTCGTCGAGTCCGTAGAACAGCTTCTGGTCAGTCGGTCGAATACTTTCAAGGATCCGACCCACAGAATGCTTCTTGTCGACTGGTCTGAAGGACTTGCTATCCCAGAAGCCACGGCTGGAGGTGAAAGAATGGGTAGACCTGCAGAAACTGATAAGCTCAAGGTCAGACCCAAGGTTATGAGCCATGACGGGGGAAATTCTAAAGGAAGGCCAGTTGGAAGGAAGACCGTGATTGTTGCGCCGCGAGGCACACATTCACGACATCGTAGCAATGCGGACACGATGAAGGAATACCATGTACATAAATAGCTACATTTTTTCTACCCATGTTGTCAGTAGAAGGACCGTGAAAAGTCGCCCCTCATTTCTCGTCCGATGCCGAGCTCATGGTCTTGTGCTTTGACGGGCTTCGGAGAGCAGAAGATCAAGCTATGTGTGTGCTACATTCTGTGTAAACTCACAGTAAATGTGCATACCGCGAATAATTGTAGATGATCAATCTGGATGCCTCTCAAATATATTTCGTTGATGGGAAGCCAGAGTATAGAACTTAAAGGAACCCAGAACTAATCGCATATATAATCAGCGATCAATCCCAACTCTGCAGTCGTAGCTACAGCGCTACCTTTAACTAACTCAGTCTTGAGCCTGGTAACCAGATGAAATGAGCATTACCAGGAGAGGACATGGGTTACATAAGGCTTGAAGGATTAAAATCCCCTCTTATCTATCCCGTTTGGTGTCGACTGGACCATGATTTTCCTTCTCTGCTTATTTCAATCCCATTCATACCTCTCTCCATCTATGCATAGATCTCCTCCTTTGCGTATAGAACCACGCGTTAGTACGAAACCAGCATCGTCATTTCCACAGCGGGCAGAAATCACCAGCCCGAGTGATTCCTTCTGGACATAGATATGAACAAGTCAAGAAGTTTTCATCTATCTCCTTCCTCTTCTCCACCACCACCACTCTTCCCTTTCCCTCTCCTCCTTCTTCTTTCTCGATCATCCTTCCTCGACAACACACTCGCCATCCACTCCTCAATCTCCTCATCCGCGTCTTGTTCCGTCCCTCGCACGCCCATACCCGCCCGGACCTTCCTTCTCAGATCCTCCAAGGACGAGATATCATACGCCCACATCATCCCCCCTGTAATCATCAACGAGACGCTAAAGACATTGATGGTCGCGATGTTGAGCGCTTCGAAAGCCTCGGCGGCGCCGCTGATGGGTGCCGTGGGACGATTATTTGGGTGATAAAATGCGGGGAGAGTAGCTTTGTATCGTCGGAGGAGGGAGCGGCGGGTGATGGCCGTGGAGATGAAGAGGAAGGTCGCACCGGCGACGAAGACGCTCAATTGGCGTCGAGACCGGGGGGAGAAGAGGTCGGTGTAGGTGGGGAGGAAGCGACGCGAGGGAGGAGGATCTCCTACGGGAGACGCCATTGTGGTCAATAAGGATCAAATGCTGCAAGAAGTCAGAGTCTGGATGTCAAAATTGGGATTAGAAGGTGTTTACCGCTCAAGGCGCGCTCATCAATGGAAGTCAGCGATGCATTGTCGAAGAGCAATTGTCGTCGGAGAAATTTCTCCAGATCTGAGATCTCGGGATCTCGGTGAGAGAAGTTTCTCCGAGTCCGACGTCAATCCGGAACAACGTTCTTCCATCGTCGACATCATCAATCCTTTGTGTTCGCCGGCGCGTGTGCTTCGAACTGTTAGAATTAGACTACACTCCGAGAATGCCTGTGCTGCGCAACCTGGTTTGTCCAGGCTGTCGCCAGCCTCAAACACAACTCCTCCTTCGTTCTTCGCCACTCTCCGTCCGCTCCAATCCCTTCATCCACCTCCGTCGCCTCCAAACGCAACGCTTCCAATCCTTTGTTCCGCCCTCACCAGACTCCCTTCCTCGACCGGCACCTCCACGAACCTACGCTCGAACCCGGAAATGGACTCGTCGACTTGTCTACCTCGCGTTCGGTCTCGGCGGAGTATACCTCTTCGACCGCACCGTCCTTGCCTCCTCTATAGTCCGCTGCCTGCGCACATTCAGCTTAGGAATCGTAGTAGCAGCGGACTACAAGATCAATTTCCGGGAACAACCCCCTCTAGCGGATTCCATCCCCGCGGTACACGCCCGAAATGCTGAGCGACTTTTTGATCTCCTACGGACCAACGGCGGACTGTATCTCAAGATCGGGCAAGCAATCGCGATGCAGAGCGCCATTTTACCACCGGAGTTTCAAAAGATGTTTGCCAAGATGTTCGATGACGCGCCGCAGAACGAATGGACGGATGTGCGGCGCGTGATTGAAGAGGATTTTGGAAAGTCCGTGGAGGAGGTGTTTGGCGTGAGTTTCGATGGTGATCCAAGTAGAGGCGTCATGGAACGGACAGCGAGAGCGAGCGCGAGTGTAGCGCAGGTGCATTGGGCACGATTACAAGATGGGCGTGAAGTTGCGATTAAGATCCAGAAACGCGAGATTGCACGGCAAGTTGGATGGGATTTATGGGCTTTTAAGTAAGATTATCTATTATTTGGAAGGATATTCGACAGGTTGCTGATAACCACATACAGGGTGGTCTCGCGTATTTATTCCTACATCTTTGATCTCCCGTTGTATACGCTCGTGCCATTCGTCTCTGAGCGTTTGTTCCTCGAAACCGATTTTGAGTACGAAGCCGACAACGCCGAACGTATGGCCGGGTTGGTAGCCGGTGAATCACGTCTGAATGGACGCGTGTATATCCCGAAAGTATACCGAGACATGAGCTCGAAACGAGTCATGACGGCGGAATGGATCGAGGGGGTGCGGCTATGGGATAAAGAAACCCTGACGGCACCGTGGAAGGGTGGACGTCGACAGGGGAGTCCCGGGTGTCGAGGCGCGCCTTTGGATCCCACCATCAATCCGAGCAGACTACCCATCCCACCAGCCGTGAATCTCACCAAAGAACCCATGTCTTCAGCTACGGACCCCACCAAAGAAAATATCAAACCCGAGCGGACCTTCTGGAAAGGACCCGACGGACGAGGCGGGCTCGGCGTCCGCCTGAAAGACGTCATGACCATCATGGTCGATTTATTTTCCGCGCAGATGTTCCTATGGGGATGGATCCACTGCGACCCTCACCCGGGCAACATCTTCGTGCGACGTCTTCCATCAGGGAAACCTGAACTCGTACTGATCGATCACGGATTATACATCCACCTCGAACCCGATTTCCGACATCAATACGCATTATTCTGGAAGAGTTTATTAACTTTCGACAACGAGACGCTCAAAAACATTGTGAGAAGCTGGGGTGTGAATAACGTCGACATCTTCGCTTCCGCGGCGTTGATGCGACCGTATTATTCCCGAGGCAAGCATCATCCCGATTCCCTCTTCACATCGAATCTCTCCTCCTCCAAAGGGGACCGGGATCACGACAACCAAAACAAGCCTCTAACGAAAGAAGAACAATCTCAAAGACATTACGAGCTTCAACAGAAGATGCGTGCCGCCTTGAGGGATATCCTAGCTGATGACAAGAAATGGCCTCTTGAATTACTCTTCATCGGACGAAACCTGCGGATCGTCCAGGGCAATAATCAATTCCTCGGATCACCGGTCAACAGAATCAAGATCACAGGGGTGTGGGCATCGAGAGCGCTGGTCGAATCGCCGGATCTTCCGTTTAGTCAGAAGATAGCCAACTTGGGACGACATTTGATCTTTCGGGCTGTGTTGTTTTCAACGGATGTTGTGTTTTGGGTTGTTCGTCTTAGACAGTGGTTAGGAAGAGGTGGTGGAATGGAGGATGAGATGGAATTACAGCTTCGAGGTATCGCGAGGGAGAATTTCGGGGTGGAGTTGAATCATGGTGTTTTTGAGGGTTAATATTATTAGACACACAGCATTAGATCGGATTCTAGAAGGACGGCGGTATTCATCACTACCAAATCTCATCTCTGTCTGTATGGTTCTGGGACTTCCAATATTCCTGTTTATTAACGGGACAGGAGATACTGTAGAAGGAAGGACAAAATGATTTGGGTGAGGGGGTTAGTAAACAATGAATCGAGTCAAAGAGATATAGGCAATTGCTTGGAAAGAAGAAGAGGAAAAATGAGTGGAAGGGATTAAATCTTCTGTTCAGAAGCAAGGCGGCTGATATTAGCAACAAGATGTTATCGGCATCATACATCATGATAGTAATGAATTCAGATCACTGGGGATTTGGTATAATCGATTCTTGATTGAGATCCTCTTGTTTGTTACAAAATAGTAGCTACTAGCTCTACCGTACGGGCACGACGACCTAGTACCGTAGATAGGGTGCCCCGTACGGGTAGCCAATTCGCTAGACATTGCCAATAGGATAGTAAAGGGAGGACGGAGGGTGAGGAGATGATAGTGCTGGTAGTAGGAGAAGAATGGAAGATAAGCTGACATGAGAACCAAGACTAAGGAATCAAGAGATTAGACTGTCTCTATATACAGATGATGACGGTGATGAACACCGTTTACAAAGGTGGGTAGAAAAGGGGGAAAGTTAGAAAGGAAGAGGGGTCAGATATGGCTGAAAAGAACAAATCAAACAGACAACTGATCCGCCCAAATCGTGACGTATTGGAAGTACGAAAGAAGTCGTGGAAGGAAGTAGGTGATGAATGGGGGTTGCTGGGGCGTAGAACGTGAGAGGCAGAAAAGGAAGAAGCGATGCATGGCGACCCTGAGGTTTTGAATTGGAGGAGAGGTGGAAGGAAAGAAGTGAGTATGAGAAGAATGGAGAGTGGTGGTCCACACGAAGATTAAACGAACGAATGAATGAACGAAGTGGAATGAGCAAAATATCATCACACCCCATCATGTCAGGGTGCAGGATATCTTCCTCCGGCTGATGCAGGCCCCAGATAACCCGGTCCCGCACCGCCAGCACCACCAGCTCCGGGAGGAGTATGACCTCGACCAGGGTTTCTCCGTAGCTCGAAGTCGCTGTTCCCCGCGAGCAAGTAGTCCTGTTGCGGTCGCGGACGGGACCGTGGATGAGATCCCGGCTGCTGCTGCCATTGCGGATTCACCCCTCGCTGCGAGATGGACGTATATTGACTGGTGTCGCTGTGTGCGGGCGAGCGCGCCATCTCGTGAATATCCTCGTAGGACCGGTCGGTGGGAAGACTCGGTGGATGCGAGGAAGAGTCTCCCGACGGATAGCTCTGGTTCATGGGTCGATGGAGATCTGGGGGTGGATTGCCCGCCAAGTCAGCCGGTTGGCGTGGATCCGCTTCCGCGAAACGAGGATCGACATCCTCGTAGTAGTTATCCCCGGACCCGATCCGCGCGTGACTCGGACCATCGCGTGATTTGGGCTGCGTCGGAAGCTCTACCGGCGACGGACTTCGTTTGGGAGGCGCCCGACTCAGATCAATCGCTGGCGAACCTTGTCGGGGATTGTGCACCCATTCTGCCCTTGCAGGGACATATGATCTACGAGCATGTCAGCAAAAATGCATCTTCAGTACAGGACCATCATTCAACTCACGCAGGTCGACTGTAGAGGCTGGTCGGGCTTGAGGGCCCTCCGCCTTCACGGTTCGGAACCGGCAGAACATTGGACGGCGATTCTGTTTTAGGAGGCTCATTCGTCTGCCCTGGCGCAAAGGGCGTTTGTGCGGGCGATGGACTTCCCGTGCTGGCATCCATCTCAATCGCCTGACCCACGACCAATCCATCATTCGGAGGAGTAGGCATGGGTGGTACGGGCGACGCTCGTCCTCGAACCGGTCCTGAACCCATGAATCGTGGTCCCGGCGACGCCTCACGCGATGGATAACCGCCGTAACCTACCCCTGGTCCACCTCCAGGCGGACCGCCCGGCCCCGGAGACGCTCGAGGTCCATATCCCGGCGCTGACGGTGGTCCTGGTGATACTCTCCTCCCCGGATACCCTCCTGGCGGTGTCTGCTCTCGAGAATATGGAGGTGCCATGCCGTAGGGTGTCGGACCGTAACCTCGACCGGGACCAGGCGTTGGCCCTCGTGGACCTCCTCGTCCCATTGGACCACCCATTCCGCGGCCATCCCCAATCATGCCATGTGCTGGTGGTGCTCGCCAGGGTCCCGGATAGCCACCACGACCTCTTGGTCCGTTTCGAGGATCACCCATATAGTCTCCCCGACCCCGTCCGCCCATCGACACTGGTGTGCCAGCCCCGGAGGGCGGAGTGAATCTTCCGGGAGGGTCTGGTAGACGCGGACTGGACGGCTCATGTGGGATCGCGGATGCGGCGAACACTGCTGTCGGTCCACCTGCATGATCCGAGCCCGGCGGATGCATCCGGCCGCTAGTGGTCGTCGAGCCCGTGCCGACTCGTTGCATGCCTCGAAATGCGGGAGGAGCTGCAATCGACCCGTCTGGGCTCCGCACCGATGGATCTCGAGGATTCAAGGGAACGCGATCGTCGTGACTAGGCACACCCGTCTCTTTTCTCGACACGTCAAAGGCGGCGAATTCGGGAAGCTTGTCGGGTTGCGTAGGACTGGTCGACAGCATCGGCGCCGTTGGCTGTGCGCTGAGCGGTGGATTTCCTGCCGCTTGTTGGTTGTAGTAATTCTCCCCGTTCATCTCCGAGTTCTCCGCGATGCGCTTGTGGTGCGCCTTGCGACTGAGCAGGGCCCTCCGCATGCCACAGGTGACAATGCCGCTGATGGCGATGATGATCGTTGCGGCCAACACGAGCCAGCCACCCCATTGTACGTGCGGTACAAACAGCAGGATATCCACCAGAAAGGCCAGGAGACTGAGTAAGAAGGTCGGCAGTATGAGAATCATCAGGATCAGCAAATATCGCGGCGAATGGGCCGGCGAATGCAAATGCGCGGCGACTGCCATAATCAAGAGGATGAGCGTGGCGAGGGCGGCAATAGGGTGGACGATGAGTAGGGAGGAGAGTGAGCGCCGAGTATTGGCGGGCAGGGTGAAGTCGATTTTGGCATCGCTGTCGATCTGGCCATCTGGAGATATACTGTTAGCTAGGAACGATATAGCATCCTCGATATGGGGAGATTCAGATGAACAAGAATGCCTTGCACATTCAAGTAGTATCAACCCCTCAGCGCCTCAAATGAACGACCTACCTGGATTGTATCCAATTCGAACCCCGCTGCACGTAGAACCTTTGCAATAGCCAAACACCCCAAAGTCGACCCCTTGATAGCTGGCAATCTTGATCCCCTTGACGATGGGCGTCGACAGCACCGAGATGAGCAGCAGGACAAAGGCCAAAAAGACCAGCACCGAGAGGGGCGTGGCCGGACGAAACATGATGCCGTTGGCGCACCCTGGACACCGAAAGATCCTAATATTTTGCGCTTCAAGGACAGGTGCTGACAGGAGGCAATGTCAACAACCCTTCCTTCGAAGGAAGGTTGTGCGTCCCTCCTTACGCCGGAGCCCCGCGCTGAGATGTTAACCTTCTGCGTGGGAAGATCGACGAGGCAAGGGCGAGTGCGGTCTCGCACATGGTCTGGCGTTGTGGCGCAGCAGAGGAAGTGACGTTATCAGTCTTGAGCGTGGCAATAATGTTCGAGGTAGACTCGATTCCGGAGATGCCTGAACCAGACGCAATTCGAATTGGACGTCTTGAAGGCTCTGCCACATGCTCGACGTTGACCGACTCGGTTCGTCCACACGTCTCCAATGGGCATGGAGGTTCCCTGGTCGTCGCTCCTGATGTTGACCCATCCACCAACAATCAAAACACAAAAACACGCTCGTCACTTGTGATGGGCGAGCCTCGTAACGGAAGATGAATTGAAAACGAGGTGGATTGAAAGAGTGAGTGAAGGAGAAAACAAGTCGGATGCCTTTGATGTCGGTGCCGTTACCCGCCCCCCTTGACTTGGACGTTAGGAAAATGAGCGTTCGTCCGCTTCCAGGCTTTTGAGTTGCTTAGTCAGCGAGGCTGAACCATCACTTTGGGGAATTCTTTAAAAGTAACACCGTTTCACGTCAGAGTCGCCATGAATATGATTTATGACTTCCGTCATGAAATTATATTCGATCATGAATACGCTTTCAGCTACTGTTCATCCGGACGTCGGCACTTCCGCGACGACCAAATGGAGCCCCCTGAGGCACTTTCTTCAACCTTTCGCGGGGGAGGAGCGTGTATCGGCCTGTCCACCATCAGACCATCTTCGTATCGACCGCCGTTTCGACGGCCGGAGACTTGATATCCCAATCAGCGTCCTTCGTATGAATACACGACCTGCGTAGTCTAGGGGAGTAATCTCGTCAGACGTCAAGCGATGAACGGGGGACCGGTCCTCGGGATTCTGTGTAACCATGGTGAACAAAGCGAGAACGTGTGGTTGATATAGAGAGATGGCGAATCTGGAATGTGTCGTATCGAGATGTCCATCAAACGTCGTCAATGCGAGAAATGGTCCATGTGATGCAGTGGATGTCAAGCAGACACAGTTAATTGTCCGTGTTCGCTCGCAACTCAGCTTTCGTTTCACTGCCAAGGTTTTTGGTAAAGATCCGCCCTCAGCATTGGCTCGAATGGTATCGGAGTGGTTTCTTGATCCGTAACAGCCGCTCGGCCATGATACCCCTCGACTCAGGCTCGTTAGGTGGGCACGCGGGTGACAAAATAAACGGAACAGCTCAGCAGTAACCGCTTCATGATTCTTACGACGAAAAGGTCATCATCCTTCAGGCGACGAAGATGTGAGCTTCATCATCATTACGGCGAAGGGGTTTATCATCATCCGTACGACGGAAGGGAGCTTCATCATCCTTGTGACGAATAATCCAACCGTCATCATCCTGATGATGATAATGATAGCCTCTCTTTCATCGGACTGATGAAGAAGATCATCAGCCTTCATCGCGGTCACTGCTGAGCTGTTCCGTTTATTTTGTCACCCGCGTAGTGGGGTGCCCTTGAGAGAGACTGAAGTCGATCGATTGGTCCAATGTTTCCATATGAAGACCATTATCAAGGACAATCCATCGTGATGTCAAGCACAGCGAAGCGGAATATTCCCAGCGGAAGAGCCACCTATTGAATTCATTGACTGATCATCTTTCGTCGTCGAGAAGCCGATCTTATTGACGTCTTTTCCTACTCTCCACACCGGTGATGACCCGAAAGATGGCCCTGATGGGAAGAGTGAAGCGGTAGAAATACTTCGGAATCAAGATCCCACGAGGTTCGAATTGTAGTCTGCAAAGGATGCTTCGAGTATAGACCAAAGCCGAATCACGAGAGAAAATCACAAGAGGGTAAGCACCCCGTGGATGGTCTGGCCTCGCGCTCATAGATAGCTACCTCGACGGGTAGATTGTTCAGATGGTTCCCGTTTCCATCTCGGTTTCACTGCCAGTTAGCACGGACGCTGAAGATAAAATCCCTAGGGTTACCTGCTGTATATCCATCAGGGAACTGTTGTTGTTGCTCTTCATCGGCGAGGCGAAGAAGGAAAACATCATTGGTTGAAGCCCGGGCGCGCTATCGTCGTCGACATGATGACGGCACCGCGCCCGGGTTCCAGCGTGCACACTTGGCATCGCCGCATTCTGCTCGTTCCAGGATCACATCGCCTGGTCGTTTTTAAGCTCCCGCTCGATCGGTGGTCACAAGAGTCACAGTAGACCGATAATGTCCTCGGTATTGTTGATCATGGGCGTGGCGGTGATCAGCCAGACGTACGGGGGGTGTAGAGTATATAGACTCTCCCAGAGCTTCGTATCGTGATGGCAGGCCCCATGAGCTTCGTCGGCCAACACCACATCAAAGACGTCTTGAACCTTCAAATACATCTGGGTCTTGACCGCAGGAGCTCGTTTCCAAAGTTCTTTGCCCGTCTCTGGGTCGTATCGAGGCGGCGTGTATCGCACTCCGGCCAGGTCGGTACGGACATACCTCACGATATGCGGCGATGTCAAGTGTATATTCGTGAGATATGCGGGGGTGCCGTGTGTTGGAACAAGGTAGAAGTATCGCTACTGGCATACAGCCTGTCTTCGGAGCACTTTATATAGGTTGCGTAACGTGATTGTTTTTTTCTCGCACGAGACATTGTGGTTACTCTGGCGGAGCTCGTGAGACTGCTGCAGATGCCGAAGTTTGAGACGGAAATGGCTCCGTTCTCGCTGCTTCAGGGACCGAATCGAAAGGGCATCATGGTGTTTCTCCGAACCAAGACCGCTCCAAAAGCCTCTTTTCCCCCGGACCCATAAGGGCTCATCCTGGCCTTAGAAGTCGTTCGGCTAGTCCTTCGATCCGGCCATCGCCTCCTTGAACGATCCTCTCCAGTGCTCCGTCTCTGCCTTCCGTTCCATATGCAACGCATTTGTGAGCTTTTCCATGCGTCCCAATCTGGAGCTTCGCCTCTGTACCATCTTCTAGCTGGATTTGAAGCTCGCGGGCCTCAGTGTCCCCAATGGTAACTTTGGATATGTCATACTGGCCATCCGTCATCGTTCCATGTCCCGATTCGCCCAAGAGCGACTGTCGAGTCCAGTCGAGATATGTGTGCCGGAGATGATGAGCGGTTACCTCGCGCCGAAGAGCACGGACGAGGCCAGGAAGGTCCTGCCGGGGCAGGTGCTTGCTTGATTTTGCAGTCACTCTGGAAGTTGGTTGTGGAAGATATCTTAATAAGAGTGGGCCAAGACCAATGCAGGCGGGAATCGTATGTTTGTGAACGCGTAGCGATGAAGATCTTGGATTTGGCCGATTCAGCAACAGATAGTAGGGAGGGAGAAACTTCCCTGGTTGGGGGAAGTCAGCGAATATCGAATATTTCAAGATCACGTGAGAACAACCTCCTATGCATATCTCGATACGCACTCCCAGAACTCGCCCACCATCGACAGCATGCGGATCCGGATCCTGAACTTCAAACATCGTGGCGCCTGCTCCCATGCGATAGAGACATTGTTGATCATGCTTGGTGCGTGCTGGTGTCGTCCCTGGCGTTGTATCAAGCACCGAAGCAGGCCCATGACGCTCCTGTTCCTTCGTGGGAGAACCGATCTGTTGAGAAGGAGCCATTGGCTGTCTTTCATGCTTCCGGTTTGCTTTACTTGACTCCAATGCTGTCTTCAAGCTAGATCTTCGCTGGCGAAGCGATTGAACTGCGAAGGGTCAGCGCAGACTTCGTTCAAGAGCGTCCTGACTCACTCTGCTCTCGAACACGTGCCAGTTCATCGTCTGCAAGACTTTCCACCGAGGTACCGACGTCCATAGCGTCTCCTGAATCCATTTTGCATTGGACGTAAAGCTGAGGAGGTCGTAGTTCGAAGCTCGGGATTTGTTGACATGGGTCACGTGGGACCGTCTGTCTATGTTTGGCTGACATAAGCGGTTCCTGACAGCCGCGGCATCGGAAGATCTCCCCGCCGTTACGGATTATCGTATCACCGCTATCCGACAAGGTTTGACATCCCGCGCACACCGCCCACGTTTCAGGGCCGTGGTTGGCGATTACGGACGCTAGAATTTAGAGGCCACGAGGCAGCGCGACGATGCCGCCCGGATGTCGACCACCTCAGGCCCTATCCCAGAAACAGCCAGCGGTTCACTGGACGATTCTGGAGTCCAAGCCTTGCCACGATCCTCTTTGGCCTCTCGTCGCAGGGAACGCGCACAACGGGGACAAGACGGCCAAAGTGGCCAGGGGTACGAGCTCAAGGTGATTGTTCCTGGGGAAGCTGCGGACGGCCATCCAACATCTGGGCCTACATCATCCGCCGGAGCAGCCAGTGCGGCATCTCAAGACTCTTTGTTGGCTTCGTTGGACCCAGCTGGGAGATCAGACTCTCCCGAAACCCCAATGAGCCGGAAAAAGCGAGGCGAGAACCTCCGACTGGATCGGCCTGGTTCGACCTCGTCATCTCCAGGCGATCAGAACGGCCATATTCCCGGCACGATGAATTCGCATGTCGAGCTCCGGCGCAAGAACCACTCGCTCGACAGTCCCACCTCGGCGTCACAGACCGAGCAGCTGATGAGCGGGGAGCGGTTCAGCCTCGATGACGAACCACCTCCGACTCCTGGCACACCGAGCGCTTCTAAACACGGCTTCTGGGAGCTACCAGTCCGGGATCGAAAGAATTTCTTACTTCTGATACTTCTCTATTTTCTACAAGGGATACCCATGGGATTAGCGACTGGATCGGTACCGTTTCTGTTGAAGAAGCATCTGTCATACAGCCAAATTGGCGTCTTCTCGCTGGCCGCATACCCTTATTCGCTGAAGCTACTATGGAGTCCGGTCGTGGATGCAATTTGGAGTCGTCGGGTGGGCCGACGCAAAAGCTGGATCATGCCTATCCAGATGCTGTCCGGCTTTGGAATGATTTGGTTGGGTGCCCGAGCGGAGCGGATGATTCACATTGTGAGCGAGCATGATGGTGCGGGGATTTGGGGATTCACCGGATGGTGGTTCTTTTTGGTTTTTATGTGTGCGACCCAGGATATCGCGGTCGATGGTCAGTTCAATGGGCCGGCCAACGACAAGGATGAATGCTCATAGACACAGGCTGGGCGCTTACTCTCCTCTCGCCGCAACACCTTTCCTACGCGTCGACCGCCCAGTCGGTGGGTCTGACCGCCGGCCAATTTCTCTCGTACACCGTCTTCATGGCCTTTAACTCCGCCGACTTTGCCAACCGCTGGTTCCGAGCGGCCCCTCAAGCTCAGGGACTCATCACGCTCGGCGGCTACCTCACCTTCTGGGGCTGGGTGTATCTATTAGTGACCGTTGGTCTGGCCGTGCTCAAGCGGGAAGAGAAGACGAAGGTCCGAGACGGCATCGTGGACGTGTACCGGGTCATGTGGGGCATCCTGCAGCTGGAAAACGTGCAGACTTTCATCGTGCTGCATCTCATTTCCAAGATTGGCTTTCAGGCGAACGATGCCGCCACCAACTTGAAGCTGCTCGACAAGGGCTTCAGTCAAGAAGATCTGTCGTTGACTGTCCTAATCGATTTCCCGTTTGAGATCGGTTTGGGCTACTATGCAGGCAAGTGGTCGTATCAATATCCGCCCATGCATCTCTGGTGCTGGGCCTTTATCGGTCGTCTGTTGGCGGCGTTGGCGGCCCAGGGTACCGTGATGCTCTTCCCCAAGGAAGGAGTGACGACGTGGTATTTGTTGCTGGTGATTGTCGAGAATGTGTTTTCGACCTTCATGAGCACGGTCATGTTTGTGGCATCGGCTGCATTTCACGCCAAGATTGCCGATCCCACCATTGGCGGGACTTATATGACACTGTTGGCCACGTATGTTATTGACTCCTGAAAATTGCTGGAGCCACCCCGCTGACTGAACTCATCCAGCGTGTCGAATCTGGGAGGCACCTTCCCCAAGTTTTTCGTCTTGAAGCTCGTCGATCTCTTTACCGTCGCCAACTGCATCCCCCCCACGCACCCTCCACCCGATCTCAAAGGCGATCTCATCACCACCGCCTTTTCGTGTGCCGAAGAGAGCGCCAAGCATCGGTGCGAGAACAGCGGTGGGAGATGTGACATCCGCCGCGACGGTTACTACATCACCAACATCCTCTGCGTTATCATCGGCGCCGTCACCTTCTGGAGCTTCATCCGGCCCGCCGCTCTGAAGTTGCAGGCCTTACCGTTGCGAGCGTGGCGTCAGAGTGGGTGACGTACGTGCACAAGATCATGACCGGCTAGAAGGTATGTCTATATATTAAATTAGATCTCCCTACTGTCATACCCTGCATTGCCTTGGGCAGCTGGAGTTGTATGGCCAAGAAATTCTACATGAACGTATTTGTATCATGACGCACCTCTGTGCTCGACTAGCGGTCCGCTTAGAGGATATCGCTTTTAAGAAAAATTGTCGATGAGAAAATGGAGGATTGGGGTCCCTCATACATATTCTTCTTATCGCGACTCCTAGCATGTCTCTACTCATACATTATATTCACCCAAGTTCTTATGAAGCCAGTAGCTTCTAGCCACTTTATGCTAGCTTGAAGCAAGGCCAAGCCCATAGAATGCTAGACTTTCTCTTTCCGACATTCTCTTTCCTCTCAGTCCTCTATTTCAGTATGCGAATATCCAATAATCGCTTTCCAGAGAAGATCATCTTCAGCCCGAATCGAATTCTCTAGCAGGACGGTACTGGACGGGGACAGGTATCAGAACCTCGTAACGGATCGTTGACGGATGTGCAGATCTTCCAAACAAAACAGCCGAATTACCCGTAAGTTAATACGAGTTAACTTCGAATTGTCCGGGATGAATCACGACTCAGTCACACTTTACCCGTACTTCATGCTCTTCGACCATCAACAAGCACGAACACGATGCCTTTATCCGCTACTACGACCACATACGACGCTTCTCTAAGCCGAGCGAAGATTACACGTAGTGGGCACGAAAGAGCTCGATGCGACATACGAGATGACAATCCTGGCTGAGCTTCCCATATATGAAGCTGCTGAGCTGCGGCATATATCAATGGACGTCCCAGTTTTGGAAATCCAGCTTTTACAACACACACCGTCAACACAATCTACATTGCTTCTTGAGACCAGCCAGAGTATTCAATTGATCACGATGTATCTCTTCCGTGATGGCTCCATCGTTCTGGCTCTGTGCTCTACGCTGAGCGCCGCAGTTCCCATCGCTCAATCCAATCCCCGGGAGTTTTCATCGGAGCAGCTCGACCGGACTAATAACAACCGCCGGGTCAAGTACGCGCAGGCGAACGACGGCGGGCCCAACCTGATCAGTCCTGAAGGCGGCCTCGTGCTTGCAGGCACTGGCCTTGGCGCCCACTTGTGGACGAAGGCAGCAGCGAACAAGCGCCATAAGATACAGACGGAACAGCTGAAGCTAGACCATCAAAAACAGACGGAACTGGTGGAGCAAGAGATGCAGGCGAAAGGCGACAGACGGGTCGAGTGGGCGAGAAAGTCGACTGCCCAGCAGCACTGTTACGGACCCGAGGTATGTTGCACGCTTGCGTCTACCTGCTCGCTCCATCAACGGGGATCAAACGCATGCTCACTCACGCATGACAGATGGATAAGCAGGAGAAAGCCCTGAGCCGATCCCTGACCGAGGGTGAGAAGAGGGGGATCTGGGAGGATTGTTTGAGGAAGAATGTAATTCCACATGATCCCGACTGGGTCTGGGGAAGTGCCCGACCGACCATGCTAGAGGCCCTACATCGAGCGGAGAAGAATGCTGCGAAGCCGAGAGGTGTCCGCAACGACTTCTCATTGGCAAACGTGGAGAAGGCCACGCAACCGTTCATAGCGGAAATGGATCGGAGCGTCAAACAAGCTGGAGCGGCGTTTCAACAGAACGCCCCGGCCATGTTGAGCACGGCTGCTCGTCGGGTGCCCGCAGCAGCTATGAAGGTCGCCGCGGTGCCATAGCCTTACAGTCGTGTAGGTATTGGCTGGAAGATGGCCGGGGTACTCATCATCAAGAAGTCTTTCTTTATTGCTTCCATTCTCTTCTCCTCATCGACCTGCTTTCACCACCTTTTCTTTTTGATCATCATCAAGTCTTCCATCTTATTTGCTTTGCCTTCTCGTTGTCCACATATTTCCCCGAGATTCTTCAAACCAGGCAGCGTCGTGGCTGTTCAGAAACTGTTCCTTACCATAGGATGTACCTCTGCTTATTTTTCCTTTGGCTATCTGCCCTGAAGTGCTTTCCTCAAGATCAAAATGGATAGATACCCAAGTGGCATTTACATACTAGAAATGCTACCCATGCGACCCT
>QQTW01000126.1_pt1 | contig 42589 bp, 50 predicted proteins | sample 1904831 | NCBI WGS metagenome assembly QQTW01 (sample SAMN09435610, study PRJNA476489) | Subsurface metagenome, whole genome shotgun sequencing project.
CGCCTCAGATCTATTCGATATCAACTCAAATCAAATAGGTAGCGCTGGCAAAGGACGACCACCGATACGTCCTCGAACACCACCACCACCACCTCCTCCAATCCCTCCGAATCCCATTCCTGGTATCTTCGTCCCATCCCGCAAGTTTTGGGAAGTAGCTCCCATCCATTCCCCTACCTTCTTCTGCCCGTCCGCCTTCATAAGCCCAATACCCCTCTCTAACCCCGTCTGCACATCCTGGATTCTATCTTCCATTTTCGCCATCCACTGCATGGGATTGTTGTTCCCCCTTTGTCCTCCTCCTCCTCCTCCTCCTCCTCCTCCTCCAGCTTCCCCACCACTACTACCCCCCTCCCCCTCCCTCGCACGTCTCATCACATCCTCCGGTCTAGGCGGTCTCGTATCCGGCCTGGTTACTCTCAACCGTCTATAGCCCTCCATATCTTTCTCCCAAGCATCTTTCTTTCTGTGTTCACCTATATCAGGCACCGTCTCTATTCCTTGTTGACGTTTCTTCGCGGCTCTAGCTTCAAGTTGGGCTGTCGAGAGGGTCGTGCGAGGGAGATTATGAGCGCATTCCTTACGGATTCGGATCAAAATGGAGCGTGTCGAGGCGGACCAGAATCCGGGTGGACATATGATTTTTTGGTCGGAGGGGAGACCTCGAGTTCGGCTTTAAATTGGGGATGTGGTCAGTTAGTTGTGGTGGTTGGGATGGGTGGATGGATGGATGGATGGATGGGGGGAGGTGATCGAGCCTGTGTGTGAAATTCTGAGGTGGGGAGGTTGGGATGGAATGAGGATTGGAGATGAGAGTACTCTAACAAATGTATGTGTGGGAGGGGATGTGGAGAGAGATTCAGATTGAATGGGCTAGGGTTTGGGATGGAGGAGGAGATAGATAACGGAATGGGGACCGGATCTCGAGTCTGGACCGGAGCTCCGCGGAAGAGAAAGAAGACACGCGGGTGATAGAGTGAATGGAACAGAGCAGCAGTAACCAACTACCGTCATCGTCGTCCTTGTGTGGAGGTTGTCTTAGCTTCCTTCGCATTTACCAGGAAAGCTAGTCTAATCTCCACAGTAATGACGATGACGGTTGGTGGTTACTGCTGAGCTGCTCCATTTTTTCATTTTCGTCACCCGCTTGAAGAGCTGTGCGGAAATAGTGGAAGAGGTGGTGGTGGTGGTGTTCGAGGACGTATCGGTGGTCGTCCTTTGCCAGCGCTACCTATTTGATTTGAGTTGATATCGAATAGATCTGAGGCGAGCACTGTATACTCTACAATAGATCTAGGCCAAGGCACAAAGAGAGGTAGATCAATCCATCCAGTGCTTATTATCAATTCGATGAAGAGTTGGCTACCGTGCCGTTCCGCTCCGTGGCTGTCAGTTTAGTGAGCGATGCTCACTCCCTCACATCTTCGTCGTCAGTATGATGGAGATATCCATTTATAACTTCATCATCAGTTCAACGGATGAGAAGCTTCGAACGAATTCAAGAACACACTCTATCCATCTATCTATCTTTCCTTCTTCGTCGGACCGGCAAATCACAGCAGGGAGTAGCGTCTCGATACCTACCGCAGCTCGATTCTAATGAAACATAAATAAGCGGAGAGGGACTCATTCCTATAGTTGAGCATATCGTCAACATCAGGTCGATGAAGAGAAGATTGGTGGATGAATAGAATACAGTAGCCTTGTGAGTAGCTCTAACTCTATAGTGGCTAGCTTACGTCTTCGTCGTCGGTTGATGGAGTTCGTTGTTTTTTGATGGACTGTTGATCAGCGGGGTAGTACACCGGGAAATGAGCTTGGAATTAATAACCTGATGGTCGGTTGTGGATGAGTTGACTTAGGTATCATCTTGAGAAAGAGAAAGAGGAACATGTACGCTGGACAGTCACGACAGTCTAGAGGCTGAATGTGTTAGGCTCTACATCTTGGGTTGTTACAGTTACTGGGAGATGTACGGTCACGATCGAATCACACAGATTAATGAAGGGGAATCTATCTAGTCTTCTTAGCTCTAGCGTTTGGTTCAATAACTCTCGTAGACGACATGGTTAGTCGAATGGGTATGGAACGTTTACACCGGTTACTTCTAGTGCAGAAGATGAATGATGAATAATGAACGAGATCTTCCCGATGATATATATACACCTCATCTCGCTTCTCAATTTTACTACCACTGTCTCGATATCCAGCCCACCCCATTGGGACAGTGATTTCATCCCCCAAGCTCATCCTTTGCTTCATAGCTGGTGAAGAAAGCTACCAATACATCATCGTCTTCTGATAAAAAGAAGATGTGGGATGGTTTTTGAAGTCGAGGACTTTATTCCTGAATTAGTGGATCGAACGGGAGAGTATATGCAAATAGATCTATTGCTGAAACGAGAAGAGGGGGGAGGGATGATAAGTTCATTGTAGAATAGCTGGCTGGTTGATTTACAGATCTCCATGAAAAGGTGCACGCTAACGAGATGTAAAAGAGATCGAACAATGAGATAGATAGCTTGCGGTATGTACTTACTAAACTATCTCTTCTTATTATCCTCCACAACCTCCACGTTATCCCCCGGCACGACATCCCCATATTTCTCCAATATCCAATCACACACCTCCTCACCCACGTCTCCCTGGACAACAATTTCCTCACCCAAACCTCCTCCTCCACCACCACCACCACTACCTCCTCCCGCATCCCCCCCTCCACTCCCACTCCCACCACCACTCGAAGAAGGGGCATAACTCGTACTCTTCGTCACCGAACTCCCCGTCGCAAACTTTTTCCCCAGCTCTTTAGCCACCTTCTTCAAATCCAACCCATGCGCCTCAAGCCCCGTAATGACCGTGACGTGTTTTCGTTTATTACGTTCCACGCGTCGAATAAGTACTTTCGAGTGTTGACGGTGGTGTTCAGCAGCTTGGGCTTTGGCTTCGGCCTTGGCGGCCTTTTTATGGGCGTCTTTTTCGGCTCGTTTTTGGGCTTCGAGGGAGAGGGTGGAGAGGTTGGCTGAGATCATTTCTGGTTTTTTTTTATTAATCACAGTTAGTCATTGTTCATTCATTCATTCATCCCAGTTATTATTCTTTCACTCATTCCAGTTGTTGTTCATTCATCTAGAAACATATATATGTGTGTTTATACGGATGAGTTCTCCGGATATGTGAGTGTGTTGCTGAGAGGGGGTATACATGTTTATATATGGATGAGTGTCCGGATGGGTGGTTGCTGAGAAAGGGGGGGGATATATGTGTATTTATATGAATAAACATACCATCATTATACAACTTCTCGTGCATCTCCGGATGATGCTGCTTCAACCATTCTTCGCATCTTTTGAGAGTGCCGCCGAATTCGCAGTACTATTTCTTTCATCAAATCTCAGTTATCAGCGGGGTGTGTACATTCCATTGATACTGTATTCTTAATCTAGAAGCGAAGCACCGCGGCGCGGGCAGGGTTTTTTTTATGAGAAACAAACGATGTATTTTGCTAGGAGAGTAGATGATCTTTGAGACATAGTGAAATATTGACTGTAAGGATGGAAGTAAATAAGGGGGTAGGTTGGTGTGCTCGTTGGGGACGACGGAGAGGACAAAATTATGGAAAATGGACGTGTGGAAGAGCTTGGACTGGTGACTTACTTCAGGTGGTAACGTGCATACTAGATATTCACAACAATCACAACAACAACGTCAGTGGCTGAGCACCATCCATCCCATCTCGATTGCTCGAGATGTGAAACGTTCGATGAAAAGGAGAAAAGAGCATGTGAAAGCAACGCAACTCTCACCTCCGCAGTAAATCACCGCTCGAACCTGTGGGGCTGGCGGTGGTCCTTCCTGAGCATCTCTACCACCACCACCCTCATCCCTGACATGGTCTGCATCTGCCATCGAATGAATGGGAATAGTTCACTATGCTTTGTTATTGGTAGTCGAGGTCTTTGGTTGTTGCTGTGATTGATTGTTGATCGTAATCTCCGTCGAACCGTTGAGAACGACGCGGGAGTGGCCAAATATGGAAGGCGGGGTAGGTAGTCACGGTAGTCGAGCTGCACACACAAGTAGGGCAATTCAGAAGAGCCTCAACGGAGCTTTTCAAATGAGATTATCGCCGCTTCCACTAACTTCCACAGTAGATAGATACTTCATCGACAAGTCACTCTTTTAGCTGGAGCTACGGCTATGATCGGAGGCGAACGGTCCGGAAGTTAGAGAGTCGAGCAACCAATTCTCTGTTCTTTGGCTTTCGGGGCGTTATGGATACCGAGTTGCCATGGGTTGGTGATTCGCATGGGTTGGCCTATTTAACTTCCCGTCGGTCGACAGACAGCTCAGTTCACAAGGGTTCCAAACCGCGCCAATGACGCCTCATGGCTTCTTTACTTCGGACTCGTACGGCAACATGTATGGGATCCCCGGTGTCAAGGGCTCAATCAAGTCCTCATGCCCTCAATCTCCATCCTCCCAAACACCGTCTTGTTACATGAATACGGTACGGGCCCGTCGACCTTGAACTAACCTCTTGAAGCTCTTGGGATTTATCCTAGACTTGCTTCCTGTCAGACTTCTTCCTCTTCTCTCTTCTCCTCGGCCAGGTTGGAGTGTATTTAGTCACAGTAACCGTCCTCATTGGTACGCCATCGTCCGCGTCTATGTATGAGGCGTCTGACTGCCGAGATCATACATCTGACTTACCCTCGGTTCATTGACAGGCAAAGCAGTTCAATGGTCTTTGACTCGTTCATCAACCCCCTCGATGCCGATGGAGGCGCAACTCCTGACACCCTGCATATGTAAACCCTTCTCCGCGTTGACAGCGGCTTTCGTGTAACCGTGGCGTTGCTGAAGCATCGTCGGCGTCCCCCGGCCCCCCTCCATCTAGTCCATTCTAGTCCCTCTATGTCGAATACTTCGTATTGTATTGTAGCTTCCCGGAGCTGCAGCTAACCAGCTTCTTGAAGATGAACCTCTTCGTCATGTGATATCGCTGTCATTTGATTGTGCAGAGCGCTAATGTGAGAACCGGTGGGGGCCGATGTCGAGACGCGTGTTGACAGCCGTTGTGTAACCCTCCATGTTGCGCATCCCGTCATGATTGTGCTGATCCACGCTCTTTACATCTTTCTCGAGAATCCTTTGGAGCTCCCCTCAAGCAGCATCCACCGTTTGAAGATAGCTGGTGAAGATCGTTCGGCGAGCAGTTGTCGTCCCTTTGATTCGTGCCCGCATGTCGTGTATCCCATTACCCCCTCCCTCAACACGATTGCCAGGGTCTCGGCCTCCGCGGTGAGCACCAAACCATGCAGCGTCTCATTGGATCATTTCATCCAACCAGCTGCAACTGTCGCGGCGCATGGGCGCTAATCCTGGCGAAATCCGCGCGTCTTGATAGGAACGTCTATCCGGAAGGCAGATGTTGGTCGTGCCTTGTTTCATTGGTGGAGGTCGGCGGGCAGATAGGGCCGCGGTACTTTATTGTTAACGACGCTGGTTGGTGCAAGCATGAAGTATCCCATCTTCGTATGGGATAACAGAATGTTGACCGCCTTCGCTACCATGCACGCACGACCGTGCCGCGCAGCGCGTCGCAGCTGCACAATGCATCCTTGCCAACCGTCCGCCTCAACGGGGAGGATCCATTCCGGTCGCATGGGACCCTGCGAAAGCTGCTTTCCCATTTTTCTTCGATGGCATGGACAAAACTCCGATCGTAGAATCCCGGAAGCTGCAGCCCGCTAAGCTGTATGGCGTTCGTGATGTAGCTCTACTCGCAGTCAAGAGGATCGAAACACTGGCCGATACATCGAACGACCATCTTGACGTTGCTCTGTGCGACTGTTCCCCCCGCGTGGAGTGGATGGCACAACAGGCGCCCCGCCTCCCGTCGAAGCGCGACAGACGCTGGGTGGTGACACCGTTAGCATCAGGGACGAAGTATCACATGAACAGGAGGGGAGGGGAACGAAACCGCTGATAAGGCCGCTCGCCGGATTGACTTTCAATGCTGTGCATTCGAGACAACTCCTTCAGCTTTCAAGCGACCCGGACTGTAACTCGAGACTCGCCTCACCCGTCTTCATACATATACCGTTAGATACGTACATACACCGGCACGGCAACGATTGCCGCCGTCGTACATAATGCTGGTCAGCCCCGCGGGACATGGAAATCCCATGTGAACATGTGAATGGAGGGGTTGCTGGAAACGACCCGGAATTCGGCGAACATCGACCTGATAGGTCCTGCCGAAACCACCAACGGGATTCTGCACTGATCCAGGAGCCGAAGAACTCTCCTTCGTCACGTTCCGTGCTGTGAGGACGGCAACATTGATGGCGGGCCGAATGATCTGACAAAACTCCCCGACGGGCTCTCTGCAACCGTCAGGATCCAGCATGAGAGTGCCCTCCAATAATCCTGGCGTCGGCGTAAATGTACATCCGTACTCGTTCGCCGCCAATAAAACTGCTCTTGTTGAATCCTTTCCCCTCTTCCTGCAAGCTTAGGGGGGGAGCATTAATGTTGGAGAGGTTGGTGTCACCGTGGCGTACACATATGGTACCGAACGTGGGGGACGTCCCGAGATTGTTTAATATCGATGGCGCCATTGACGGTGTTTCGTTGCAGCCGAGTTTGGGATTTGGGTATTTCCCTTGACGCTCCAGGTGGTCCTCTTGAAGGGTCCATCACTCCTCGTCCTTTGAGAGTTCTTTCCCAACGTGAACTCGGGAAAAGAGATATCGTTCGAAGATCAGCTTGAAGATGCAAGAACCACGACGGAGAATTTGAAGCCTGTCTCTCTCTTCCTCAGCTGCTCCATGAGGTCAGTACGGCCAGAACAGAGAAATGAGAAGGGAATGAATGCAGATCTCCAGGGAATTTTCTGAATTCTGACCGTGTTCTATTGGCCAGTTCCGATCGAATTGGCCTCATCGTCCATCGAGGCTTCGTGGCACTTCTCCCTTTCGGCCTTTTTTGGAGGTCGATCGGTTCAGGTCCAACGAAAAGCCATGGACGGCCACAGTGGCTGAATCCACTGCCGAGGTGGACCCTGAAGCTGAGCTGAACCGATGCAGGTTCGTCGGCGAATCCCGGGATATAGAAATACCAGCTCCATCTGGCCTGAACAACAGACGACGAACAGTGACCCAGATGTCGGATGAGCAGTCATCATCATCCATCCACATTGCCCATCTTGTCTAGCTCCGGACAACGGTGGAGCTGGAGACAACAAAGAGCACTATGGCCGTCCTGTCGGGATCTTCGTCTTCGACCGATGGTGGAGCCGGTCCAGGAGGGTCCGAAGCCCCGAGAGGGAATGATGAGCTGGAAACAAGTCTCGGACCAAACGCAGAACAACACGTCAATCAATGCCAGAACATGTGACTAAGAGCAATAGCACTACTCGTAGTGCTACTGCCGGTGGTGGGCTGAACACCACAAGTCATCATCAGAGGCAGTATAATACAATCATAGTTTTACTGCTTCTATCGTCCTTCCAGGGCCATTGGGCATATGATTCCTCCAGTCATCGGCATCGTACGTATCAGCACGTTCGTGCCGGCCATCCGAGCTGGATGTCTGACGAGGCGGCTGATCCTGAGGGCGTTGATCATCCTGGGGCAGCCGCTAGCAGTACTTGCCGTACCGTGCTTCTAGCATAGAATGAAAGAAAAGATACCATCTCATGAATGGTATATCACGATCAAATGAAAGGTAGCACGAAACATGGTCGTGCTACTGCCCGGTGGGACGCCTTGTATGGCCTTGATTCTTCCCAGCGGAGATGGGAGTAATGGCCCTTCAATCGAGGACCCAGGTTGGCCCTTTGGCTGCTCAAGAGCACTTTCATGTCGTCCGTTCTTTGCTTCAATATCTTTCTGAAGAGCTTCACTCAAGTCCAAACTTGTTCGCCGTCACACCAGAATTATGCAGATTTCTTGTGGGCGCACAAATTCACGTCGTTGTGTGCCCTGGCCCGCCGCGGAGGGGCAGAAAACGGCGCCGATCGGCGATCCGGAACGTCGGGGCGCTCCGGCTCGGCCTCCGGCCGAGGCGAGCCTCCCATTGGCCAATCAGCGTGCTTCGGCGACTGGCCCTGGTCGCACCGAGACCCACCGCTCCAGATTGCGTCGTCCATGCGGGTACCTGGGTCGGCGGCGCTGGATCCGCTGGATGAAAAGTACCGCCTTCCATGGTGGGGCTCGGCCGTGCAACCCAGATAACGGTGCGGGACAGAGTACTTTGGGTGAAGTAGTATCGTGGGTGGGAAATGAAGTACTCTTTCCACTCCCTGTGTAACGGCTGGCCGGCAGGAACTGGGAAGTTGCCCCGGAGGAGGGGATGGTCAGCCATGGGTACTTTGGCGGTAACTCTCATGGCTGACCGCGAGTAGAGATACTTACCGAGTACCCACTCCGGCCCCCTCTCCGACGCCAACCCTGTTTCCCCGGTTTTTGCTCTTTTCCCTCATCGTTCGCCCCCTCATCTTTTTTCCCCCCCTCTTCCTCCCTCTCCCAGAATTTTTCTGCCTGCCATAAAAAATAAAATTCGACATCTGGGCATGCAGATCCTTCTTTCGCACACAAATTAATCCTGGCTCGCCGCTTTTTTTTTTCTGGGTTGTTGTTTCTGCTGCTTCCTTGAAATCTTGACGCGATCTTGATGCCGCGGGGATCAACATCCACCTCCAATTATCCTTGGTTCCTGAACAACACTGAAGCAGCATCATCGTACGTAAGAGCGTCGACGGGATTCGAGGACCGGATCGTCCGTTCGGGATGGTCCCGCTTTAGCAGATCCACCGGTTCCCATTTTCCATTCGGCCTAGAAATTGCTACTGCAGCTGCAGCCACAAAACTGCTTAGCTTGGAGTTTGGTTGGAAGGGAGACGGAAAGGCGTAATCAGTCGGGGATTTGAGGTTGGCCGGGCCAGTACGAGGCGGTACGACGCACGACCCAGCGGGTACACGTCCATCCATCCTTGGCACGCCGCCGTCGTCGTCTGGGTGGTGAAAAGAGTTAACAGGGCCCTTTCAAGGAGAGGAGAACCAGGGAGATATTTCGAGAGGAAGGATTTCAAGCCGGACGTTGCAGGGAAAGAAACGCCAATCAGTCGTGGCGGAGACGATAGAGACATCAAGCAGTCGTACCTCCATCCTCTATCCACCACCAAGTACGCCGAGACGACAACAGAGTTCACACGCATCGGCAACGGCACCGGCCGCGGCATTCTCCTCATCTCACCTTTCAACTCAACCCTTCTTGGACCTCTTCATCTCTCCATCATCTTCATCTTCATCTCTTCCACTCATCATCCTCTCTCACCCTCGCCGCCTCGTCCTGTCGTCCTTCCCCCCCCTCGTTCGTTTCTCTCCACGTACACCGGTGAAGGGGGGCCATCTCCCTGACCGTGACTGGTTTCTTCAATTTCACCACTTCACTCGTTGTCATCTGCTTCACCAGGATTCCAGGAAAGATATTGCTCGAAAGGTGTGAAGAAGATCACGTCGTCAGGGTGAATCGAGTGATCAACATCATTCAATTGCTCCCAGGTGGGTTTTCTTATCTTATCGGCTGGATGCGGAGACCACCGTTGGCTGACGACTCGAGCGGGCACCAGCAAGGCATACATAAAACGTAGCCTCTCGATAAGATCAAGGAAATTGTGACAGTGTGCGTGGTGAATGATCGTGGCGTGATTTCATCACCCCACCTTTTTTCCATCTCACGAGCCTCACCACCAAGGCTCGACCACCACCACGACGCCCCACTCGACTTCAGCCTGTGAAGGGCAGCTGGTTCGGGAAATCCGAGTCACGAGTTTTCTAGTATTCGATTGCTCTTGACATTCGAGGTGAGTGTGTGGTCGTCATCGAGCGAGCGTCATCCAAAGACCGTCACTGACATGCTCCCAGTGGCGCCCGATGGTTGGTCAACATATCAATCCGGAAGGCACGAGATCCAGATTGGTTGGGAGGACCTCAAGAAGCCAGGCGGAAGTCACGGTCGTGCTCCGATAAGCCCGTGGGAACATTTAATTGTCCACCGAGTCACCTCCTCTTTGATTCACCATGACGGAGGTTCTGTCGGCCCCGCTGCCCGTCGATGGCGGTGGCTACTTTGCCCCATCGCGACTGCGTCGCTCGCCATCATCCCAATCGACCTTCTACGCGGCTCCCGCCGACGCCTACGCCCGACCGCGTCCGGTCGAGCATCATATCCCGACCGACTATCAGCATCGTCCGCAATCCACCTCGGCGCCCTCGTCCATCGCCTCTTCTCCACGCAGCGGGCCGATCCACGACCACTACTCCCGATCCAACTCCACCACCTCCACCCCGCCCAGCTGCCTCTCGCTGAACACCAAGGGATTCGAGCCGGACGATGAGGGTCTGGATCAGCAGAGCGAGATCGAAGATCCCATCGTCTTCCCCTCGTACGAAGATGTAGGCGCCCATGAACTGTCGGACGAGCTCGATCCGCCCACGAGTCCGACCACGGCCAAACCCGCTCCTCCTCCAACCTCACCGGCCAACGAGATCGCCTCCGGCAACCCGTTACCCCTGCCCGAAACGACGGACGTCATGGTCGCGGCCGAGGATGACATTGCTGTCTGCGAGGAGCCCTCGCGGCATGTCGATTACCTCTCCCACGATTGGTCCGAGGAGGACATCTGGGCCTCGTGGCGGCACGTGGTCTCGCGACGACGCGTCTACGGGAATGTGCCCCGGCTGGAGAATGCCTCGTGGCGAACGTGGGGCAAGATCAAATATCGGCTGCGGACCGTCTCGCCCGAGAAGCTCAACTGGTCCGTTACATTTTTTTTTATTTGATCTCTGTTCTTTGTCTGACAGATGATGATCCATGGTTGCATTGACCGAAAATCTAACGGGAATCACGCGGGTGCAGGCTCAAAGACTGCGATGTCACCTGGCTCTATGGACCCCTGCAAACGCACCGTCGCCGGTCGATGTTGCTCCCCTGCGACACGCCGGCCGGCAGCCGACTCTCCAAGACCAACTCCTTTTTGGCCAAGAAACCGATCCTCAAGAAACGCAGCATGTCGGAGCTCATGTTGCAGAAGTCGCTCTCGGCTTCTTCTCTGCTCAAGCAGGCGGCCGCGTCCGTGCAGGCCCAGCGGAACTCGACTTTGCCGAGCGTGCTCGTCCGACCGCGCGCCATCACCCGCAGCACCACGTCCGATTTCGTGCCGTCGTCCGTCGGCTCGCGCTACGGTAGTGGTAGCGGCACCAGCGCGGAGCTGTCGACGTCCACCTCCGGTCTGCAGACGCCTGGCCTGGGCGAGCGACGACACATCCATTTTAATAATGAAGTCGAGCAGTGCATCGCCGTGGATATCCGAGATGGCGAGGAGGATGAGGAAGAAGATGACGACGGCATTGCCATTGATGATGATGAAGACGACGATGACGACGATGGAGTGGTCATGATGAGCTTTTCCGCATCACAGGCATCCAACAAAGTCAAGATCAGCCGACGCAACACCCCCCGCAATAGCTTCAGCGCTGAAAGCAAGACCATCGCCATGTTACCCTCGACCACGCTCAAGTGCCGCGAGGACACCGAGTCAAACGAGTTGAGTGGACGAGGCCGCGCGTGGAACACCCGAAGACTGTCTCCTTCTCCGTCACAGGAGACGCTACGACCATCACGACCACCGACGAATCTCTTTCTGGACGACGAGGATGACGAGGCGGATATGTCGTGGGAGCCATCGGATGCCTTTGCCGCGTCGGGCGATCGCAGCACGACACCCACGCCGGGGGATGGTCCGTCGGCGCTGGGATCGTCGGCATATGGATACGACGAGTCCGAGGAGCATCGACACGGTCTGCGCCGGACGGCGTCAGGCATGTTCATGCCCGACGAGGACGAAGACGACGCCGTGGCGGCCGGTCTGTTCGGCCGCGTCGTCGATACGGTCAACACGGCCCGCGATATTGCGCACGTCATCTGGAACGTAGGTTGGCGGAGATAGACAAGGAGTGGGAGGGCAAAAGTGCTAGCAACGATGACGATGAATCTTGTTCCTGGCGAATTCAGCCGTCGATAGGAACAGATGTACCCTGGATTCCCAAGTTGGTCAGTCATTGGGGGGCTTCTTCCTCTTGCTTGATTTGCATGGCGGGGGAGGTGACGATGGGCCCCTTGTGTGTATCCAATCGAGCCTTCCCAGCAGGCCGGTTGGGGGCTAGCAAACCGACTCGACATCATGATGAATGTGCATTCTCTCCTGTTGCGCGAATCTTTCCTTCGATGTATAGCTATCTATTGTGGGATAGTTTACAGATGATGAGCTGTTGAGCCCCTGATTCGATCCCATGTCGTACTGTAGGTTCAGCACTGCCTGTGAATATTTCTGGTAGGCTCCATTCTGTCCAAGTCGTGCCATGAGCAGGGTGGAGAGGGATTATGCTGGAGGATGGCCTGCCGGATGGTCCAATTGTATTCGAACTTCGCCACGATATACGACGAAATGCCCAAAACAGGCCTCAAGATCAACTTCGAGTTTACAAGCTATTCAATCGAAATGATGAAATGGAATAGAGCCTACCAAGCAAATATAGAGCTAGTTGCAGTAAAATTTACGTCTCCATCTGAACACTTTTGTGCAACACCTATTGCTGAAAGAAGGTAGACCTCACCCCTCAGTGGGACAATCTTGATCATCATCTCTACTTACAGAACATTTATATCCAGATGTGCCATATGATAGCAGCTATATTTCTGTCAAAATCTGCCTCCAGTTGCTCTCTGCTTGGCTGATAAGAGATTAATCATAACATCTTTGAATCTTGTTTCAAAGTGTCAAATGTGGATACAAGGATCATTCAGTCTGTTCACTTGTGCTATCAGCAGCATCTTGTAAGGTTCTTCCAAAGTCCAAACTATATTGATTTGGGAGCATCTTCAATCTCAGGAGTTTTATATGGGTCGAGTCCTGGGCCACTAGCCCATTTGGGCTTCCAACACGCCATCCGATTCGCGATCGACCTTGCATGCAACAACCTACCTGAGCTTCCCTCTAGAACACTCAAAACACCAACCGGAAATAGGTAGTCCCACTGTTACCCACATCACACCTCATCGCTAATTCTTAACCACAGGGCACTACAATACAATCCCGTTCCCGCCATGGAACAGGTCAATGTTCGAGAGCTCGTCGACCGCCTAGGTAGCCCCACGGATGGCTTGCGCAAGAAAGCGGCCTTTGGACTGCAGTCGCATATCGGCGACCCATCCTTTGCGGACGTGTTCATTGCCGAGGGAGGATTAGTGAGACTGCGGTTGTTGGTACTCGAGGCCACTGGCAACACATTGGCGTATAGCTTGACCTCCCTTTCGAGGTTGCTCGAGGTGGACAAGGGGTGGGATTATGTCAATCAGGAATTAGTCGAGCGAGTGAGTTCCTTGAATTCATGCTTTACTCTCCCTATATTCCCTCTACTTTTACTACTCAATTCGGATCAGCCTTATTAATACTTAAATCTACAATCGATTGATCATTGCTAAATTGTCGACGATATAGGTAGTTGAATTGGTCGTCACCCACCCTCTCGTCAACATCCTACGAGGCGCCATGTCAATATTGGTAGCCATCGTGTCGCATTCCCAGCATGGTCCATCCTCGGATCATCCAGTACCCGCCTCGGGATCCTTTGGCTTTCGAGCCCTGAAGCCCGCCTTGGCCGTCTATCCCGAGTTTCTCGAGATGCTGGTCAGCCGGCTCTCTTCCGCCGACCATGCTCTCTGCGCCAATGCTTTACAACTGATCAATTCGCTCATGCGGGATGCCATGACGGACGAGTCCGACTTGGAATGGCCCAAGTTTATTCGACGATTACAGGATTTGGGCGTGATCAAAGCCGTATACGTATGCAGGATTGTTCTAGCGGTGTCCATTAGCCAGTTGACTAATCCATCATTAGATTCTCATGCAGAGCTCCGCTCTGCAAGATCTCGCCCATCCGCTGCTCGAGTTCCAAGCATTGACCAAAGTGTTACTACGCAAATGGCGAGATGTACCCGTCGATCAAGAAAAGCCGGAACATCGCCGTGCGCTCAAGGGATTACATCTGGCGAGTAATCCGGAGAAGCACGAGAAGACGGACACCGGACCAGACGGGGGTAAAAAGAACCGACATAATCCTGAGAAATGGCGACGGTTGGGATTCGATACCGAGTCGCCCGCCAGTGAATTTGATGAAGTTGGTTTTCTGGGCATGATGGATTTGACGGATTATGTCCGCCGGCATGAGGATGGATATCAGAAGGTGCATTCCATCATCATTACTTGGGGCATTTTATGAGGTTTCCCAAGTAAATAATGATGCTGATTTATCGCACAGCTATTACTCGAACAAGCTACTCGCCCATCCGAGCAGCGCTGTCCCATCGCCAAAGCCAGCCTGGCCGTGACTTTGATCCTATACGACCACTTCGAAGTCGACAAATCAGACGTCGAGGACGCCAAGAGCTATCTGGTATTAGAATCGCGGTCGAGCTTAGAACATGCTTTTCGGCCATTGTTGCTACAATGGTCTCGTCTGCACACCGCCAGTCTCCAGGCGTTTTTTCGATTGTGGAATTCAACCGGAGCACAGATTGATGATTTCGAAAAAGTCGAGGATTTGGTAAGAATATTAGTGGATCATGTCCTGGGTCGAGCACCGCGTACGAAAGACGTGCGTGAGGTGGAAGACGAGCTGGGCGAGGTGGATCATGGCAAACTGCGAGAGTTGCAGATGGGATTGTTGGAGCAGGCTTATGAGCACGCTTGGGGACATCATTTGAGGTGAGCCAATCCATGGAATGAATATGATTCAATCCAGCCTCCGTTCGAACAACCCACGACTGCAAGAAGCTCATTCAGTCCATGCTGATTATGTGATATGGATGTAAAGACAAGTCCGCGAGGAACTCAAACACGAAGCCTTCCAATTCGTACGCGAACAACGGATTCGATGTCTGTTGAGGGGGCATTGGTTCCCTCGATCGATCGAATACAAATCCGAACATGGCCCGGTGACGAAGCAGGACCTGAAACGTCCCTCGCCTTCCTCCTGGCGGTATGTGAAGTTGTCACATAATCGACGGTATTTGCATTACGCCGATTTTGAGACGAAGGGGGAGGATGAGATGGGTTTAGAGATGTTGCATGAGAAATGTATGTTATCCCTCTATTTTATTATAAATGCATTCCTTCATCCCTCCCACCCACTATCCATCTATCCAGCTAATTCTAGAAATATAATTAGTGGACCTAAGCACCGTAACATCCCTCACTTCTCCCCTCCTCAACCCCAACTCCAACTCCAATTCCAAACCCTCCCTCTCCCGCTCCGATTCCAACAATTCAAATCTATCCGGCTGGTCCGATTCCGCGCTTTTGACTCCTCCACCGACATCCGCCGCTTTACCTACTTTCAAGATCAGTCTGTATGGCATTCCTTCTGCTCATCCCAACAAATCCCAAAACAACAACGGCCATCGACAACCAGACTCCAACAACGCTCTCGACCCCACCGATTCCACCGTGGATGTTAACGGGAATGGGAATGGTAGTAGGTTATTAATGACCATATTTCCCCAATCCAAAATCCTCGCAGCAGAGTGGTTCGATGGGTTGAATATGTTGTTACATCATCTCTATCCTCATCATCTGATTTCCTCCTCCTCCTCTAATAACCACGTCAACCACAACAACGCTCATCACCAGCCGAATCACAATCAGACGGGGGAGGGTGGTCCAGGGGGTGGTATCGTTGATAGAGGTGCACCCGGAAACGAAAACAGGATGGGAGCGGGAGGGGAAGGAACCGGAGAAGAAGAAGGAGAGATAGGAGGAGGGGAGATGAAATTAACAAAAGAAACGAAAAAACTGATTCAGTTGATCAGTGAATATGGATTAAAGATTCGATTGTTGAATGTGAGGTTTGATTATCATGGTGAGGGGTATCAATATCAGCAACAGCTTGGTGGTGGGGCAGGAGGTGGTGGTGGTGGTGGTGGGATAGGAGGAGGAGGAGGAATGGGAAGAGGGATACAGACACCACCGATTCCATCGCGCGAAGGGGTCGATGATGATTTTTATTATGATGTCTGGGGAGCTTGATGGTGACGATGTCCCTCTCCTTTCCTCGTCCTCCTTCTCCTCCTCGTCATCGTTGTCATCATCTCTTATTGATATGTATAGCACTAGGGTCGGGTTACCCTAATCTCACTATATCTCCGTTTACATATATCTATTTCTGCCCTTCATCTGTCCAAGAATTCCCCTCAATCTCTTTTCTTAGTCCCTTAGTTCATTTCCAGTTTGTCTGTATGTTGGAAGTGGAATACACTGTGTGTGTCTTCGCCTGTACTGTGTGTATATACATATATACACATATACATACAATTCTAGTCAGCTGTGGACGATAAAGGGAGGAAGGACCCCCTCCACGCGGATGACAAGATAGATGGCGCAGGACAGCGGTAAGTACTAGTAGAGTAGTCTTCGTTATTACCATTTCGAAGAAAGTCAACGCTATCATCATCAGCATCGTAAGGACGGTGATAGATTCTGTATCATCATCGTAAGGGTAGTCGGTGTATGCTGTATCAATCTTCGTAAGAGGGGTGGCCCGTATCGTCATCGTCGTCGTCGTCGTCGTCGTCGTCAGGGTGGTGGTAACTGTCATATCACCTTCGTCAGGGTGGTGATGAAGGCTGCATCATCACTGTAAGGGTGGTGAGAGAGGCTGTATGTATCATCGTCAGTGTGAAGACGGTTAGGTATGTCTTTCTATATGAATGAAGACATTGAAAGAGTGTCTATCAAACGGGTTACTGGAGCCCACGTCATTTATCTGTAACCGGCGTGCCTATACTCACCCAGCTATTAAATATGATTTGAGCCCCGTTCGTTTCTCAAGATGGAATCCATCTATTGCCTAACCGTACTTTACCAAGCTCGCCCCGCTCCCTCGTGTCAGAACCGTCGGGCCATTTAAGTAAGGAAAGGTATCAAGAACCGTAAAGTATTCGCTCTCGCCTCGTCCATCCGGGGTATCAATAAAATGCAATTCATCTCTCCGTGGATCTCAACACGAGCCGTCATTCATAATTCGTCGAATAATCGAAGAACCTCATCTCCCTTCATCGTCTTCGTTTTATCTTTCTCTTGATGATCACGTATCAGTCTGCTGATACCGCCACCGCCCCCGCCCCCGCCACCGCCGACGACATCACCAGCGTCCAGGAATCGACCTTTCTTAAATCGCTCCTGGGCGTGTCCCTTGGTGTGCCATGAATGATCGAGTTCAGAGATGTGTCGTCGATCGGTGGGTTGATGATGCCGAAAGTACAACACGATGAATAGAATAACGCCGAGAGAAGCGAGGATCCAAAGTGTTCGTAGACGGCCTGTAATTGATTATTCATTAGCTTCTTGTAGTATCTTTTTCGTTTCAAGCATCACTTCTGGATCACTTTCTTTTTCTTTTGCTTTCTGTTCAACAGATCAACAAAACCAAGGATAAGGATACCCAATCACAACGAATAGAGAAAGAGAATTGGTGGGGAGATGTGGAAGTAAAATCGACATACGTCTCACCCTCCCCTGCCATTCCTTCTCCTTCCGTTCCCACTCGTCCACCATCTCTCTCATTTTTTCCAACCTCATACTCAAATCCCCAACTTTCTCTCGACCGGCTCTGACCTTCCCTCCCAGCTCTTCGATCTTTATACGGTGTTCTTTGAATCCATTCAATTCCGCAAGATGCGTCTCCGTCTCCGTCTCTAGATCATGCGTCTCGGCTTCGAATTGAGCATTGAGGTCTTTCGTGGCGGTCGAAACGCCTTGTAGGGATGTAATCGTCCCTTGAAGCTTCGAGAGCGTTTCGAGGAAGGAGTAATATCTCTCGTCTAGAGTTCTGATGGTCTTGTTGGAGAAGTCGGTGAGGTGGGAGAGGGTGTTTGTTAGGGCTCTTTATTTTCCCCAATTAGTATCAGTATAATCTGAATTGTAGTTACAATGGGATGCAGTACGCTTCATTCAGATGACGCTCTTCTTGGAGGCGAGCCAAATTGACTTCACCATCTTCATGGTCCTGGCTCATCCATCTTCGTCTTAAGTGTTTATTCCTCTCCGCTGTGCTAGATCCCCTACGCTGCGCGTTTGTAGCCCCAGGCTGGCCATTCTCCATGGATGCCCTTCTCCCCCCTCCTGCAGCAGCAGCAGATGAGCTAGCGCGGACACGGCCCCCTCCTCTGGAATTACCACCTTCACTCGCAATACCACTGGGGACAGCATTCAACCCAGAAGATCCGTCTTTGTCTTTGTCTTTTTCTTTCTCCTTCTGACGATGATGTCGATGAGGAAGATGCGGATGGATATGATGATGGTGTCGATGATGATGTTGATTGTGAGAATGGGATTTGCGGAGCATCGTCGTGATGGCTGGTTCAAGGATTGATGTCGAGGGGAGGTCAGGGTGGGATTGACGCGCCTGAGCCCGGTCCCAGGAGGGGAGTTCGGGAGGTGGGAACTCCATATTGCGAGATAGGTGGATCTTATGGGCGATTGGTTGTTTGTGGAAGGCGCCGCTGCTCAGGGACGGGGGTGGGTGGGTGGCATGTGGTGTCACGTTAGAATGGGATGGGATGGGAAACGCGTTGGAATGTGATTTGGTGGTTACGACTCGTGATCGTGGAAGGGAGGGTCACGCTTGCTGCACATATGTTTGTGCATGTGAATATGAACAATAGGGACATCGCCACAGACAAACTGATTACGTTCCGAGATGATTTTGCATGTCTACCTTCAAGTTGTTTAAACAGGGACGTGCCTTTAATCTGGTATATCAAAAGCTACGTGGGCCCTACGCACAAGTACAATGCTTGCATGTCTCATCGCAAAGAGCTTGGATACTTCTTTCACAACACTAAACGTTCATTACCACTCATGAAAATGTAGCCGGGTATCTGTATAAGGATGTTTCAAGCATTCAGCAATTTATTCTTCTTCTCCTTCCGCTTCAACCGCTCTACCCTCCGCCGATGCATCTTCTCCGCCATCTTCTCGTAGCGTTCCTTTTCCTCCTTGGCTGCTTTTCGTTCCTTGATTCTCTGTATTCGTGCCTGGTGATTTTTCATATTAGCAGCTGCACTGATTTGCCACCGAGTAAGCCAGGCAATGATAGCTGATCATATATATATACCTGCCGCTCAGCTTCCTTCTCGTTCTTCAGCTCCTTTTCTCTGTCTTTGACTGCTTTCAGCGCTTTACGCCCTTCAACTCGCTGCGCCCATGATCGAAGACCAGCTTTTGGTCGGAAGGCAGCCTTGGGGAGGTGCCATTGCTTTCCTGTTCAAATAATTAGCGTTCCGCACCGGAGCATTGTCTTTGATATGTACGCAGCTACAACAGAAGAGAAGCCGCAAATTGGTGCCTACCGTTCTTTCGGACGCCCTGCACCTGAGATGTAGATAGTTTTTCTTTGACATCTATCATCTCCATCGCCATTGCCACGATGAGGATGGTTCTCGAGTGTGATCGCCGTCACATACAGCGATCAGCGAGCGAGGGGCAGCTGATATAATCTCGGATCACGGAAAAACTCAATCGGGGCAGAATACCCACCGCTTTCGGGATCTGCCCCTCCACTTCCGGCGACGTTCAATGCACAAAAGTGAACCTCCTCGCTCTCCTCGGTATGGTCTCGTTAGGATATACATATTTCCCGACAAGCCAGCCGCTGATATCAAGGTTGGATGGAAGCTGCTGGTCGGGTAGTCGCAGCTGGAGATGAAGCGTCAATTAGTGCAGCGGAGAGTCATCATGGACTCAATGCCGCCAAGGATATCACGTTTGGCTCGGTGAGTGTGATCACCTCTTGAAATCAGTCATGGTCTGATGTCATATCTACAGATAGCTGGTATACTAGGGAAGATAGTAGAGTATCCATTCGACACCGTCAAAGTGCGTCTGCAATCTCAACCGGACACGCAGCCTCTACGGTACAGAGGGCCGATCGACTGCCTTAAGCAGTCATACCGGCATGAAGGCCTTCGAGGGCTGTATCGTGGTGTGAGCGCTCCGCTGGTGGGTGCTGCAGCCGAAACAAGCAGCTTGTTCTTCAGTGTAAGGTGCTCCGTTGATTTCGAAAAACATTTCAATCACCTGATCATTTCATAGTATGGCATCGCCAAGGATGTTCTGCAGTCGACAGTCTACGGGCCGTCTTCAGCGCTACCTCTACCTGCTCTGGTCTTGGCTGGAGCAGCTTCAGGAGCATTCACGTCTCTCGTCTTGACGCCCATCGAACTGGTCAAGTGCCAGATGCAGGTCCCTGCGCTGTCGGAGTCTGTTCGGACGGCCCCGAAAGCAACGGCTATCATCAGCTCTATCTATTCACGACACGGACTGCTAGGCTTCTGGCACGGTCAGCTAGGAACGCTCATCCGCGAGACGGGCGGCTCCGCAGCCTGGTTTGGTAGCTACGAGGCGGTTCTGCTCCTATTCAAGAGATACCTTCACATCCAGCCCTCGTCCTCCTCATCGTCACCAGCAACTCCACCAATTCATCAGCAGCTGGTTGCTGGCGCCATCGCCGGCATGTCCTACAACTTCATCTTCTTCCCTGCCGATACTGTCAAATCACGCATGCAGACGGAGGAGGTGCCGCTCCATCGTAGGTCTCGACGCACGTTTGGCAATGTGTCTCGCGCACTCTGGCAGCAGCATGGACTAGCTGGGTTCTATCGCGGCTGTGGCATCACCGTTGCCCGCTCTGCACCCAGCTCTGCTCTCATCTTCACGATCTACGAGTCATTGAAAAGTCGATTTTCTTGATGACGTTTTCAGTAGAATGTTCTAGAGTTATAGAATAGAGGATAGAACAAAGCGGTCATTTTCATTTGTTGTGCTTCATTTGCGCTCGAATTCAAGTTCAATGAAAAGCGGGGCTCTGCCTGTGTTTACCTGAGGTGGGGCAGACTTGTCAATCACAACCACTCTTGCGATCGAGGTCTACTCAGCTTCCAGTTGCCCTAGAGCTATCCATACCATCATGTATCGGCCATCGCCAGGTCAAAGTCCGGAAGCGAAGAGAAACTCTGGCTCGGTGATTGTACCTTTAAAGGGACTCTTCGCGGACGGGGTCTGGTGTTGTGCGCGTTCCACCCCTTCATTGGATCACGATCTTATCTGACAACATCTAGGCAACTGCACCCCACGTCTGCCAGCAGTGCACCTCCAGACGAAGAAGGAAGGCAAGAATAAAGGTCGATGGTGTATGTACTTCTCATTTTTGTTTACGTGTAATCTGTAGTAACGTGGGCGCGCATCTAGTCTACACCTGTCAAAAGAAACCACAACAAGCAAGATGCAACTTCTTTCTCTGGGATCAGGATGCCAAACCGCGCGAGGCAGATGCGGTGCTGCACAATTCACGGTCAGAGGCGACGATCAGTTACCCGCAACTCAGGGAGCTGCCAGCGGACACGCCACGAAAGCCAGCGCCCAGCCCGTCACATAACCTAGGACACAGCCCTCCCGGTCTTCGCTTTGATGATGATGATCTCGACGACAACTGGTCGATGAGCAGCGACGAAGAAGCGCAGATTATCAAGGCGGTCGACGAAGTCAGTCAATTAGCTAGCTCTCCCCGTCGAAGAAGTCTACAGCCGGAAACACCACGAAAGGCAACCAAGACGGTATCATTCGACTCGCCAGCGAAACAATTGAATTCTCCGTCGACGCCACAGAAGAGCATTCGACCGTCGACACCACCCTCGGAAAAATTCCTCATGCCGCTGCCGAAAACGCCGAGTAGGAAAACGGACGGAGCAGGGATGACGGGACAGCTGCTGTCACCTGTGACAACTCCTACCCCAGGCCGGTTTAGAGACCTCAGTTCGGGCTTTGGAGGGGCAGATTCGACGCTAGCGGAAGAGATATTGAACGCGGTGGAAAAGACGGGCAGGTTGAGTGACGGAGTGAGGGATGAAGTTAGGAGTATTTGCAACAGACACGCTCTGAGAACACAAGGAATCTCGAAAGGGTATGGATGAGTTCTTTCTGTTAGCAAGAAGAATGGCATAGCTGACGAATGATATCAGACGGGATATATCCCGGTTGGCGCTCCAGACCAAGGACCGCAAAGTCGCGGAATTGGAGTCCAAGATTGGCGTGTTGGAAGCGGAGCAGGAGAAGGACAAGCAGATAATCGAGGAGCTAAAGGAGAAGTTGAAAGAGATGGGTATCACGACATATGAGCTGGAGCCATGATATTGCAAGTTCTGGGGTTCCTTAGGAGTATGTACGAAACATTTCGATCCAATCAAGAAATGAAATTCATGTCACGATGCGGGTGTGTCAGGTCACGTGAGGATCCTCAATCGATGACGTCCCTTCGGGAGTTCGAAGTTCCAATGTCAACAAATACGCTGGGTCATTCGCGACTTGCTTCTCTGCAACTATTGTCGCTCCAGCAAGGGTAGAGTCCTTCACCCACTCATACTTCCATCTAACGTCTCAACGAAGGGTCAACTTCTTTTCCCGTCATCCGAACTACCAGTACGCCTCGCATTACACTGGAAACAATAACCATGGCGACCAAACGCACTCTAGAGAGCTTCTTCAAACCAACCTCTAAAAAGGCCCGCGTGGCTGAAGAACCGATTGCTCCGAACGCAATCCCAGACTCAGAACCAGAAGAGGCTCTCCCACCGTCGAATCACCCGACATATCCCTTTCCCATCCCAGTACTACCATCATCCATTGCCAGCCGACTATCGACCGCTCCAGCGTCCCGAGGCCGCGTGATCAATGACCAACCGGACCTCGATCTAGTCTACTATGAACCATATATTCCCCAAGACATTGAAACGCGGCTATTTCACTTCCTACGGAGATCATTACCGTTCTATCGCGTCGAATACAAGATCCAAAGAGGGGGTGTGTCGACGCAGATTCGTACGCCGAGATTGTGAGTTCCCCCATTCACTCACTCCTGTTCGATTTCTTGCTACTAAAAACCGGGAATGGCTACAGCACAACCGTCTTTGGCGTGGACGAGACTTCCAAATTCACGGACGACGGGTCCCTAGTCGATTCCAGTTCCAGGAAACCCATACCGAAGGATCGGTATCGATGTCGACCGAGGCCTATTCCTGCTTGTCTTGAGATCCTGAAGAAGGTAACTTGTTTTCCCCCTTTTTCTTTTTTCAATTCTCTTCACCATCGTTTCTTTTCGAGACTATAGAGCTCCGTTGCTGTCCGTAGTGTTCAAAGGACTTCTACTAACATAATGTGAACTCGAAAAATCAACAGAGTGTAGAAAAACATAGCAACGAAACTTTCAACTTCTGTTTAGTCAACTACTACGCCACAGGGGAGGATAGTATATCGTACCACTCCGACGACGAACGCTTCCTCGGTCCGAATCCCACGATTGCTTCGTTCTCATTAGGTGCTCGTAGAGACTTTTTGATGAAACATAAACCTTCTTCGTCTGCTCCGTCCTATTCACCACCAACGACCAAATCGTCATCAGAACGAGAGAAACCATTGAAATTCGCTCTCGAATCAGGGAACATGCTTCTCATGCGAGGCTCAACGCAGAGTAACTGGCTCCATTCCATTCCCAAACGAAGCTCGAAGAGTATCCTCTCTGGAGGAGGACGTGGAAGTCGATCAGGAGCTGGTGTCAATGTAGATAAAGGAGGAAAAGAAGAGATAGGCAGGATCAACATCACATTCCGAAAAGCGATGGTCAGAGGAGGGACCGAGAATTATTATACTTATAATGTTGGCTCTTCTTCCTCTTCAAGCTCTTCTTCTGGGACGAATGCCGGTGCGAATGCTGGTGTAAAGGACGAAGGAGCGAGCGGGGGAGCCAATCAAGGCGGAGAAAAGAAGGCTGCAGGGGGTGTATACAAATGGGACGATATCGCGAAAGAAATGATCTTATGGAACGGAAGGGTTGATTAGATATATCCATTCCAATGTATGCAGGTGACTGAAACAAATGGGAAGACAGCTCAGCAGAACAATTAACTGGTTCTTACTTACGGTATCCAGGGTCTACATTATCAGCATGAGAACTTTGGTAGCATCCCTTCCATCAGATAGATCTATGACGATCTGATATAAGTCCGACATCAGCAGTTCAGTTACGAATCTCCTATTCGTCAGCAACCAGTCAGTCCACTCCTGAGCTCGTCCTACTCACCCTCGGGGGTGTTGTGTCAACTACGTGATTTCTCTCGATAGTTACTCTTCGATATCGTTACCGAAAGAAACCCCGTTGGGCATGATGGGCATACTTTACTTAGCGAATACATATCCAAATCCAAGGCTCGTCCTCGTGACATCCAAATCCCACCCCATCACATCCCCATCCCTAATCCCGTCCCATTCACGTTCACGTCGACATTTAGAGCAGAATAAATTTCACTCCCGTCCCGTCCGGGAGGCTATTATGTTTCAACTCAACTTGTGACACGACATATCGAATCGTACGCTTGATGGTCTATTACTCACGTTACGAGCATTTATTATACGAGTCACACCGTCAACTCTCGACCTGGTTCACAAGAGAAGAATCGTGGCTCCTCGTAACCATCCGTATCTTCATGTATACAGATACACTCATATTTCGTCCTTCGACCTCGTCTCCGTCTTTGTCCTTGTCCCTGTCCTTGTCCTCGGCCTCACCTGTCAGATAGATAGATGACAAGAGCACCATATGGCAAGATCTCTTGCATTGTATCGCATTGTATTCCCTCAAGCAGGCTCAGCCAGCGAACGAACCACGTAGGTTTAATTAATCCTCTCTCTCTCTCTCTCTCTCTCTCTCCATCGTCCTTCCCGAAGTAGCCCAGTTACCATACCTAGCGAGGACGACAACAACAACATTACTGTCTTCACCCGTAGCCATCAGACTTAGCAAAGAAGAAAAAAGAAGAACAGCGAAGCAACCAGTGACGGACGCAAAGAATTATTCTTCAGACAATCCCTCTGAGTTCTCTCTCCCTCTTCCTCTCCCTTTTTCTTCCCGAAGTAGCCCGATTACCATAGCTAGCAAAGACCACAACGACAACACTGTCTTCACCTGTAGCTACCAGTCCTAGTCCTAGCAAAGAAAAGAAAAGAAGAGAAGAACAGCGAAGAAACTAGTGACTGCAAAGAACTAGCTATTCTTCAGATAACCACTCTGAGTACACACGCACACTCTCTAATAATTCAATTCACCACCCCCTCCACCACCCACTGCATCGAGATCTTCATAGCTCTTGATACTCCTCCCCTGAACGGCCTCTCTGGGACCCACCCCCGCTGTGCCCATCCCATCACCCCATCGATTCGCACCCATCATCATCATCATCGGCGGTCCTCCTGGTCCACCACCTCCAGGTCCACCACCACCACCGCCAGGAAACATTCGACCGGGCCCTCCTGGGCCACTGCCCATTCCCATCCCCATACCACCACCCATACCACCCATTCCGGACATCATTCCCATGTTCATTCCGCCCAGGTTCATATTCATATTCATTGGTCCGCCGCCCTGCATCTGACTACCACCACCTCGAGGAGGGGTGAGGCGTCCACCTCCACCTCCACCTCCACCCCAGCGCATATCTCGACTATCTCGTCCGCGGCGATCATACGGACCAGGACGCATTGCTCTTCCTGCTCCACCACCACCACGACGAATAGGACCGGGACCAGATCCAGCGTGATGATCGTCTCCAACACCTCCCATCATGAATTCATTGCCGGTTGGACTACCACCCCACGCACCACCACCAGGCATCTGAGCGGCGAAGAACGGAGGGAAACCACTCCCCGGAGGAGTATTGAACATGCCACCAGCACCTCCACCGGACAAAGCGGGATTGAAACCCATCGGCAGATTACTCAGACTGAATCCACGAGGGGTACCAGACATGTGATGGTTGTTTGGGCCAGGGAAGTGACCGTTCGCATTGGCGTCTGCTCGAGAGGGCACGATATGGGATGGATCCAGGACGTAATTGTTCACCAATTCAATCTAGAGGTGCATCATAACATGTTAGAAACTGATTAAACCCAACTCGAATTGGGAGGTAGCGTGAAAGGGGACGAATCGATGAATGAATATGAGAAGTAAAAACAATGACATACATCCTGCTTGATCGATTCATACCACTCTGGATGCCGCTTCTCGACGTGTTTCCGCCAGAAATGCTCCGCCTTGAACAACTTCGTGCACGTCCCTACTTTACACCGAAACTTGTTTTCGTCTTCTTGCTTGACGTGCTTGGCCAACTCTTCGTCCAGAGCTTCGTCCATGGGTTTCCCGCCGAGTTTGCGCAGATCGGCTTTCTCGGGCTCGAGCACCTGCAGCACTTTCTCCTCGTACGTCTTGACCCAATTCAGCGCTCTCGAGAGCTGCTGCTCATTCTTGGATGCGTGTCGAGACTGTCGAGTCGGTTTGCTGTTGCTGTTCAATTCCCCACCATCTTCTTCTTTGCTTTGAGTTTTCGCAGCAGGAAATGCCTCCCCAGTAACGCTCGCTTTGGCGGCTGCCTTGGCGGTCGAGCTCAAAGTCGCTCGTGGTCGACGAAGATGCCCTCCGGCACATTTTCGGACCAGCTCATGCACCGAATCGCTTTCGAACACGCAGAAGAAACAGAAGTGGTGAACTCGACGGAGATATTCGACGAGCAGATCGAGCTGCTTCTTGGCCACGAGCAGATCTTCGTCGTCGACTTCTTCCTCATCCACGGCTCCATCCTCCTCATCTTCGTCCATCTCGTCCAGGGTTTCGCTATCCTCGTTCTCCTCGCCGACTTCGGCCTTGACATCACTACTCCGTCGCTTGGGTTTGATGCTCTTCGACGGGACAGTAGCTTGCAGCTGTCCATTCTCCTTCAGTCGTTGCACCCGCTCTTCAATCTTGCCCACCGCATTGAACTCGGGCGACGTCTCCCCGTCCAGTTTCGACACCAGCCGCATCGCCAGCTGCAGGTCTTTCGTGATCCGCTCCGGCGCCGAAAATAAATCCCACAGCGCCTTTTTCTTGGGATCGCTTGGCGGCGTATGCACGCCCACATGGACGGTAAAATCTCCGCGCGCTTCATCGTGGATCGTTTTCCCATTGATCGCCTCCTGTGCCTTCTCAGCCACGCCACCACTACCACCCGCAACCTCTCCAACCCCCGTCGGCATCGCTTCATCCTCATCCACCTCCTCTCCCTCTCTCGCTTCGGCACGCTCCACCACTCGATCCACCCCTTCCTCTCCCGGATGCAACATCACCCAGCCAATTCGATGGAAACGCTTGCTGGGATTTGGATCGCTCAGACTCAGCCATTTCAGCCCGCCCGACGATTCTCCCAGATGCTCTTTGCAAAACTCCTCGAGCTTGTCCCGGCTGACAGTCGGGGCGATGGTCTTGATCAACAGCGCGGGTTGAAACGCCGCCTCGTCGCGGAGTTCAGCCCCCTTCACCGGCAGCAGATCGCCAACCCCAAGCACCTCCGCCGTGGCCACCGTCTCGCCTTCTTCCTTCTCCACCGCTCCACCCTGACCATTGCTGTCGGCCTTGTAGATGCCCTCCAGCGTAAATTCATCGAACAGTCCATTCTCGAGATCCTGCTCCCACACGTCGTAGGTGCCGCGTCGGACTTGATGCAGTCGACTGCGGATCGCATCTCGCGTTGCCGGCACGTATCGTTCCTTGAACCACTCCTCGCCTTTATGGCTCGTCACAAATGCCCGGGCCATCTTCACGTGCATGGCTTCCTTGTAGCGGTCGTAGGCGGCCTGGATCTGCGCCTTCTCTTTGACGCGGGCCTCCCGCGCCTCGCGATCACCTCGAACACGATCAGGCGGTCGACGACCACCGTTCCGTTGCCGCTCGCGCTCTTCCTTGATCAGTTCATTGTGACGCCACCACTCGCCAAAGTAGGAGAATCCAACGGTGTAGTCGAGCTTGTACGGGTCCGGAACGGGATTGATCGGGATCGGTCGGGGTTCCTCCTGACCGGGGATGTACCGATCGATGTTGGCCGGTCCGGGCGATGGCGCCCGACGTCGATTGTCACGCTCTCGCTCCCTCGAGTGACCGCCATGGTAGGAGTCTGGCTGGTAGCGGTCGATGTTGATGGGGGAGCGCGATCGATTGCGGGGGCGGTATCGACGATCCGGGGGACGATCCGGGGGGCGATCCACGGGACCTGTCCAATCAGTAAGAGACCATTGCTTGATGTACCATATGACTGCGCCTGTGGCACAATCTGCTGCCCATTGAGTTGCCATGGCAAATGTGAGAGTCGTGAAAGGCTTGAGGCTGGTACAGGATGAATGTTGGGTAGATGTTGTTGTTGACGCTTCCAAAACCAAGGAGATGGCCGTTCATAGGGACTCACCAGGTGATCGCCGCTGATACGGATCATCATCCCGCTCGCTCCAGCGACCTTCCTGCTTCATTCTCGAGGATCCATGATCTGGTGGAGAGCGGTAGGGTGGGTAGGTGTCCATGATTACCCGTGAAGGATGGATCAATGGGGCCGCACGAGCGGATAGTCGACGACCGTCGAGTGATGAGATTCTTTGGTGTGTATCCTTCCGTGATGGGTGTACAGGCGTCCCCTAGGTGTTGAGCGGTCAGCCGGAAGGGGTCGACCACGCATACAGCGGGCGACGAGGTGCTGTTTCGAGAAGGCATATTCCATGTCAGAATGGGTATCGTAAGAGATGAGGAATATAAGTGTTGGAAAGTCCGAGGATGACGGTAACGCGGGGAATATCACGAAGAATGAGAAGAACAATAGCTCTAGAACGAGCTAAGATGTATGCCGGCACGGTACAACGTGAGCTTGATGGGGGGGACAAGATGAAAAAAGATTGAGTGAAAGAATTCGAAAGACCAACAAGATTTCGTCAAAGTCGTGATCGACTTGATGAGATGAGAAGCGCAACACACCTTGCAGGGCCTGAATGAGTGCAGGTGATGATGCTGGAGACGATGGAGCGGAAGACGTTCGAGGGGAATGAGGTCGTGAGTTGAGCCTCATCGCGAACTAATCTTGATCAGGCTAGCCTCGCCTTACCGGGCACTAGTCCTCATAGGGTATCTCGCTTTGGGTGTCATGTGACCGTCGCTCGCGTGCATGCGCAACGGCCATCGCCAGCTTGTGAAAGCTTCCCCCGATCCATTGCGTCAACACTCGATCAACGAAGCATTGACCACGCAGTCCATTTCAGTACATTTAAGGATCAGTTTTTGCTCCGTCGACATCGACTGCGCTCTTCACCTTTCCGTCAACATCATCTCACCTGACTCTCAATTGCCTTAATTGACCCCACTTCACATCCGCACCATCACATCCACCAAGCAATCATGGTGCATATACCGCTCCTCACCCTCCCGGAGCCTTTCTTCAGGAATCCCGCCATCGCCATTCTGTTCCCCATCGGCGTAGGAACCGGCCTGGGCTTTTATCTCAATCGATCCACTGCCTCCAGTTCGTTAGATATTTCATTAAACCTCACGATATTACGCGGTAGACGAGATACATGGAGCAGCTCAACAGTGACTGCCACTGCTGAGTAGTCATCATCGTCGTTTTTACAACGAAGAATGCCTCAACCTCATCACAACGATAACGATGATGAGCTCAATCTTTGTCGTTATTACAATGAAGACAAGTTTGACCTCCATTGTAACGATGATGATGATTACAGGCAGTAGTTGCTGGCTTGCTCCATTTATCTTTTACCCCGCGTGGATATCAGAGCCATCGCTAAGAAATCGATAACGAAACAGCTCAGAAGACGGAGCGTGAATACGCGGCGTTCAAGAAACCCCCGCTAAATCCGCCGGCGTGGTTGTTCGGACCGGTGTGGACGGTACTCTACGGCCTGATGGGTTATGCATCTTATCGAGCCTGGAACACAGGCATGGCATCTTTCAATTCCCATACGATCGAACTGGCCAAGGTTGGTTCATCTTCTCCCAGATTACGAAACCTCGCCCCACAGGGCCTCCAACTAAATGATCCTAAAGCAAGGGGCAACGCTCTACACCATCCAGCTCGGTCTCAATCAGATGTTCATGCCGCTGTTCTTCAGCCAGCGTCGAGCCATTGCCGGCATCGTTGACATTGTCGCCTTGACAGCCGTCAATTACTATCTCACCTACATCTGGAATCAGGTCGATCAGAAAGCTGCCTACGCGATGCTGCCCTATCTCGCTTGGCTGACTTTCGCAACATACCTCGCTACTGGTGTGGGTTACTTGAATGATTGGGATCTCCGTAAGACGCTAGATGGCGGCAAGGGCAAGGGGAAGCAGACTTAGGCAGTAAAGGCGGCATTCGAAAGCAGAGCTGTTTCGGCTGGGTAGCAAGGCACAGGCGCGTAACCCGTGCGGATGGGAATGAGGAGAGCCCGGGAGTAAAAGTGGTGTAATTTAATCAAATGAACTCGCAAACGTAATAAAAGTCCCACAGGAGCGACATGAATAAATGGAGGTGGTCATCTTCGTCATTATTATGGAGGTGAAGCTAATCTTCGTCATCAGTGCGATGGAATCTAAGTCGATCATCGTCGTCATTATCATGGAGACTAAGCTAAATCTCATTATAAGTGCGACGGAGTTCAGGGTAATCATCATCATCATCATCACCATGGTGATGCAAGTTAACGCATCCTTTATTATAAGTGCGATGGAATTCGGAGTTATCATCACCATCATTGTGATGCAAGTCAAGGCATCCTTCATCATAAGTGCAATGGAATATAAAGTGATCATCACCGCATGCTTCATTATAAGTGCGATGGAATATACAATGATCATCATCGTCATTGCGGTGGAGGTTGATACGTTCTTCATCGTAAGGATGACAGGTAACTATTGATGGTTACTGCTGGGCACATCCAGAGGCACGACAAGACAACCACCAAAAACGTAGAGATATCGGTGGATCAACAGAATCCAAAACAGACAAGGAAAACGTAACGCAAGAATACCTGACGCTTGAACTGCATCCAAAGCACGCACAATAACACCGAAACGTAGAAATATCGGTGGATCAAAGCGATCCAAAAAAAACAAAACGTAAGAAGAACGGACGCCTAACGTGCATCCAATGCGGGTAAGAGAATACAGAAGACGTAAGAATAACAAGAGAATTCGTTCATGGCATCCAAAAGCGAGGAAACGAAAAACACAGCGATAATCTGAACCGAAAGAAAAACTAGACAACAAAAAACGTAGCGATAATCTGAACCCAAAAAACAAGACAACGAAATACGTAGCAATAGCTTCAACAAAAAAACACAAAACCATCAAGGACGCTTCCGCAGCACTCGCCGCGGTGCAGTCGGAGCAGCTTCAGCCTTCGGTTTGGTGACTCGCTTCTTCGCCGTCGTGGTCATGGCGGCGGCAACGGCTGTCTTCTTCGTCGTGGTCGTGCTGGCGGCGGTGGTGCCGACGGCCTTGGCGCGGGTCGCCCGGGATTTAGTGGCCGCCGTCCCCGTCGTGGCGGTGGACACCGCTCGAGCCACGTTGGGCTGACTGATAAATGGCGCAACTGGTCGAATGGGAGATTGAGGTAAGGTGCGAGAGTTATGTGATTTGGGAGAGAGCACTTGGGATGCCTGTATTGTCGCTTTCGACGTAGCTCGGGCCTTGGTTGCTGCAGCGGTAGTCTTCGTTTTTGCAGCTGCTGCTGCGGTCGTTGTTTTTGTTGTTGTTTTTGTTGTGGCGGTCGTCGTGCTTGCTTTGGTGCGTTTGTTTGGTTTGGGCAAATCAACGTGCGGAACATTCTCTTGATCCGCATTCGCGTCATTCAGTTCGTCGCTGATATGGCTTAGCAGAGGTAACGACGTAGGTGACTTTAAAAACTTACCTAGTTCGTTTGGTCCCACGGGTGCGAGGGAGGGCAGCCTGTGCCTCATTTTTCTTCTCCGGCTTTTCAACATCTAGTTGAATCTTGGCAGCAGGTACTGGCACTGGTTCCGCTGCTCGCTCCAAAGCGGGCTTCGTGGTGGCAGTAGGAGCAGCTGCGGCGGCGGTCTTGGTAGCGCGCGACGCTTCTTGCGCCTCATGCTTCGCGTGTAATTCGCCCATCGTCATCTTGCGAAGAGCAGCCGGAATTCGATTGATGCGTATCTCGATGCGCGTTCGTAGACCTTGCGCCTGCAGAGCGTACTGAGCGCGTAACTTGCGCGCGCGTTCCGTAACTAGTTATACACGATCAGCAAGTTGCATCTAAATAGGAGTAGAGAGGTCGAAATTGTGGTACAAAGACATACCCTCAAGCTGAAGATTGTCGATCAGGGCCTGCTTCTGTCCTCTGGTGATGGCAACGGGCTTGTTCATTGCTCGGTCTCGAGCAGGCGTGGTGGGAGGATTGACGTCGTCGTCGCGCGTTGTCGCGTGAGAAGAGCTGGGCGCATCCGCGAATCCCACAGTAGGAGCCATTTCGAGTTCTCGATGATTCTGAAGAAGTCGTATTGCGATTGGAGTCTGTGCTGCGATTCAGATTGTGTGAAGTCGTTGTTCGAGAGAGTTGGAGTAGTAGAGTTGGTGAGTCGTGTGTGGTTGGAAGTGTGGTTGAACGTAAACAAACGGGTGACGCGAGAGGTTATGAGGTCGCCAGCAGAGCCTCACTATAGCCGCGGTAAGCGACTTAACCGCCCAGCTGTCGGAGCTTCCATCTTCCGGCCTGCTGCTGGCGCATGCCGCTGCCTCATAATCCATCTACCAGCCCAAAGCTGCACTTTGGTTTTCAGACGAAATATTTTACAATAAAGTAAATCGCATTCTGATCTTCAGACAAGATGGTACTCGAGGCGACGATGATCATGTATGTTTTTTAGCGTTGCTACTTATTCAGCGGATATCTGACAGCTGTTACTAGAGTGGACAATAGCGAGAGCAGTCGAAATGGCGACTATCCGTATGTTTTCGTTGACGCTTTCATATTCACGGCCTAATGTACAGTCTTGCAGGCCCTCAAGATTCGAGGCACAGGCCGATGCCATGTCATTACTCTTCTCGGCCAAGACCCAAGCAAACCCCGAATCATCCGTCGGTCTCATGAGCATGGGAGGCAACGGTCCGGAAGTGCTGGTCACGTTGACGACAGACTTTGGCAAGATCTTGGAAGGCCTGCATCGGACGAAGATCAAAGGCGGGACGCATCTTGCTACTGCTATTCAAATCGCATGGGTCAGTCTTCTATATCGCCACCTTCAAGATGATCCCCGTCCAAAAATTTGTGGTAGTGCTGAGTGCGAGGAAATACAGTTGGCATTGAAGCATCGACAGAACAAGGCGCAACGACAACGGATCATTGTGTTTTGCTGCTCACCCATCGAAGAGGACGAGAAGACATTGGTGCGGTTGGCGAAGAAGATGAAGAAGAACAATGTCTCGATCGACTTCATTGCGTTTGGCGAGCTGGAGGGCGAGAATACCAAGAAACTCGAGGCGTTCAATGAGAACGTCAAAGGTGGCGAAGGTTCACATCTAGCCATCATCCCGCCTGGACCACATCTGCTGAGCGATGTCCTGCTGACGACGCCCATCCTGGGCGGCGATGGCGGAGCAAGCGGTGCAGGAGCCGCAGGTGCCGGTGCCGAGGGAGCGGACGCTGGTGGCGGTGGGTTTGAATTCGGCGTTGATCCTTCCATGGAACCGGAGCTGGCCTTGGCGCTGCGTATGAGTTTCGAAGAGGAACAAGCACGACGAGAGAAAGAACGGCGGGAACAAGAAGCGGCCGAGGGGAAGACCAATCTTGAAGGTATTCCGGAAGAGGGCAGTTCCAAGCCACCAGAGGAGGATAAGAAAGAAGGAGGTGGAGATGATGGTGAGGGAAGTGGCGCCAAGGAACCGACCACAACGAAGGATGAAGATAAGATGGACACCGCGTAGTTAGTGAGATGTCGTTCCGCTGGCGTCTTTGTACATCCTTCATACTCTTTCATTTAATAGAATCCTCAGCGTGCTGAAGCGTAGTCCTGGCTTTGAGTTGCCCACGTCCGACGAAGGGCTTCTCCGGTGCATAGTGCGAACCTGCTACTCTTCGCGACTATGGTCTCATCGGACCTCAAGAGGCACTAACTCGCATCTCCGAACGTAAACGTGAACGTACAATCAACGCTACAACCTGAGCGCACAAAACAGCCTAACAAAGATTGGGGAAAGGAAATACAAAGAAATTCATTGCCTCGGTTTGATATATGCCGCCAAATGACGATCAAACGCTTCACACTTGACCGGCATATCAATCTGATAGAACGGATTTTTCATGACATAGTCGGCGTAGAGCTCATAGACACGCCGCACGATGACGTCGACGTTGGGTTGATTGGGTTCGGTGAAGAGCAAGAATTTGGTCCCCGTCAAGGTCTGGAAGCATTGCATCCGGAAGTGCTCGCTCTCGAGTAGCTCAAGACCGGCAGAGGGGACGCCGGGTGTTGGTAGGGGGTTGAGACGGGTAGTGATAGCGTGCACGCTAACAATTATCAAAAAATGAAAATCAGTTCTGGAGGAGAGGGAACAGAATAAGGATGAGTAAACGGGTAGACTAGTTTGAAATAAAAGGAGAAATATTATTTACCCGTGAAACGTCCCTGCCAGGACGAGATAGTCGTTGACGCTGAGCTTGTTGAGCCCTTCGTGGAAGTCTCGCTGGTAGATGAGTCCGCCCGCGCGGTTGATGATGATGAGCGCAAAGACCACCCTGGATATGTTTGGTCAGTGTGAATTATCATTATTCAGTATGCTGCAAATTTACATTGTAAGGTGGAAGAGAGCTCGTCGAGTCACAATGGGTTTTGAGGATGTGGAGCCTCAAGAAACATGACCGATCAATGTGTGAATCATCATCGAAGACGTTGGCTGGTTATCCTAAACCACCCAGAATCATCTAGGTGGCTTTCATGGACATTTCCTAATAATTCCTTGTAAATCTTGGTCAAGTGCGGTGATATCCTTCCGTTCACACCGCACCATATCCACTTCACTCGCGTGCCCCTCAACCCCACCATCTAAGCTACGGAAGCTCTACAATTAATCAGTTACGCCTTCCGACCACTGTCGTTTCCCTTCACAGTGTGGCAATCCTCACCCTCTCCTCATCATGGCGTCCTCTGCACCACAGGCCCGAGTTCGAGAGCAGCCGATGGGCGAGGAAGAGGCGACATCAGAGCTGAAGCTAGGCGCCTTTCAGCATGTGCCCGCCCTATCGCTGTCCGAGGCGTTGCTCGTCATGCGCGTCGTGGCCGATTCACGCATAGCGAAAGGTGACTTTCGAGAAACGGAGTCAGTATAGCCTTCGATATATAGCCCCCAGTTTCCACAGCGACCATCTGTCCACATTCCATGTATATTTTTATATATAGATATACATGCATAGATACTAATATCATTGATCAGAATTCACGCCAAGACGAACGACTACCTCGAGGTCTTTGCGCGGTTCAAGCAAAAGGAGAACATTGAGGCCGTGGAGCGAATCTTGCTGGCTCATCCCCAGCTCGAATCGTTTGAACGAGCTCAACTCGGTATGTTATATTACAACCTTCAACTTATCATTGTTTTATTAAATTTGAGAGGATATCATCTGCATGTTTACGCTGATGTGAAATTTTATAGGATCTCTGTGCTGTGAGACCGCCGAAGAGGCCAAGACGCTGGTGCCAAGTCTAGCGGACAAGATCAGCGATGCGGATCTACAGGAGGCTCTTGACGAGGTGACCAAGCTTCGCAACTTTGTTGAGTCGTGAAGAGCATGGTCGGAGGCCTTCAGTTTTGATATCTTAGCAAGTGCTCTTTCGAAAGCGGTTTGATTTGACTACATGGTGACTCAACTGGTCTGCAAATGCTCCTGCATCCCTTCCATGGAAATGTTGAGTTTCAGTTCATCAAGCACAGCTTGAGGGGAAAGTAAATCCCCCTGACGGTTGTGTTCTCGTACATTAGAGGTCCCCCGTTGAGAGTCAAAGGCATCTTTGAAAGGACAGCTCGCTCAGAGAGCCTTTGAGACGGGCGGACCTTTGAGACACTTACAGTAAAGCTCTAATATACACTATCAAAATCGTGAACTTTTGCGCTCCAAGACGCCTACCAAATAAAGCTAGCAATTGCTATATATGGTAGGTATTCCATTCATTAACTAGGAACTGTTTTACCCTTCTAGACGAAGTGGAAGGATGACTTGTGCACACAAATATCATTAGTTGATATCAGCGTTGGAACAAGTCCAAATTCTGATGCGGTCACTTTCTGTCTGGCTTTGTTGTATGTATGCCAGTGACTTCTTCAACCAGCCTGATTTCAGCCGTTGAATGCTTACCTATGCTAGCATCTTAATAGCTTCCATATAGACATCATGTCTTCCAGTGCGCTTGAGAGCTTGTTCTTGAAGTTACATGGAATGCTCAATTAACAGATTCTCGATGAAACGAGTTTGAGGCCCTCGGAGACAAGATGACTGTCCACGTGACCTTTCAGTCCTACTCGCTACGAGCTCTATCAGATAGTTTTGATCAATTGAACGACCAAGCGAGCCAAACTGCACTTCTCTCTCTTCACTTTTCTCCTGTTTCTTGCCCTTCTTCTAATCTCTTAGAGCTTGTGACGTTTAAAGCTCCCTCCGGCAACTTGTCACATGATCAAATCTGAACAGTTCCAGCTTTCAAGTTTGTGCCCAGCACTGCTGTGCTCCCCCAGTGGAGGAATCGACCTCTTCAGAGTCTGGATCAAAGTGAATAAGAGCAAGACTGATCGAAGATTAAAAAAACCCTCAACGTCGAAGGTCCAGGATGAAAAACAATTGGAGATGATCCAACAATGAGTCCAGTCGAGACCCATCCAATGTTTCGACCACCCATCAATCGCGGCATGCGTGTGCTGGATCGAGCTTTCTTTCATAAAGAGATACCTCTGGCGGCCGCTCGCATTAGCAATACTCGTCTCATCGCTCAGCTTCGGACGGATTTGGATCGCAGTGGGACGTCGCTATTGCTCGGCCGGGTCAAGCCTCTTCGTCCGGATCCAGATCAAGCCCTAGCCGCCCAGGGACGGAAATGTTATCTTTTAAAGCCTGAGATCAAACACGATGGTTAGTGTGGGTTGAGCATGATCTTTGATACACAAAGATCATGTTGCGTGATTTCTTCGTTTCTCTTTGTCAGTTCGTTTGCTGGAATAACTTTGTTATGGACATCTTCTCTTGCGTCCTGGTTCTGATATTGCCTTAAGACATCTCCACGTGGACATCCGTCCTGCAACAGAGAGCTCAAGCAAAGGAGGTTGAGGTCATCCCGTACACCTTGACCCTCGATTATGATAGCTGGAGTACCGGTAGGCGTCCTGAAGTCGTCATCTAGTTGCGGCTGCCGCTCGAGTAACTGATCCATCTGGCCAGATGATATCTTGGGTGCCATCCTGCCCGACAATTTAAGAGAAGGTCTTCCATCTGGATACAATCCCACTGGTCATGTTGGTAGGTGCCCTGACTTGCTCTTTCATACCAGATCAGCAAGACAAGGGCTTTAGCTATGAAAGGTGGCGACAGTAGGGGTAAGCCAGTGCCCCGCCAAATTTCTGCCCGCGACTGGCTCTTCCCTACTGTCGCCACCTTTCGTACCTTGGCTGTTCAAGTCGGACAGTCGGACTGGATGGGGCGAGGATCTTCTAACTGACGAGCATGGCAGCCCATCTCAACCTACGAAAGGAATATCATTCCTACAAGTCCATCATCGCCAACCTGCTGCTGGACAAGAATCCCTATATCAAGACGGTGATCAACAAGACGGAAGACGTTGGGGCCAACTCGGAGTTTCGGACCTTCGGATATGAAGTGCTGGCCGGCGAACCCAACATGGACGTCGAAGTCAAGGTCGAAAATCTTGTTTTCCACTTCGACTACTCCAAGGTCTACTGGAACAGCCGACTGAGTACCGAGCATCAAGAGTTGGCGGACCGCTTTCGAACAGGCGAGGCCGTGTGCGACGTCATGGCCGGGGTGGGCCCCTTTGCGGTGCGAGCCGGCAAGCGTGGCGTCTTCGCCTGGGCCAACGACCTCAATCCGGATTGCTATACCTACCTTCGGGAGGCCATTCGACGCAACAAGGTAGCCCTCATCTCGGTCTCTGCTGGTCGAATCGCTGCTGAAGACGTCTAGGTCGATGATTTCGTGCGTGCCTTCAACGAGGATGGACATACCTTCATCCCTCGAGCCATCCAGGACCTGCTGCGGGCGTCCAAGGCGAATGAAAGCGTTCAGTGGCCGATCAAACCGGTGGTCAAGGGCGCCCCAAAGAAAGGAAAGACGCCGAGCAGGACGGCGACCCTCCGTGTCCCGCCTGCGTTCGACCACTTCATCATGAACCTCCCGGCCAGCGCCATCAGCTTCCTCGGCGCCTTCCGCGGCGCGTATCGCGGGCACGAGGAGCTCTTCCAGCCGCACACGGACCGAAAGCTGCCCATGGTGCACGTCTACTGCTTCCTTCCCATGGACGACGATAGCGAGTCCGCGCGGCACGCCGACGTGTGCCGTCAGATCAGCGACCTTCTCCAGGCCGAGATCCGGCCGGACACGCCCGAGACGGAGATCCACGACGTGCGGGACGTGTCGCGGTCCAAGCACATGTATCGCGTCAGCTTTCGACTGCCGACCTCGACCGCATTCGACTCGACGGACGCGGCGTAAGACGGAGGTCTTTCGTGGAATGTTTTACAACCGCTCCCGCACGGTAATCCCCGGTCCCTTGCCGGCACGCCACGGCCCCCAGCATGAAGCTTTCCTGCTTCCTGATCTGGATGACTTGAATGATCGTCGACAGTTTCCCATCACCCACCACTCCGTCCTCCTCTTTCTGATCTGGAAGACATGAAAGATCGTCGACGGCTTTCTCATCATCACCACCTCTAGATTGTTTTCCCTGATCAGGATTGGCCTTTGACGGGTCGGAGATTAATTATTGGCTCGGACGGGTCCGATCGAGGCGGATCCCCACCATCATCAAGAAACGACACCTCGTGGTCCGATTCATGCTGGAGCGAGATGCGAAGCGCCTCAGGTTATGTCATGAGCTCGACCGCCCCCTTTCTGGTTGGTGGACTTGGCACGGTGGGGCCAGAGGTCATGCACAGGCGATCACGATGTTGAGCATCCCAAAGCACGCGCCCGAAACTCGTCACAATGAATACTCCCTGTCACGTCGGCACGACCTTCTCCTCGGCAGAACTCACACGCCGTCTTCGAGCTTGTCGTTTCGAACATGTCGTCCACTGCCGACGGCTGCACCGCCCAGGGTCCTCCTCGAATCGTCCGCTGTCAGTTGACTGCGTTGCTTTATCAGCCCGCCCTCTCGGCTGCCGTTCGTTCAGGGTCCATCGGCTCTTCGGCACTTGTTACGCAGCTCCATTTCAGGGGGCTTTCCTAGGCCCGCCTCGACACGTTCCGGCCGTCAACACAACCAGTTATCGAGCCGACTGACTGATATCTTTCCCTTCTCGGCGCGGCCGTCGTGGGGTGTGTTTCTGAGCGGCGGCCAGCGTGGAGGCGATGATGGACCATTCCGCACGGACCCGCGCGGGCCTGCGCACTACAGGCAAGACGGGACGAGGACCACAGAGGACCAGGGACCCCCGAACAACTACGCGCACGAAGGGACGACATGTGTTCCAGTGCTACTGCGCGAGCGCTGCGCTGAGCGCGCTCCCACCGGAACAGCTCGCGCATGCGGCCCGTGTCACGCCACCACCTGCTCGGCTGCGAGCGCGATGATGCTGGACCCTTTTTGGACCGACACCTCCTTTTATCACACCTGCCACTTCATCACCCAATGTCAGCTGGCAGCTTGAGGAAGCTTGTCCGGTTGGGCGGTGTCTCGACGAATCAGCGACGCCGGAGCTCGTTCGGGGCGCGCTGTGGTGTCGCGGTTAGCGCCCGCGCTCATTGCCGCTGCTGCAGGATCGATCTGCACGTGATTTGACGTCGTGCTTCCTGCTGCTGCTGCTGTAAGCACGAGCACGCATCCTGATATGTCGCCGGCGAAGCACGGCCACAGGGCATGACGTCTGGAAGCATGGAAGCGCTCGCGTGGTCACGGAGGAGCCAGCAAGATCCATGGTGCGCGATCTCAACCTCGACTGTCTGTGGTTGGGTGAAGGAAACAGCCACAGGGCCCGGCTGCGCTGGCTGATATCACGTGACGGTCTGTTCCTGCTTTCCGAATATCCCAAAATGATTTAAACGGAGGCAGGCTTCTAATTCGTCAAGAGGGCGCGGCGGGTAATCAGTTCGATTATCCCATCAATCACCGCGCCGCAATTTTACCAATCTCGCTCCTGTCCAACCCTCATTCCAACTCCCATGTCCGGCTTCAGGATGTCGATTGTAAAAATACTAATAATGTTTGGAGCAATAGAACTCTCTCTCGATCGCCGGTCGAGCGCTGGTTGGTGGTCGTAGGTGTCGTGGGCACGGGCAATCCGGCCAGGCGGCTCTGCTGGCGATTCCGGCGGCTCGGCGGCTGGGACGGTGGCCCTAATCCCATCTCGTCGGCCGCCCACCAACTTCCCTCCCACGCGTCCAATCCCACGACGGAGAAGCCTGCCGTCACTGCTTGTCTGTCTCCATCCATCATGCGTTAATCAACAGCTCAGATCACCAGTATCCCATCTCCAGATTCACAGCAAGCTTCTCTTCCAGATCAGCAGGCCGTGATCTGCAATTCCATCGATCTCACGATCTCCACTGGATCGCAACTCATTTCAGAGCCTGGTCGACTTTTCCCAGGGCGGCTCATCGTCTGTGTCACGTGAGACCTCGCCTGGTGCGGCTCTGCTCGGCCTTTTTTTCCTTTCCCTTTTTCCCTTTCATTTCGCGCTCACCCACACAGAAGCTCGCTGCCACCTTTGACGTCGCGAGCATCCCTGTCGGCACGTCTCATTTGTGGCATTTAATTCTCTGCCCTCAAATCCTGATTTTCCCTGTTATCTCCTTTCACTCTACTATCGTCGGGATTAAAGGTGCTCGCTGCTGTCTCGGAATTGCTCGACCTCTGTGTCACGGTCACGCAGCCTTCGACAGGAATCGCTGACGGTACTTGTACCAGGCCTTGTCAGCACCTCCTGCACGCGCCGAAGCACGTCGCCCCAAACGCTTCTATCGAAGCCTGCCCGGCGGCCCGAACACGAGCACACAGGCACAAGGCACGAGCACCGCGCACTGCATGAACCTCAACACCACCACCCAAGACACGACGCCGCCGATACGGATCCTATCCCGCTGCGCAGCAGCAGCCAGGCGTGGACAAGCATCCTGGGCGCCCGATTTGGTGTGTGGCACTACGCTGTCAGCCGCAAATTCCCTCGTTGGGGGCCAATCAATTGCCGCGGCGTGGGACTCAACGTCAGCAACCGGCAAGCAAGCTTCATTTCAGCTCCAGCGTCAAGGGGGGAAGAGGAGAAAAATCAGAAGACAGCAAGAAAGAAAGAAAGACAGAAAATTCTAGAGAAGAGGTGTCCGGAGGGCGCCTCAAAGTCTATCAGCAGTCAATTGATCGAGGTACTGGTAAGCGCGTCGCTGGACGTGGTGTCCGCAATCGCGCCAAGTTACGCGCGCTCTTGACGCGCTTCGAAACGTGGGTGGGGTTTTTTTCGATGCGCTCATTCACAAGCCATTCTCGCGCTCCACGTTGGTGCGCGCGCGGGATGCGGGCCCAGGGGGAGCCCGCATCTCTTTTCCTCTTCCTTTCTCACGGGCGGCCGCCAGGCTGGCGACCACCCTCCCGATTTCAGCCCGTGACTGACTGTCGATGCGGTCCGTAGGGCTACCGTTGCGACTCGGTAACGGCATCGAGCATTCTCGTCCAGTCGTTGGCCTCTGACGGTCCCAGCGCCCTTGTTTCTCACATTCCCTTTTTCCCCTCCCCAGCACCGACGGGAGCGATTGACTCGTCTGCGATTGTTTCAGCGTCCTCATCATCCTCCTCGCCGAGCCCAGTCTCGTGCGTGACCGGGAAGGCCCCTTCGTCCGCGGTTACGAGTCCGTCTTCGCGTCGGCGCGACTGGACACCACTTCGATCATCCGTCGGTCTCAATACATAACACCCTATCTGGGCGGCTGCGCTCCTCGCGTGTCTGGCGGTCAAGAACACACGCGCCCTCCGTCCCAAGGATCGCGTCGTGCCGAAGCCTGCCTGCTTGTCTCTCGGTCGGTCACCACGGGAAGACAACCCCCAAATCCGGGCGCACCCCCAATTCTCTCTCTCCCAAGGCCATCATCAGATTTTCCCTCGTCCAACCCCCTCGTCTCTCATCCGTTGCTGCACCTTCGCGCAGGGAGGATCGGAAGCGAACCGTCCCTTTTCTGCGCTGCTGGCCGGTGCCTCTGCGACCTCCACCCCGTCCGTCCTTGCTGCCCAACGCCGGGCCCGTGGCCGAGAACGGGTTTGCCGGAAGGCGCAGGTCAAACCGTCCCCTTCCTTCCTTTCAGGGTCGAAAAACCAACCACAAAAAAGCACTCAAAAACGGCCTCAGTA